>JAABUY010006818.1_pt1 | contig 11055 bp, 15 predicted proteins | sample 5560271 | NCBI WGS metagenome assembly JAABUY01 (sample SAMN10711886, study PRJNA513374) | rock metagenome | isolation source: Antarctica rocks | place: Antarctica: Victoria Land, University Valley
AAGGCCGTGTTCGAGGTGGACTGGGACCGCAAGGTCGTGACCTGTCCGGCGGGCAAGCAGAGCATCTCATGGCTGCCGAGCACCCACACGGAAAGCGGCATGGTTTTCGAGGCGCGGTTCGCGACCCAGGACTGCTTCCCGTGCCCGTTGCGCCCTCGTTGCACCCGCGGCAAGCGCGAGCCGCGCATCGTCGGAATGCAGGCGCGCGAGCACTTCGAAGCGTTGCAAGGCGCACGCAAGCACCAGAAAACCGAGGCGTTCCGGGAACGCTACGCCGCCCGTGCTGGGATCGAAGGCACGCACGCCCAAGCTGTCAGCCGCTGCGGGCTACGTCGGTGCCGCTACGTCGGTCTCGCCAAAACGCGCTTGCAGCACGTTCTCACCGCGGTCGCGATCAATCTGGTCAGGATTGCGGAGTGGTGTGCCGGCACTCCTGTCGCGAAAACACGCCGCTCGCGCTTCGCCGCACTTCAAATAACAGCTTAGTCAGCCGCCGACTTCGCCACCAGCATCAGTGTTGGGTCGAGGCCAACCAGATTTGGATGCCGCATTGCGCCCTGCCATTTTTTTCAGCTTGCATTTTGTATGACAACCTGTCAACAAGACGAGCATAGACAGGGGCCTGGAACTGCACGTCGCTGCTGATGCTGGAAGCGCTCCGGCCGGGGCCGACATGCGATCCTGTTCCCACCAAAGCCGCAGGTGGCCACTGGACAAACAGATATGACGAAGATCGCAGTGCTGGATGACTACCAAGGCGCCGCGCTGAAGAGCGCCAACTGGTCGGCTGTGCAGGCGCGGGCCGAAATCCACGTGTTCCAAGACCACGTCGACCATCCCGATGCTCTGGTCGCGCGCTTGCTGCCGTTCGACGCCGTGTGCGTCATGCGGGAGCGCACCCCCCTGCCTGGCTCCATCCTGGAACGGCTGCCGCGATTGCGGTTCATCGGCTCCAACGCGCCCCAGAACGCCTCCATCGACATGGCTGCGGCCCAGGCGCGCGGCATCATCGTTTGCAGCACAGGCGGGGCTGGGAACGGAGCGCCGGAAATGACCTGGGCGCTGATCCACGCTGCGGCGCGCCACATTCCAGCGGAGACGGCGTCGGTCCGGTCGGGCGGCTGGCAGGTGGATGTGGGCGCCGACCTCAGCGGCAGCACGCTCGGCATCATGGGTCTTGGCAAGATCGGCCGGAAGATCGCCCAGGTCGGCCGCGCCTTCGACATGGACGTGATTGCCTGGAGCGAGAACCTGACCGCGGAGGCCGCCGCAGCCGCCGGAGCAAAGCTGGTCGACAAAGCGGCATTGCTGCGGGACGCGGACTGGCTGACCCTTCATCTCGTCCTGTCCGCCCGCACGCGCGGCATCGTGGGTGCGGCAGAGCTTGCGGCCATGAAGCCGTCGGCATGGCTGGTGAACACGTCTCGCGGCCCGCTGGTGGACGAGGCGGCCCTAGTCGACGCTCTGACCCGGCGCGCCCTCGCCGGCGCCGCGCTCGACGTGTTCGACGTCGAACCGCTGCCGCCGCAGCACCCGTTCCGCACGTTAAACAACGTGGTGGCAAGCCCCCACGCCGGCTTCGTGACCGCCAAGACCTACGCGATCTTTTTCGGCGAAACAGTCGAGAACCTGCTCGCCTGGATGAATGGCGCGCCGATCCGGGTGATGTGACGCATGACAGAATCAACGCTTGAAGCCATGCGGGCGGACGCGGACGCCTCGCTAACATCGCGTCCATTCGGGATTGTGTGCCTGCTCGTCACGGCCATCGGCTAGGGCGTGAACTGGCCGATCATGAAGGTCATCCTACATGACTGGCCGCCCTTCTTCGCCCGCGGCACAGCGGGCCTGGCGGCCGCGTGCGGGCTGGCGCTGATCGCCGCCGCGCGGGGCGAGCGGCTGTCCGTTCCCTCCGGCGCAATGGGCCCGCTTGCCTTTGCAGCGATTGAGAACGTCTTTGTCTGGATGGGTTTTGCGAAGTTGTCTATGGTTTGGCTGACGGTGGGCGGGGCCGCGCTGCTTGTCTTCACGATGCCGATCTGGACGACGGTGTTCGCCTGGCCGCTGCTCGGCGTCCGGCCCACGCTGCGCAGCATCGCCGCCCTGGCGCTCGGGGTGGCGGGCATCGGCATGGTCCTGGTCGGGCCCGGCTTCGCGCTCGGGCGCGCTCGGGGCGGCGGTCCTATTCGCCTTTGGCAAGATCGCGTCGGGCCCGCCGATCCCCATGCCGCCGGTCGCGCTGACGGCGTGGCAGGTCGGCCTCGGCTGCCTGCCGATGGTGCTGATCGGCCTCGTTTTCGAGCGGCCAGATCTCGGCGCGCTTCGCGGCCCGGGCTGGATAGGCATGGCCTATATGGCGGTCGTGCCCATGGCCTTTTGTTACCTGAGCTGGTTCGCCGCACTCAGGCGGCTGCCGCCCTCCACCGCGTCCATGTCCATGCTGCTGGTGCCGGTCATCGGCATCCTCGCAGCCGCAGCCGTGCTCGGCGAGCCGCTCGGGGCAAGGGAGAGCCTGGCGCTCGCCTGCACGCTCGGGGGTGTCGGCCTCGCCCTCAAGCGGTCATGAAACGACCGGCTCTCAAAGCTGGCGGCGGCTATCGCTCCAAGCCGTCTAGGGTCGTGCGGCCCGGCGATCATGAGGTCAATCAAGGCCTCACAACCTGGTATAAAGACCGATCGCCGATGATGAAGGATTACTATCTGCTGAACACGGGCGCTACGCGCGCAGTCCGCGCCGTCTACACCATCAAGAAAGAGTCATTATGGCCAGAACACCGCTAGAGGTCGTGCAAGCTGTCCTTGCCGACCCGACCAACAAGGCTGCCGTCACCTCCATGGTCGCGCCGGATGCGACGTATGTCGCGCTCAACTTCGACAATCCCGCGCTTAAAAAGATCATGCCCTGGGCCGGCACGAGCACTGGGCCACAGGCCGTCCTGGACGCTTTCACGAGTGTGGGCCGCTTCTGGGATAGGGAAGCCTTCGAGATCCGCACGACGCTTGAGGACGGCGCCAAGGTGGCCTTGTTCGGCAGCCTGACTCTGCGGTCCAAGACGCTTGGCAAGGCCGCCACAACGCCGATCGCGATCCTCGCCGAGGTGCACGATGGCCGGGTCACGTACATGCAGTTCATGGAGGACACGTTCGGTACGACCGGCACGTTCCGGACGGGCGCCGCGACATTCCACAGCGATCCCAATGGCGGCCCGGTCAGCCTCTGAACGCGGCCGCAAACGGCGGCAGTTCGCCGCTTCCTGACAACCGAAGAGAGAACCTATGACAACGATCATTGACATCGACCGGCCGGATGGGCCGGGGATTTTCACCGCCTATTGCGCCGAGCCCGCCGGAACGCCCAAGGCGGCCATCGTGGTGGTCCAGGAAATTTTCGGTGTCAACTCAGGCATCCGCCGCCGCTGCGACATGCTGGCCGAGGCCGGTTACCTCGCCATCGCGCCGGACCTGTTCTGGCGTATCGAGCCCAACGTCGAGCTGGACCCCGACATCGCGCCGGAGATGGAGCGCTCGCTCCAACTGATGAACAAATTCGACCAGGACCAGGGCATCGCCGACATCCAGGCGAGCCTCAAGGCCGCTCGGGCCCGGCTTGGCCAGGGTGCGAAGATCGGTGTGCTCGGCTACTGCCTCGGCGGGCGCCTCGCCTTCATGACGGCTGCGCGGACGGACGCGGATGCCACAGTCTGCTACTACGGCGTCGGCATTGACGGCCTACTCGACGAGGCGAAGGGCATCGCCCACCCGGTCATGCTGCACATGGGGGAGGACGACCACTTCGTGGACAATGCGGCGCAGGCCCGCATGCATGCCGGGCTGGACAGTTATCCGCAGGCGACCCTGCACGACTATCCGGGTGCCGACCACGGCTTCGCGACCGAGTTCGGCAAGCGGCGCCTGGATGCCGCGGCGACGCTGGCGGACAAGCGCACGGCGGAGTTCTTCACCAAGAATCTCGCCTAGCCTTCGTCAGCGGCTCGTTGCTTCCGGCCCCGGCGGGCATCGTCCCCCTGGGTCGGAACGGAGCCGCATCGACTTGGCGGATCGAGCAAACCGCTCCCTCAAAACACGCTCCTGATCGGTTGCATTGCAGGCGCCGTTTAAATTGAAAGAAGGCGTCTCATGACGGAGAAGATCGCCCTCATTACCGGTGCGAATCACGGCCTGGGCCGCAGCATGGCGCTCCATCTTGCCGCTGCGGGCCACGGCGTGATCGGCACCTACCACGCCGAAGGGCAGGAGGCCGAGGCCGATACGGTGGTTCGGGAGGTCGCTGCGGCGGGCGGCAAAGGCGTGATGCTGCTGCTCGACGTCGGGCGGACCGCCAATCTGGTCCCGTTCCGCTCTACGCTAACCGAAACGCTGCAGGCGACGTTCGGCCGATCGGACTTCGACTTCCTCGTCAACAACGCCGGGATCGGCAACATGGCCGATTTCGTCGACACCACCGAGGAGGAATTCGATCAGGTGGTGCAGGTGGACCTCAAGGGCCCGTTTTTCTTGAGCCAAACCCTGCTGCCGCTGATCGCGAAGGGCGGAGCGATCCTGAACGTCTCGACGGCCCTGACCCGCTTCGTGTTCGACAAGCACTGCGCCTACGCCTCCATCAAGAGCGGGGTCGAGGTGATGACGCGCTACATGGCCAAGGAGCTCGGACCGCGCGGGATCACCATCAACGTGATCGCCCCCGGCGTGATCGAAACCGACTTCGCCGGCGGCGAAGTGCACGACCTCAGTCAAACCTTCGGAGACCTCACGCCGCTCGGCCGCGTAGGCATGCCGGACGATATCGGCTCGGCCGTCGCCGACCTGCTATCGGAGAACTTCGGCTGGCTCAATGGTCAACGCATCGAAATGACCGGCGGCCAGTCCCTAGTAATCGGAGCCGGCCGGCTTCGATGACGGCGGCCGACGACACCTTGTCGATCCAGATTGTTTGCGCATTGTGGGAATTCGCACAGGCCGAAATGGGACAGTTCGCGCCCATAGCCGCGCCACCGCGCCCACATAGGTCGTCTCGTTCACAGGATCGCCGACGATCCGGTGGTTCACAGCCGCCACGAACCGCTCGGTGAAGGCTTCCACCACGAACGCCTCCACGAGGAAGCGTTTTGCCGCGATGCAGATCTAGCCGCAATTCTCATCCTTGCGGCGGCGAAGGATCGCGGACATGCCCCGGAACACCCCGGCGCGTGCTACGGGCGGCATCGCCTTCCACAACGTGAACCCGGTGGCCGCTGCATCCGGCAATCCTTACAATTGGGCATCGCTGGCGAAGGCGTGCTCGGCAAAAACTGCGCCCGTCGCCGGGTCGATGGAGACGGTGCCGGCAGCATGGGTCGGCTCGCGTGAGGCCGACATAGCGGACTCCTCCATCAAATGGCGGACTTCATGCCAGGCCGACGCGTCAGACGAGTACGCCGCCGCCGTCCACGACGATGGTTTGACCCGTCGCGAAGCCCTGTCGCATCAAGAACAGGTAGGCTTCTGCGACGTCGTCCGCTTCGCCGACTCGGCAGACGGGAAGGCGCGCCCCTGTGGACGCGTACATTGCCTCGCGATCGGCTTCCGCCATGTCGCGCCACAACGGCGTGCGAATGAAGCCGGGGGAGACGATGTTGACGCGGATCGGCGCGAGTTCCACCGCGAGTGCGCGGGTGAGGCCTTCCATCGCCGCGCACACGCTCGCGCCGAGCGCCCAGCCCGCGTGCGGCCGGGCGCCAGCGGTGCCGGAGGTGAAGACGATCGAGCCACCCGGCCTGATCAACGGCGCACCGTGCTTTGCCGCGGCGAGGGCGCCCCAGTAGCGTGTCTCGAAGAAACGGCGGCCCGCCTCAATCGACAGTCTGTCGATCCGCCCAAGCGCCAAGGCCTCGCCCGCCGTGTAGACGAGGTGGTCGAACGGGCCGACCACGGCAAAGAAGCGTTCCAGCGCCGCTTCGTCACGCGGGTCGGCCACGTACCCTTGCGTGCCGTGTGGGAGCTGCGACAGTGCCGCATCGACGTTCGCCTGTCGGCGCGACGCGACGCGACGATGGCGACCGCGCCCTGCCGTGCAGCAGATGCGGCCACCGCCAGGCCGAGGCCGGATGTGCCGCCCAGCACCACCACGCGCTGGCCCTCCCACGGCGAGGTCATGTCGCCGCTCCGTTGCCGAAACGTCGCTTAAGGCTGTCGAACCCGGCCTGGTGAATGTCCTGCCCGATCACGCGCCGCATATCGGCCTCGTGCTCGGCGCTCACGTCGAACTCTGCGGTCCACTCGATAAAACTGCGTGCGCCATCCGTCACCGGCAGCAGCCGCAAAGTCGAGACGTAGTTCTGCAGCGGCAGCGGGCAAATCAGGATTGTGTAGGTGACCGAACGGTCCGCGTCGGAGAACCCCACCATCTGCTCGCGGAGCCGGCCCCCGTTGGCCAGCGTCAGCTCCCGGATGCAGCCGAGCCGGTCCGGATCGCTGCCATCCTCGATCTGGCTGGCGGTGATCCCGGGTAGCCATTCGGGAAGCGTGTTGAACCCGCGGATCGCGGTCCAGACCGTTTCGGCCGGGGCCTCGATCACGCTGCTTGTGGTGACCCGGATCATGTCGTTCTCCAGTGCGGTCGTCGTGGTGCTGCGCGGGACGGTCGTGCCCGCCGCGGGTCAGAGGGACTGGCCACCCGTCAGCTCGATCCGCTCGCCGTTGAGCCAGCCGAAGCTGCTCGACAGCAGGCCGGCCACGGCGGACCCGATATCCTCGGGCAGGCCGGTGCGGCCAAGCGGGGTCAGGGCGGCAAAGATCTTGTTCAGCTCCGGGTTGTCACGCACGGCGCCGCCCTCGAAGTCCGTCTCGATGGCGCCCGGGGCGATCGCGTTGACCGTGATGCCGCGCGGGCCGAGCTCCTTGGCCATGTAGCGCGTCATGACCTCGACGCCGCTCTTCATCGCGGCGTAGGCGCAGTGGTTCTCCAGCACGAAGCGGGTGGCCGCCGTGGTGACGTTCAGGATGCGCCCGCCCCGTGCGATAATCGGCAGCAACATCTGGCTCAAGAAATAGGGACCCTTCAGGTCGACCCGGAACAGCTCGTCGAACTTCTCCTCGGTCGTGGCCTCGTAGGTCGCGAGATTGCCGATGCCGGCATTGTGCACGAGGAAATCGAAATCGGAGCGGTCGAACACCGAGGTGAGCGTGTCAGCCAGGGTGGACCGGAACGCCGCGAAGCTCGCACTGTCCCCGACGTCGAGCTGCAGCATTGCGGCCTTGCCGCCCTTGGACGTGATCTCTTCGACGAGCGCGGCGGCCTCATGCTTCTTGCTGCGGTAGGTTCCGACGATGCCGACGCCATCGGCGGCGAGATGCAGCGCCATGCTGCGGCCGAGTCCGCGGCTTGCCCCGGTGATGAGCGCGATCTTTGCAGCCATGTAATCCTCCTGATGAGCTCGCGCGGTGGCAAGCAGTGGGCATCCGGCCCGTGAAAGAGACGACCCAGCGGCGGGGCAACCCCGTAGATTGCTGAGACTGGCTCGATATGTAGATTGGTTGGTCCTGAACAAGTGCTTCGACCTGCGGCCAGCCACGATGCGGGCGCTTACTCGCCGATGTCCGGCCAGTCTGCCCCTTCGAACACGAAGCCTGCGCCCTGACGCCGCACGTAGCCGCAATAGGGGGCTCCGAAATGCATCGGCATGATCAACGTTCCTTCGCCCGCCGCCGCCTGAAGCACGCGCAGCCTTGTCCGCCGGGCCTCGTCAGGGAGCGCGCAATAAGCCGTGTTCACCGCCGGGTCGAGAATTTGCAGGGGGCTGTGGAACACATCGGCGCAGAACAGCCCCGTCTCGCCGCCCGAGCGCACGCGGTAGGCCAGTTGCCCGGGGCTGTGACCCGGGGTCGGGACGATCTCGAGGCAGCTCGCGATCTCCCCGGTGTCATCCAACAGGTCGAGCAGGCCGGCCTCGGCGATCGGTGCGACGCTGTCCTCGAACGCGCGGTCGATGATGCCGACTGGTCCCGCCAGCGACTGGTCCCGATAGAACTCGTAATCCGTGCGCGGCATGAGGTACCGGGCGTTCGGGAAAGTCGGCTCCCACCGCCCGTCCACCCAGCTCGTGTTCCATCCGACGTGGTCGGCGTGCAAGTGCGTGTGCACGACGTGCGTCACGGCTTGCGGGCTGGCGCCAGCCGCTTCGAGCCACGCGGGCACCAGCGTGTTGAGCATGTTCATCCGCGCGGCCTGGCGCGGCTTGCGGTTGCCGACGCCCGTGTCGACGAGAATGACATTCGCGCCCGCATGCACGATCCAGAGCTGGATGGTCACGACGAGCCGGCGCATCGCGCTGACGTAATGGGCCTCGCCGATTGTCCGGCCCAGCTCATGGGCCCGCGCCGGGTCGAGCGTGGGGAACAGGAAGCCGGGATCGTGCGTCGGCGCGGAATACTCGACGACGTGGCTGATGCGGAGGTCGCCCAGCCGCCTGGTCTGCATCATGGCCATTGATCAACTCCGCTCATGGAGCAGGCCATCGACGCGGCCCCGCCGGCCACTTCGCCGAAGAAGCCGTCGAGCACCGAAGCCACCTCGGCCGGGGTCTGCACCGATGCGTGATGCCCGGTCGGCAGTACGGTGAAGCGGTGGCATGGGATCTGCGCCACGACCGCCTGGACTGAGGCGGGCGGACGGAGCGCATCGTGCTCCGCGCCGATCCCCAGCACCGGACAGGCAATCCGGCCGTAATAGGGCGTCAGGTCCATGTCGATCAGCATGCGGTAGGTGAACCGATAGCTCTCCGGGTCATTGCCCAGCCATCTCGCCCGGAACGCCGCGAAGCGCCCCGGGTCGGCCGCGCGCAGCTGCGGCGGATACCCGGCCGCCAGCGTCGGCTCGACGATCGCGCGCATCCCGCCCGCCAGCAGCGTGTTGGCAAAGGTCTGCCGGTCCATCCGGGCGTGCGCGGGGATGCCGGTCGCCGGGCTCAAAAGCGCCAGCGCGGCGATGCGGGACGGGTGCAGGGCCGCGACGGCGACGGCGATGGCGGCGCCCACGGCGCTGCCTGCCAGGCAGATCGGCTCCCTGAAATCGAGCGCATCGAGCAGCGCGATCAGGTCCCCGGCCAGGGCGTTCACGGTGACGTCGCCCTTCAGTTTCTCGGATAGTCCCGCGCCTCGGACGTCGTAGCGCAACACGCGCCAATTCTCCTGGAGCCGCTCCGCCACCTCGTCCCAGGAGTCGAGCGACCCGCCCATCTCATGGATCAGGACGAGCAAGGGCCCGGCTTGGCCTTGAAGGACATACCGCGCAGCGACGCCGCCGATTTCGATGAACGCCATTCTCCCGACCCATGTGCTATTTGCGCAATTCTGCCAGGTTGTCTTACAAAAAACAACTGCTGTCTTGTCGGTCTGTCAGACGATCCCTAAGTGCCGGTATAAGCGGCGTGGCAGTCTCGCACAGGCTTTGACCCGCCAGGCGTCGTTCTTCCCACCGGGCAGAATGCCCGCAATCAAGATCGGAGTGCTGCAATGCGCGCCCTGTTCATCATTACGAGTTCGGACCAGTGCTTCTGGCTCTCTGAGGTCACTCATCCGTATTGGCATCTGGCCGAGAGAGGGGTCGAGATCGACTTTGCCAGTCCGAAAGGCGGCCCGGTCAAGTTCAATCCGTGGAGCGACCCGTTCGCCCCCGGCTCCTGGGAAGCGGACGACCTCGTGAGCAAGGGCTTCCTCTCCAACAAGGTGCTCGTCGCCAAGCTTCAAACGACGCAACGCCTCGCCGACGTGGATGCCGGCCTCTATGACGCCGTGCATGTGGCGGGTGGGGCCGGTGCCACAGTCGACCTCTACCCCAACGAGGATGTCGCGCGGATTTTCGAGCACATGTTCACCTCGGGCAAGCCGGTGGGCGCGATCTGCCATGGCTCCATCGCCCTCGGCAACACCCCCGATCGGGTGCGCGGACGCCGGGTGACCAGCATGACCCGCGAGGAGGATGCCCAACTCGAAGGACACTTCGGCAAGGATTTCATCCCCAACTGGCCGCAGGTCGTACTGGAGGAGGCCGGCGCCACGTATATCAAGACTGAGCCGTTCACCGTCTGCGTCGTGGTCGATGGCAAGCTGGTCACCGGGCAGAACAACCAATCCGCCTCGGAATACTCGTTGCAACTCCATCATGCGATGACGGAGAGCCCGGTTGTGTTCGCGTAATGGCCGGCGGATCGTTTGCCGCAACAGGAGCCGCGGTGCCTGAGCTGACCTTATGCTGTTTCCCCGGCACCTGCGCCCGCGCCACCATGATCGCGTTGGAGGAGGCGGGTGCCGCCTACGACACGCGCCTTTACGACCTCATGAAGGACGAGCAGCGCGCGCCCGACTACCTCGCCATCAACCCGAAAGGGCAGGTGCCGGTGCTGATCGCCGACGGCACGCCGCTTTCCGAGAGCGTCGCGATCCTGGGCTATCTCGCCAGCCGTTTCCCGGAAGCGCGCCTCGCGCCCGAGGACCCGATGCAGCGCGCACAGGCGCTCTCGGTCATCTCCTGGCTGGCATCTGGCGTGCTGACCACGCTGCTGCGCATCGTGCGCCCTTACCGGATCACCGATGACGATGCGGCGTTCGGCGGCATACAGGTCAAGGCGCGAATGATCATTCGCGATAGTCTGGCACTTGCGAATACACATCTTGCGGGCCGGACCTGGTGGCTCGACGAGTGGTCGGTGGCTGACGCCTACCTCTACTACATGGCCGCGGACGCGGCAGTGCAGGGCGTGGACCTCGGCGGATTCGACCACCTCGCGACGCACGCGAAGGCCATGGAGGCGCGGCCAGCCGTGCAACGCATGTTGGCGTGGGAGGTCCGCACGCGTGCCGTTCTCGGCGACTGAGCCGCTACCCGCCCGGCGTGACGCTATTCCTCGGGCAAGCCCTTCAGGGCCGCCGCGGCGGCCAGGGCTGTTCAACGCTGTCGTTTTGCCGTTACTGAGTCCGCCTTGCAACACCTGATGGTCGAAATGTGGCGGCTGATCGCGAGGGGGATTCCCGAGCCGGCCGTTGTCTGACCCTCGAGGC
>JAABUY010006826.1_pt1 | contig 11045 bp, 12 predicted proteins | sample 5560271 | NCBI WGS metagenome assembly JAABUY01 (sample SAMN10711886, study PRJNA513374) | rock metagenome | isolation source: Antarctica rocks | place: Antarctica: Victoria Land, University Valley
AGGAAAGTCCTTGCGGGTTGTTTGGTAGGGCGCCATATGGGGTGTTTGGTTCTTGGGTATGGAGCAAGCTGGTAACTCGGGTCTGGAGCATATTTAGGAGCGAATTTCCCCATCTGACTAATGAAAACGACCTCGATGCTTGGCCAGCGGTTCCGTTGATGAAACCATCTCATTCGCGCATGCACGCATCGATACACCAATTCTACGAATTCCCCGGCTCGATTGAAAACCGCGTTTCCAGCACCTCTACTCCGCATCCAGCACCACCACCGCCTCCCTCTCATCCACCTGCACCCCGCCCCTCCTCCCACAATCCCGATCCCAAAACGGCAGCCGCCACCCCCCTTCCCCCTCCGGCGTCGCCATCCAAATCCGCATCAGATGCCTCTTGGGCATCGGGTCTTCAAAGTCCTCGTACGCCGTCCTCCGGTGCAGAATGTGCTGGTTGTGCAGGAATTGGATCTCGCCGACTTGCATGACCATGTGCATTTGCAGGCGGGTGCAGGTTGCTTCGACGACGTCGGCGGCTTCGAGCTGGGCGGGGGAGAGGGGGGGGATGAGGCCGGCGGAGGAGAAGCGGGTAGGGGAGCGGAAGAAGTGGGGGTCGAATCTTTTTTGAGGGGAGGGGGGGTAAGGGGATTAGTTTGGGGTGGGTGTTCGTGGAGGGGCTTCGAGGAGTCGGAGGTCTGAGCAGGCGAGTTATGGGAGTGATAGCAGGCATTGGTACTCACTTGGCAAACATTCGCTCCTTGCTGCCTTTCGGTTCGAGGAAGAAGACGCTGGTGCGGGTCCACTGCTCTTGGCCTTTGCTGACTTCGCCTTTGCGGTCAAAGTACCAGATGGGCTCGATCAGTGTTTTCACGACGTCGGGTCGCTCTTTTCTGAGTGTGTTGTACAGGTGATGTGTGGAGACGATGTCGGATTCCCCGCCCTCCTTGGCGCGGGCGAGACAGAGCAAGCCTACGATGTCGCTGTAGTCTGCGTGGAAATCTTGTCTTTGGTGGATATTAGCTCGGTTTCGTAGTACGCGCCGATTGTAAGGCGAGGTGAGTGTTCTTCCTTTGAAACGAAAATGACCACCCTTTGTTTGTCCTGTACGAACGAATCTTTCCCACTTGCGACGCATCCTCGTTCATATCCTTGATATGTCCCAGAACGTGACCTTTTCCGTTTTGGGAAATCATTTTACCGAAGTGCGCGCCAAGGCCCATGTAGCTGAAGCGGGTGTCAGAGCCATTCGATATATCCTCAGTCTGAGAGTTGTTCTTTGACATGAGATGTAAACACCAATGAATGGTTTATATACGTACGCGATTGCCGTCTTGTACCGGCTCCATTCCGTGACAGGCAGTCCTTTGAAAAGTACGAAACCTTTTCCGTTAATCAATTCCTCTCGTATTGACTCGAGGTATTTGGACAGTTCCGGCAGTGCGAATTCTTTCTGAAAGCTAGTTGTGAGTATATATAAGGCCCAGAGAGCCTACGTTACAGAAGACCTTTGATATATTCAACAGCGGTAACCCTGATGCATTGAAATGATCGGCCGCTTTGCTAATCTCGTTAATTTCTTGTTCGGTCAATTGATGGGTCCATCGCTCGAGGTTATCTTGGTATTCGGCTGCCTTCCAGATTGTAGGTCCAGTGATCTCTTCTGGGAAATCCTCGTATGATCTAAGCTCATCATAATAAGGTGCATGCTGGCCAGATGTTTTTATGCCATCAGGGAACTGCGCACGGAGTGGGGTGTAGTTTACATTCTGAGCCGGATTCGCGAAGCCATTGACAGAATTGGAGGACATTTTTGAGGATAGTGATTTCCTTTGACATGATGGAGGAAAAAGTAAGTCAAGTCGAAAGCTCGGTAATAATATGAAGAACGAAATGTAGTACCTTCGCAATAACGTTAATCTTGTACAACACGCTGTCGCCTTTGGTCTAGCTGACCGATCTATTCCATGCTTGGGCAAGACGACGTTCGTTGTCAGTGTCAGCAACCGTCTCACAGCTACACAGTAGTTGAAAACGCGCCAATGATGGCGAAGGCTTCGGTATCCTGCATAAGAGCTGCATCCCGTGCGAAGCGGGGCTTTGCCAATGAGAATTAGTTAGGTATCTTGCTCAGCGCTTCGAAAGTTCGAGTCTCAGCTTTTCCGTGCCCCCACAGTTTTGGAGTTCTGGCACGCGAACAATCAATGAAGAAACTGGAGTAGATAATTTGTAAACACCTGGACCATTAGCCAGGTACGACTCATCGGCCATTGTACTAAAGGGCGAGTTATCCTAAAAGACATAGGAAATGTTTCTCGTCGAACATAAATCATCAACCACCCCCAGAATTCCGTAAACTAAATCAAGAAGTCTCTTTGTTTTTCTGAACCGGTCTAAATGCAAAGCCAGCTCGGAATGGACGCTCCCATTAATCTTGTAGCCTCACGTATCCTTTCGGAGAGCTAAACAAATGGCATCCATCAGCTGCTCCGGCTACTATAATGCGACCCTTTCCGGTCGAAGCCGTAACGCTTAGTCTTTGCAGCTCATCTGCTAAAGCTGGAACATGGATTTCTCCAACAGTTTGGTATCCACATACGAAGGCGGTCTTCATACCTAGGGTTAAATTTTGTATAGTCCATAGTTGACAAATTAGAGACACATAGATTGTCATAGATGACTTCTTACACAGAATCATATCTGGTGGGTAACAAGGTTCCATGTCGCCATTGACCTATAGTTGCACAATGCTGAGGTATGGTTTTCATAAGAGCTCAATCAGAGAATATAATCAGAGGTCAGTAGGATGTATTGAACTTGGCTGAGATCGATCCAAATAACCTGCCGATGCGTTTAGTTGCGCAAAGAGGTCCGAATCTTGTGAGTCCTACGAAGTTGTTAATGACAGATGTATCTACGGAGGTGAGAGATGAAAGAGCTGAATCCTAAGGAGGAATGATCAGTTATGTCGCGAGGATGTGGGTTAACCACCGTGAGCCTATTGGCGGACCAAAAAGCCTTATGTCTCTAATGGACAAGGCTCACCAATCACCATTACACCGGTAGAAGTTTGCGTCCCCTGACGAGACCAAGCGAGCGGCCAGCACTCTTTGAAGAAGCCCTCCTTGTATTTTGATTGGCTTTGGCTTCTGACGTCGGTCTAGGTATCTGTTTCTTACCTGTTTGGAAACGCTAACTTTCTGCTCTTTGCTGCACCGTGCACGTTCAAATTGAGTGATAGGTCCTTTGTAGGTTCCTCTGCTCGGGGTCCAATCCTTTGAGCGGAAGGAGTCAGAGGAGTGTCGGTCCCTCAAGATAATTTCATTATCTCCGGTGCAAAAACTGGAGGTCTAGGAGGTCTTACAGTCTTACTTCGTCAAGGACGCTCGAAGGAAATGAGGGTCGCCCCTGCTGTCGAGATTATTTTCCAGGGAATAGGTTGAGGCCAAGGATGCCAAGCCCTAGAAGGATCAGGATCAGGATCAGGATCGACGTTAGATGTAAAATCAACACTATCTTGGAACAATTTTCAGCCATAAGGATTGGGGCTGAGCGGCGCGAAACAACAATTATTTTCGTCCAGGACAAGGGATGCATGTCCCGCGAACTCAATAACATACGGTAGTACGGGGTAGAGACACCGGGGTAGCCATCATGTCCAGGAAGGAACGCTGATGACAAACGACGATGACCGAGAATCGGGCTTCCAATCATTAACCAGAACGTTTGGCAACAATCGTACATGTTAGATGCCATCACGTCTTGACCAAAAATGCAATACGTAGTGCACAATCAAGCGATGTGGGATAAGTTAATGCCAGTACTCCATGAAAACATAGTCAAGAGCCTATCCCCAACACAAGCGATACATGGCATAGATAGACAGCGTGGCGGCGGCAATGCAGGCGCATGAGATGTGGTTGGGTCCAGTGAAGTGCACGGCTGGAAGAATCGCCATAAGGCTTCAGCTTCACAGCAGTACTAATAATACAAGTACCACCTAAGCAAACGTTTCATGTTCAGCATGTGTCTTGTAAAGCCTTAGGTCACTCAAGGGGTTGTTTTGACTTATGCGAGAAGGATCCGGCTACGCCTTGAATTGTTCTTGGCGCTCGTTTTCGATTGCTCGGGAAGTCTAGAAGGGGGTTTCAGCCTCCTCCGCTCCGCCCCCCGTTAGCGATCCATGCCACGTGATTGCAAGGCTGTGATATTAATTATACTGAAGGATTGTGAAAAGGATTGGTGGAGTGATATCCGCAGGATCCTGATGCTACAGCGAAGGATTAGAAATGGAATTGCGCCTCTGAATGCGGCCACGTCAATCCTTTAGAAAGTCCGGGTCGTATGATGTTCCCATGTATCAGCTAATTGTCACTTTGCGCAGTTCGCCCTTCCAAAAATATTGTTGCGCTCTTCTCAGCTATCCTCTTCCCTCTATATAAATGTAGGCATCGCCCTTCCTCTCCTCTTCACCTCCTCATACTATCCAACAATTCAATAACCTCCAACCAACATCACTAAACCGCCAGAATTCAACCCTCAACCATCCAATAACGACATCTATCGAACCTGATCAGATCAATACCGTCCACGATGCAGACCAAGCTCTTCGTACTCGCTGCTCTATTTTCCGCCGCGTCTATGGTCGCTGGTCAGAGTAGCAGCAGCAGCAGCGGTAGCACTAGCAGCCCCCCAACTGCTTCGCAGGTAGGTTTCTATCCGAGCCATACTCTTGTGCCTCGACTGACTGACTCTGTTCTAGACCTCAAAGGCTATGGCCGACGTAGCAAGCTATATCTCATCCGTCACCGCGGACTCCGCTTTCGCATCGCAAAACGCCGCCATCAAAAGCGCCGTACCATCAATGGATTTAGTCAGCGCTGCACTCAACGCTTCCGCCATTATCGGTACTGGTGCTGTCACACCTGCAGCGTCACTTTCTGGATACAGTGCTCTCCCAACGAGCCAACAGAGTTACATCGCAAGCGTCGCTTCGGCAGCGTCAGGTATTGCAAGCAAAGATCTGTCCGGCGCTGCGCCCCAGGCTACAGGAATGATCGTGGCAGCAGGTGCGGCAGCGGCAGGAGTGCTCGGTTTTGCCGCCATGTTGTAGATGAGCGAACTGCATTAGGTTCCTGAGAAAGTGGTTATATATTGCATTTGTCTTTAGCCTCGATGCGATTGTACTTGCTGTCGTTTTTTAAAGGTCGGTGTTCTGTATTTCTAGATATCCATTAGATCAATAAGAAAGCTTCGACGCTCACTTACATCTGGTTGAGATTCTTTACCAACTATCCACCTGGGTTGCCACGATTATCTACAGTTCTCGCATATTCGACTTAGCATGACCCGGCCACTCACTCAGAAGGTTAAGTTGATGGCCAAGAAGGTGGTCAAATAAAACCGTAATTTGGACACCTCCCGCCCACCACGTAACTCCTAGTTGAGGAAAATGAACAGCGCTGGTGCACAGTGACCGGACAGTGCAATGTTTGGTCATAGTGGCTAGTTCTAGGAGCAGCTTTAATGCCTAGATATGGAAAGAAGAATGACATCGCACTCCTTGCATACATAAGGTCAAACACATGACTTGTAATAGGCGAAGATCGAAGACCACAGGGAGAATCAAGCAGTGGGTGCACGAAGTCGTGTAGTATAAGCGGCAAATATCGAACACGTTATAAGAGATAATTTGGGCTACTATCAGCGCAATGCCCTTGCGACGCGACCATGCGAACAGCTAGGTAAACTTGGTGGTAAGCCCATCAAGTCGAATGTAGAGTGATATTTCGATGTGTAGAGCCAAAATGGTAAGTATCAACCTCCCTATCTCAAGCGCTACCCATCTGTTGTCGTCGTTTGTCGACAGAGTGATCATATGCTTTACAGATGGCAGCCCACGAGAACGTGGCCGGAGCAGAAATGAAGCAATGAACAAATGACTAATCTTTCGGTGAATTGCCCTGGGCCGAGGTTTCTTGCATAAGTGATATTATAGCCAACGTGGGTTTATAATCCCTTTTCTTCGTCTCCTACAAGTACTTCCTTCTACTCCACTTCCATTTCCCTTTCGAGCGTCTTCGCCATGGCGAAAACACAGACATCCCGTGAGCGGTTCCCTGAATTATACGTTCCAAAGTCTTCATGGGTTGATCCTCATAATCGCACACGCAAGGTACCTATGCGAGTACTTTGCCTTGGCATGCCGAGAACTGGGACGGCATCCATGTGGACAGCTCTTCAGATGTTGGGTTACAACAAATGCTATCATATGGTAGAAACATTGTACAATCCCCCCGACACTAGGATGTGGCAGGAAGCTATCGATGCTCAATTTTATGGTCAAGGCAAGCGGTTTGGGAGAGAACAGTGGGATCAGTTGCTAGGTGACTGTCAGGTATGAATGACGGCTTAAATTCAACCAAGAATCCCACAATTCCCTCCCAAGTCTTACGTGGAGAGGAACATAGAAGCGCAAGGGCTGATCAAAGATTGGCAAATATTCAGGCCGTCATTGATATGCCGGGCGCCGCTTTCTCAGAAAGTCTTGTTGCCTCATACCCCGACGCAAAGGTGATCCTCACTACTCGAGACGTAGATGCCTGGTACAAAAGCATGATGGATACAGTCATTCTAGCAATGCGATCTGTCCCTTTGAAGTTGGTCTCTTATATTGACCCCGATGGTGTCGGTGCCTGGAGGCCTATGATCACTACCCTCTTCAACGGATATTTCGAGCAAAAGCCATTTGAGGAAATCGGCAAAAAGAAGTTTGCCGAACACTACGACCAGGTGAGGCAACTTGTGCCAGAAGAGAATCTTCTTGAGTACAGGGTTGGGGAGGGCTGGGCCCGGCTTTGCGAGTTCCTGGATCAGCCAATGCCGAAAGAGGAATTTCCAAGAACCAACGACACCAAGTCTTTTGGAGATCGCATGGAGATAGTGATCCAATTGGTATTGTTACGGTTTTTGAAGAGGGCAGCGCCGATCGTCGGCGCTTTGGGAGCTGGAGGAGCAGCGCTGTATTTTTGGAAAGGTTGAGTAAGGGTGGAGTTGCCTATTTTGCTGGTTCGACCCTGCCTTTCAGGTGCGCCTGTTACTATCTGTAAATAGTGAAACAGATGCGCGGCTTTTGTAGAGCTTTCGTCATTTGCAAACCATCGATTGCGTGGAGCCATCGCTGCCGTGACTTGGGTGGGTGAACAAATGCTTGAGAATTGCTGTCGTGTGTTAGGTTGCTCTGTTTACTTTTTTCTATTTATAATCCCTGCATTCAAAAGTTGAAACCAACAATACGCCGCCATATCTACGTCAGCACCGTGCATAGCATACGTACTGAACGTACACAGTAAGAACCTGTAATATTTTGTCGTACCTCCGTAGTCATCGTGATTCTTTGGTATGGAGGTATTGGATCAAATCGTTCCCGGTGGCTGTTTCGTTCCCCAGCCACGATTTTACGAGTACAACAACAACAGCAAAACCGGACCGGGAGCTATCATCTATTGAATGGGCTAATGCAACACACTGACCCCATCTATTACCATTGTCGATCAAACGCATCGACCTTTGTAACTATCAGCTAGGGATAGATTTACCACAACAATTGATCTGCTGAACAATTGTGGCCGGTCTCTCGCCCGGAAAGCCAACCTAAACGCCTTCCTCTGGATTGCAATTTATCGTACTCAAGGTTACCCGCATTATAACCAAAAAAGCTAGGACTCGTTGTCTCACGGTGCTGCATTGACTTCACAGGATGGTCTCGAAGATAGCCAAGATGCCGCTCAGTGGCACCCATACAGCCGGGATATACGCTGACATGACCGTGGATGGTCCTGAGATTGGCACTTTGGTTGTTGTGGTGGATCGAGCAAAGAACTTGCCCAACAGAAAAACAATGGGGAAACAGGATCCTTATTGTGCGGCAAGGCTCGGCAAGGAAGCAAAGAAGACGGAAACAGACAAGAGAGGAGGTCAAACACCGCGATGGTAAGGCTGTTGGTCTTTCAAGGATTCAACACCGCTAACAAGACCTAGGGACCAAGAGATGCGCTTCACCGTTCACGAATCACCTGACTACTACCAGCTGAAAGTTTCCGTGTTCAATGACGACAAGAAGACCGAGCTGATTGGAGAAACCTGGGTCGCTCTAGATCGACTTGTAGTACCTGGTGGAGGACGGAACGATCTCTGGCACAATCTGAATTGCAAAGGGAGATATGCTGGCGAGATTAGGATTGAGCTCACCTACTACGACATGCGACCAAAAGAAGAGAAGGCCGAGGAGAGACGGCAAGATGCTTCGACCAATGACTTTCAAGATCAAGGGAGAGAGACTGTGGGTGGACCAAGACAGCCAAAACAAGTCAAAAGGAGGCCGCTACCAGCCGACCCAACTGGGACAATGACAGCTCGTCCTGCAATGGCCGATCACTCGATATCTGCGCCACTACCATACACTACCTCAGATAACCGAAACTTCCACAGTTCTCAGCAAGCCTACACAAACTCATCAATGGACTATGAATCTGAACCTCAACCACCATTGGATAATCGATATCAACATCTGGGACAGGCCCCGCCTCGAGGATCATCGCCAAGCTACAATAGCTATGATCAAGAACAGTTTGACGGTGATATCGACATATCCCATAATTTTGGCCAGCCATCGTCAAATCAGTATGGAGTCTACAATCCCATTTCGCCAAGCGTATATCGACAGGAGGTTGCCTTGGATCAACACGTGATTTCTCATAGGGAGCAAGAACTCGAGTACCCGTCATTGTACAGCAGCGAACCTTACATGCCTGAACCTGAACTTATTCATAATAATCAGCCTACGAACCTTCAGGGATTTTCCGGATACGATAATAGGGACGTTAGACCTTCTGCAAAACCATTGCACATTGCCAATGGAATCTTTTCGTCGAACTCGATGCCGGACATTCGGCCACAACAGAGAAAGCAGGGTGTTGGCGCACCAAAACACAGGTCGTCGCTGCAAAAGAGCAGCAACTATGAAGATCTGCACCCTCTCTCTACCGGCAACCATGCATGGCCAGTTCCATCGGAAACTGCCGGTGACGATTCGGGGCCTCCACCACCCCCAGTCCATCGGAATAGCGGGCTAAGGTCTACACCTGAACCTAGCGGGCAGGCCCCGGCTGAATACTCTCCCCCAATAACCCAGCCAGTTCCCCTGAGGATGAGAAACGAAAGAAGTAGCGTATCAAACAGCCCTTTGTCTCAAGTGCAAAGTAATATATCATACACTGACCACCCTTTATCGACATCTCCATCGAACTCGCAACTCTCGCATTCGGGTGTCTCCGTCACGTCGCGTACGTCCTATAGCCAACGCGATAGTCGACAGTCGCAAAACGGAATGTCCTCATCCCCGGTACGAGACCATACTTACACAATGCCACCAAGTCTTGTACCGGGGTACGCGCCCAGCATAGCCGACGACGAGACTGAGAGGGAGGTCCGTGAAAGGCGCATGAGCGCCCGACCAGTATATGCAAATGACGCTGTCTCGCAATACCAACAGCTGCCGCATAGCAGTGCTCAACCACGAGCACCTCTACCAATAAATCCGGCTCCGGGGCCAATCCGAACAATAGAAAACTCACATGACCGAAGAGCGCATCGATCCTCTGCCCCTATCGCCATGTCGCAGGCATCCGGTATCGATCCTCGAACACCTGTGCGCAAGTCTGTCAGTCCGCAACCAGGATCGGCACCAGGCGAAAGACGGCTTTCCGCTGTCCCCTTCTCGCCGGATTCTTACGACGCATACAATCCGTCTATTAGCACTGCCGCTAGTGTCAATGCCGCTGGGCCCAAATACAACACACCCGAGCAAGCCAAAGATGCTTTCAGGCAGCACGAAGTAGAGTCTAGGCTAGCAGAGGGCCCCATAATTGGCAGTGATGGTCGAGTCATTGATCCATCTGATCATCTTCCAACCGAGACATGGGCCCCTGAACCCGAAGTCAAGACGCCTAAGAAAGGCCCTCAAATCACAATGAGATTCAGGCAGAGTCCACTGGGTGCTCAACCTATGCCAGCCTCATCTCGGCGACCGATTCAAGTTACCACGGCTCGTCCTCATTCTGTTTCCACCCCTATTTACACGCATTCACCAGACTCGAGCGCGTCAGTTTCCGGTAGCCGTGGTCGCCTGCAAAAGAAGTCTCGGGTACCTGTGGAGCAAGCGACACCGCCCCCTAATACTAGTCCTTTAGCACCAAGAATTGATACTAACTCATACAATTCTACGCCAAGGCCATCTCCATCTGCTTATGCGTTACGAGAGCATGAAAGTTACGGCTATGGTAGTAGTCCTACCCATACGAGGAATTCACCAGGCGTTATCCCGCCTCCAGTCCCAGGCAAGATACCCATGACGGCAGGACAAGAGGAATGGGGAAGAGACGCCTTGAGTGAAGAGATGAGGATGATTGATATCGGCGTTGGTGGGGGGCAGTCTAGGGTAAGGAGGAGCAGATTTGGGGCATAAGGGTTGGTATTACTATTTATAGGCGCTATGGATACGGTCTAGTACATAACGGGCGGTCGTAGGTTTGGGATGGTGCGGCCTTTTGGGAGTTGTGGCAGCTATAGAACCATAGATACTGGAAAAATGTGGAAGGGAAGAGAGTAGGCCTGTCAAAATGTCTTTCTATCGTAAGACGCGCAGTTAGGATCATATATAGATGATAATGTGGAGTCTCACAAGAAGTCCACATGGTTTATATAGTAAGGTACCTAAGGTACTCCACGATTGTTTCATCTTAGTGCCTACGATTGTTCTGACGATCTATGAAACAAGCGCTCAGATCTCCGCCACGCGCTAAGCCTAACTCGAAAGCACTACGACGACCTCCCCGCTTCTGCCTCAGGCCGCTCAACTCCATCACCACTGTCTTTGTTGGTTAGAAACCTCACCTTACCATACCTCAAACGTTCTTTTCCTTTACCTCCCCTCTCACCGCCCGCCTCCCTCCTCCAACACCCCCTTCAAACCCCACCATGGACACCCCCCTCCCCTC
>JAABUY010006828.1_pt1 | contig 11045 bp, 9 predicted proteins | sample 5560271 | NCBI WGS metagenome assembly JAABUY01 (sample SAMN10711886, study PRJNA513374) | rock metagenome | isolation source: Antarctica rocks | place: Antarctica: Victoria Land, University Valley
CAGAAGTGTGGATAAGGCTGAGCCTTTCTGATACTCCAAAATCTCACCTGAGGCTGTGCGGCAAAGAATCGAGAGTGGGAGCCTGCAGCCTGCCTAGCTGCTACCTGCACCAGAAGCAAATGACATGGATCCGTAGAAGGACAACCGCGCTGCAGGCAGATCAACAACACAATTTTCAAAGCAAAACAAAGCGAATCTTTGAACAAACCTGCGCAGCTGCTACAGCTCTAGTAGTCGCTTCTGCCCCTCCGAGGCCGCTCGCGCACCGGCGGAGCAACTGTGCAGCCAGCATGGCGCGTCACTACGTTCTAGCAAACAGCGCTGATGAGCCGCTCTGGGCTGCTTGGCTTTTGTTTATCACACAAGCAAGCTCCGCGTCGGTGCCACAGGGTGATGTGAGAGGATAGGCACGATGACAGCTGAGCCTTCCTGACGTCACGTGGACAGCTTCAGAATACATACAGGCTCCATCGCGCGTGCTGTACGACAGGACCGTGTGCAGCAGCAGCGACACGCTTGTTTGCTGTAATCAAAACGACATGCAAAGTGCCTGGCTGCAATGCACGATGCAAGTTTTGCCACCTTCAACCGCTCACGGCACACATGCACGCCAGTGTCGCCACATGCAACGGTAAGCTTTCCAGAGACCTGTGCTGTGTGCGTTGCTTGCTTTGTCAAGGGGGTCATGTTATCCAATGTTGCAGAGCTTGCAAAACCAGAGGGCATCCCTGGCAGCTTGGGAGATCAGGCAGAAGAAGTGTACAAGCCCAGGTAAGACACTTGGCCACCACCCCACCCATTTAAGTTGTCACTGTATGCAAAATTCGTAAGCTACACGCATTGTTGTGAGCCAGTGATGCACAAGTTGCCCGAAAGCTGCAAGGGTACTGCTTGCAGTATTGCAGGCCAAGAAGAAAGGCGGTGGCAAGAAAAAGCAAGCTGGAAGTCTCATGGATCCGCCAAAACCAGCCGCCCCTTATCTGCAGACAGAAGTCATCATGCATAATTTGATGATGGTTGAGAGCTACAAGCGCAAGGTTGGCAAGTAAGGGCAGCTCGAGCATTCATGGCACGTAGGACAAACCTGAGAAGTTAAGATGGCTGTTTACACTACAATCTCACTGTGCTGCAAAGGAGTTTGCCTTTTGTCAGTGGAAGTGGTCTCAACACTTTGAGGCGACCAGAATCAGCCAGAACACAGCTTTGCCTTGCGCACATGTAGCTGAGGTTACCTGTAGCAGCGTGGAAAAGTTGTCTGACTTCAAACATCAACGCCATGAGTCAGTGACAAGCAGTGCATAAATGAGATACATTGTATGATGCAGGCCCATCATGGATGATGCAGAGATCCATGAGATCACAAAGCTTATATGGGAGGCGCCATATGGTGTGGTTAGTCATGACATGGAAGAAGATCCAGCTAATCCCAAGTGAGCTCATCAAATTGCAATTTGCAGAAGTTGACGCGCTGCAGGCATGACCAAGTAGTGACGTCATTTTCACTCATCTCAGTATGGCATGTGTTTACAGCAAGCCCAAGGCATACTTCACAACACCGTTACCGGCACCCATGTATGTGCTCTACCATATCACTCTCTAGCATTGATACCTCTCACTCAGGAAGAGTAGCTGATGTGTAGTCCAAGCGCAGTCACAATGACTATCACGTTGCAACAGGTATGACTACGCAAACAAAGCTGCTCTGGACCTCTTTCAGGCAACCTGGGATGAGCTGATTGGACAGCCTTCTAGTTGCACAACGGAGGATGTGAACCAGGCAAGTGAGTCTCAAGTCTTTTTCATGCTTGCAACAAGCCTTGATGTGCGTTGCACTTGCTTTGTGACTTTCAGGCATAGACTCTCATCTCTTGCATGCATTCCCTGTGAATGTGGGTATCAATGAGGGTGTATGCAGTGCTCATCCTCAGTGTCAAGAGATTATGTACAGTATTGTGTAGACACCTGGCCTGCATCTGCCAAGATGGATTTGAAGCTGCCCTTTGCAGCAAGCTACCAGCATGTGTGACCAATACATCTGTGCACGCCTGTTGTCCCACCTGTGCAGCAGCATTAGCAAGTGTTTGGCCTTCTTGCATGCCTATCCAGGCAGCTGGTACTTTGTGTATGTTTACTGATTCATGTGCTGCTCTCTAGCTGCATGCAAGGAAAGGCTCATTGGTGCATGATGCAGCAGCACTGGCACTGTCTACTGATCTGCAGTAGCTTCCAGGTACAACACCCCACTTGGTGATTGTTCTGCAGAACATAGCGGACAGGCAGAAGCTACTGAAGCAGACGCAGGATGAGGGCACAGCGGCAGTGCACAGCTACTGGAGGAAAGGCCTCAAAGGGCGGCCTGTATGCATCAGCAACGGGCTGCTGTGGAACATTGAGGCTCCATCAGGTTTGCTGCCCTTCACCTGCGGACCCAGGCCTTTTCAATTTGCCCATTCATGTTTTGACCTGCGCTCAACATAACTCAAAGTTACTACCACTCCCTTGGAGGGACTTTTCTGGTATAACACCTTGCGGCGTACGATTTTCTTGCCTCTCAGGGCCTTACTAATGTGTCATTTTCCCCTGCCTGTTGATGCTCAAGCACTTTGATTGGGACTGTGCCAGTCTGTACATCCGCAAGTTTGTCAGGGCTTAGGGCAGTAGCAGGATCTGGGCGGCGAGCAGGACTAGAAACATGGTCACATTGCACATGCTGCTCATTGTTCTACATGTGATACGTGTAAAATGCTTGTGAACAACAAATGTGGAATTGGTCGCATGGACTGGCTGGTTGTTGGAACACCCGGCTTGTGTAGATTGTACGTGGCGCGTAGTCCCACATGCAAATGGCAGGCCACTCCACTTCAATCCCTAGAAAATAGGAACCATGCACTCAGTGTACTCGTGTAGATGGTGACGCATGTGGCTCATGTTACAGTTGGTAACTGCATGTCCTTTGGTAGAGCAGGGAAGGCCAGTCAGTTTTCCAGCTGTCAATCAGAGGTGTTGACAACTTCAAAGCGGGGGAAGGGGGGCCAGGGACAGAAGCAGCAAATCCAGATTGTCTGTTACTGACTTCAGATGTTTTACAGGTGTATTGATTGGGCAGGCAATTGCCATTCATGAGTGGGAGTTTGAGGATGGGACCAGAGGTGGTCCCATTGCAGAAGCAAATGCATACGACAACCGGCAAACAAATGCAGCAACAGAGGAGTTGCAACGTGCAGGCAAGTCATGCTGTCGTGCAAGCCATGTATAGCTGTTGGCAAGTCACTTGACTTTGATTTGGGTGTATTTTTGTGCTGCTTGAAGAGTCTATGTCATCCCCATGCCTCATAAGTGTGCTGCTTTTGCAGAGCAACAAGTGGCAGAGCAAGCAGACCATGTCAGGCATCTCAAGGAGGTAGATGGCCTCACAAAGGGTGATTCAATGTTAGATGCAGCTATTGCAGAGCTGCTGCAACGCAAGGAAATGCTACAGCATTTACAATAGCAGTGACAGACTGCTTGAGCAGAAAACAATGAATATTTACTTTTCCAATATGGCACGCCCCATGTTTGCAATACGCATGGCTGCTAATCACTACGGTTGTGTGTGCACTGCATGACCCCACATGTGTGCACTGCATGACCCCACAAGACTGATAACCTGTCTCGGCAAAAAGATACTGCACAAGCAAGGCTGTGCTGAAACACGTCGTTGTGCCACCAGCTGCAAGAGTATGCAAGATGCCAGACGCTGCACATGTCCTGCATTTTGCATGCATTGTGTGTTACAACAGTGCTTTGAAGTAAATTTTTGAGTGTGCAACAGGCTCGTGTTCAGCTTGGCCAGCAGGGTTTCAGCTGCATGATTTACATGCATGCACCTGAAGTGTAGGTTTGGTGCATGAGTATATACCGATCAACGATACCACCTGCAACGAGTGCAATTGACAGCGTCTTGTGAACTCAATAACCACTTTAAGGAGCATCTGTGTTGTTGGCTGCAAAGCTGGCAGTACTGATTTAATCCACGACAAAAACGGCGTTATGACGAATAAAAAGGCTGCACAGCTAGTGAAAGTTGCGCTCCTTGCATCCGGGAATGTCCACACTGGGGATGGACACTGTGGAAGCATTCAAGTATGTGGTCAGGATGCCCTTGTAGCCCATGGTGGCATGAGCTCCTGTGTTCACGAGAGGATTTGGCTGCAAGCATGCAAGCAAAATTCAGACATTGCCCCATGCTTTGGTGGAGAGTTATGAGTAGCATTGCACAGATGAGCAAACTAAGGCTTAGCAGCTCAATTGTCTGAAATAAGGTCATTGCTGAGTCAGATATAGACGTATACAGACTTCTTGGCGTGCTCGCACTGTCAAGCACTGATACACTGGGCAACGTCTGTCGCAGCCAGGTGCACTGTCATTATGCATGGTACAATCACTGCTGCAGAGCTCACTGCACCTTTGGCCACCTTGCTGCTGAGGTGTCGTAGACGTGGGTGTTGTGGTTGAATGAGTCACTGAATTTGCTCTTCTTTGAGAGCAGGTATCCACGATCGTTTGCAATTGCAGTTGTGGCCTCCCTTCTGGGGTTCAAGGTCCCGTACATGCTGGCTGCAGACGTTCTCTGCATGGCAGTGGCATCTGTGGCAAGGCTCGTTAGGAGGCACACAACCGCTACCCAGAACGTGCAGAGCAGCTTGCTACAGCTGTTCGCAGCCAGTGCAAAACCGACAGGTCTTTGCGTGTACCTTTATAGCTGGCACCTCCCAGTTGCAAAGTCTGTGTGGTATGAAGTCCTGCTCATATTGCTCACCTGCAATTGCAATGCGCCACGCAATACGTGTTTTTCACTTTGCTTGGGAAAAAGGATTGCACCGCTGGCCAACCGAGAATTATGGGAACGGCAGTCTTACCGGGAAAGTTACGCGACATAGTGCTGAAAGGAGGAGTAAGCGACACTGGCTGCCGCAGGCAGGTAGAAGAGAACTTATCTGTTGACAGATGCGCCGTTGCGCAACTGCGATCAACTCGCACGCACCAGGCCAGTTGTCTGACGTCGTCTCTAGGTCTCAGCGCAAGTAGCAGGGTCAGTCGAGGTCGCACCGGGTGGGGAATCTGAAGCTGCACCAGCTCATACAGCTTTAGTCAAAAGTTTAGGTCCGAGGCTTGAAGTATTCAGGTCTGCAACAGTACTGTGAGCGGACCGCTGTTGCGATGCCCCGGTGCGAACAGGCGCAGCAAGACAACCGATACACCTTTCCGTGTGCGGGCTCATCGCCGCGGCAAACGACTGTAGCGCTCGTGGCTGATCGGAGCTAAACAGGGCTGGAGACACAGCCTTACCTTGGCAGCTGTGCGGCACGCAAAAGGCATAGGAAAGAATGTCTTTTCTTGGTCAACGTTCGTGGCAAAACAACACAGCTGGCACCTGTAGTATCCACTTCCTTCAGCAAAGCAACAGCCAAGCAGCAAGAGCGATTCCACAGAAAGACACAAAAACTTGCTGCCTGAACAGAGGGAGAGCCTGTTCAGTCAGCAAAGCTCTGTTTTCTGTGCAACCTGTTGCATATGCACAGTAGTGCAGTGGACTTGCCAGCTCATGAAATTTTGCCAGAGTTTGGTGCCTTCTGACTTTTGACTTAGACGGCAGACTGCTTCTTCGACTGCGTGGAAAGGTTCCAAGTTGCTATACCCCGCTGACACAATCTCCAGCCATGCAACAGTCCAGACCTAAATTTATGACTCAAGCTGTACATGTCTCCTTGATAGATTGCATCTCAGATACACGTCCCCAAGGATGCACTGATTTGCAGAGCCCGGTGAAATGCCTGGATCATAGGTATTGTGGTAGATACAGTATGCAGTCTTGCAAGGCTGTATTAGGCTGCGCAATGCATTGAAATGCATTGAAATGCATCTTGGAGACTATTGTTACAGTCATGTAGAACCGCTGACGTCAAAAGCTGCTGAAAAAACCATCCTAACGTCTGCTGCTGACTGTCAGATCGAGGCTGACAGTCCAGGTGGCCGGCCACGAGCGCAAGCACAACGCATGTATAGCTGAAATTGGAGGTTGTGTCAGTGGTATACCTGTATCAGCAGAGTGAAAAGCCCTCAGAATGTGTGTCGAGACTCTTTTGAAGAGTGCAATCAGGCACAGGCAGGTCCACAGAGCCAGGCACAAGGCAAACAGGCTCGTGACCGGCGCGCTGAAGCTGCTCTTGTTGACTGTCTATATGCTCAGTCTGTGTGAAAAGTGAAAAAGCCGCCTGTAACTTGACTAGCACAGAAAGGTCGCATTCAATGGGGCGACCCCCGTAACGCTTAGGGCAGTAGTGGGAAGTCCGCAGTGACTTGTGCACATAAATGCATTGCATCATACAACCTGGTCCCACATTCATGTGACCAACATCTGGCTCATCTATCAAAGAGGAACAAGGTAGCATGACTGACATCACATATGACATGGTGTGAAATGTATAGGCTATGTATGCAGCGCAAACTGTGCATATCAGCACACAACATACAGAAACATGCAAATTGAACAACTGGAACAAAGCAAGCAGAGATGTGAACAGGCATGCACCACCAGCTAATTGCTGGTTGATGATGCCCTCACCTCAGGCCCAAGCAGGGCTGCAGACTGCCCCCATTGTTGCATTGTGATGCCAACATGCGTTGCTGGCTGTTGCTGCCTTTGGCACTACTGCTTGTGTCACTACTGCCATAGTCACCGCTGCTGATGCTGCTGTTGCTGTCATTGACGCTGCTGATGTGGCTAACATGGGCTGTAATAAAACACCACACTGTGCCATACAGCATGTGTAGCATTATGCATCAAGCAGATGCAAGTCTGTGATGGGAAAGGTGAGTATGCCGTTTCGAGAAGTGACCCGAGGCTGTGACCCCATGAAAGCAATACAGGGTAATAGGACACACGGCCTCATGCTAATTGATCTATGCATAGCAGTGAGTGTCAACCTATGCATAGATGATAGTCAACCTGCGCATGCAGGTCAACATAAAAAAAGTGCTTGGTGTTCCATTTGCCCATGGCACTGCTGACCTGGTGCACAGTCACGCTGCATTGGTCAAGCCATGCAAGGAGGCGGTATTTGCAGAGTACGCAGGCCAACAGCATTCAATGCTGCATGATGTTCAGATCCAAGGCGAGACTGCTGATGAGCCATGGCTTGGACAGGTCAGCTGAAATGACACAGCTTCCTTGGCGTGGGCTCAAAACAGCTGTAATACGCATTGCTTGTCTAATATTGCCTGTCTAGTAGTCAGCAGCTGCTTGTGCTAGTTGCCAAATGGAAATTTGTCTATGACAGCTTCAGTTGCAGTGCTCGCTCAAGTGACATTTGCACTGCATCCGAGAGAATGATGTTGCTAGGCATGGAAGCACGTGCAATTCATGCCTTGATACTGAACTTACTGACCTGTTCAGGTGCACATGATCTTTACAGTCCGCCAGTGAGTACCTGCTTCCTCGCATTGATGACCTGCTTGATCAGCTGCATGGTGCCTCTGTGTTACCCAACCGCAACGCATCAAAACATGGCAGGTTTAACCCATTCAGTAGTTCAACGCGATGAATTGCTGTTCAAAATAAGGGAGGCCAGTGGGCAGATGCCTAAGACCAGCGTCTCTGATATTGCAGGAACACTGAGGAAAACACTGTTCAGGGACGGACCCTGCCCGGCAATTGTCGTGGGTGATGGCATCCACTGGCGAATCATTCTGACTGATGCCAGGTCTCAAACTGTTGCCTTCATTGGCCCTTTTGGTAGTGGCTTCCTGCAAGACATCATAAAAGCAATCAGAACACTTTACGACAATGACCAACCAGGGAGGTGGCAATACAAAGAGTGGACTACAAGACTGCAACAGAGGGGAGACACATGGAACTGTGGCATATGGGCAATATGGATACAGGAGAAATGGATGCAATACTAAAGCCAAAATGAGGTGACTAACACCTTTGAGTCATGGTTTCAGGACCATCCTGGCTGGACAAGATCTTAGGGAGCATTACCATGCTGTCATGCAAATGGCAAACAGGGTAGCAGAACTCTAGAACTGGCTTTGCTATATCTAGAAGCATAGCAGCAAGCAGATGGCAGTCGAACGCTCACAGGCCCATGGAATTACCTGACAGCCCGGACATCCAGCAAACAGGAAATGGACACGCACAAGCTAAAAAAGCAGCAACAACCAGGCTCCACCGCACCTTGGGTAACTCACTGCCCAGCCTGCACACCAGCATGAAAACGCATAGGAAGATATACAAGAAACCAAAGTCAACACATACAGCAAGCGCAGGAAGTTTACTGTCCTGGCTGCAAGGGGGTAGCGACACCAGAAACACAGGCAAGGTGCAACATGACATTGATGAAGCTGGCATGCAGCAAAAACACAACAAGCAGTATAGCAAGCTGCAAGTTGGCCCCCCTTGATCACAGCAGACAAGCCCATAAGCCAGGTAGCATACATGCATGCTTTGCTAATGCAACCCTTAAACAAATGCAACGAAGCAGCAGCCAGCACCTGGAAATACAGTCAATACGAAAAGCCCCATAGTACCCCAAAAGCCACCAGCCAAGGAAACATTGCCGCTGACAAAGTAATGCACCTGCAACAAGAGGAGGCTGACTCAGACTGCAGCCTAAGCTTGGACACTATTGGGAAAGCACGAAAGGTGAGGCAAGCAAGCACACTATCAGAAACATGCAGGGCTGGTACAACAAGCCACACAGACAAGCAGTCTGCCACCACAAAGGAGAAGAAGAAGAAGGTAGCAGGTGCATACACCCCCTGCTGTGACACTTTGACAGTACTGACATGGAATGTCATGGGCTCCACCACCGTGCCAGATGAGCTCAGGCAGATTGCACACCAGAGGAAGCCATGGATTGTTGTGTTGACTGAGGCCAAGCTGACTGATGCAAGACAAGACAGAGTGTTCCTCCAGGAATACCTACCAGAATATATACTGTTCCACAGCTGCGTCAAGGGCAATGACAGCGGCCACTGTAGAACTGGATCTGGAGGAGTGGCAATAGCGGTGCACAAACCTCTCACAAGCCAGAACTCAGTAGAGCTGATCCATCACAACCACCCTGCAGCCAAGTCGCACTTGAAGACTCTGAGAATAAAACCACCTGGAAGTGACTGCTTGACCATATGGGGAGTGTATCTACCAAGCGATGATCTACAAAAGAGAGAAGAGCTATATCAGGTGATCAAAGACGCCATGAGCTCTGAGGACAACAAGGCATCACACGCAGGTTTGCCACTGCCCTACAACATCATGGCTGGGGACATGAATGCAGCACTGTTCAAACAAGATGTCCAAAGAGCCAAACTTGACATAAAAGACGCAAAACATCAGAAGTTTATCAAAGATCTGCATCTACACACACCAGATCCTGACAGAAACCCACATAGGCAGTACACTTTCCGTCATAGAACAGACAGTAGCCAAGACAGTAGAATCGATGACATACTCATATCAGAGTCCATGTGCACAGGGATGTCATCCTCCATAGAACTTCTGGACACATCAGGTGATGCAGACCATGCACCAGTACTGGCCAAAATACCACTCACTTGCATGAAATTTTTCAAGCCGGGTCCTGACCCCCCTCCACTGCCCCGAGAGCCCAGATTAAAAACGCCAGTCCCACAGGAAGACCTGAAAGAATTCAGAGAGGCTTTTGGCCAAGAGACTGGGGCGTCAACAGCAGACCTACTACAGGAGCTAGACAGCACTTTGGAGCTGGCATACACAGTCAAGGAGTCACTGATCCAGTGACTCTGAGAATGGCACTGACTTCAGTGGGCATTGGGGCCGACACTGTTGAGCGCTACAACTCTCTGTTACATTTCTTGATTGTTGCAAATGAGGCTGGACTGCAACACTATGTGAATCAAGACCAGTTGAACAAAGGATTTGCCTGTGCAACTCAGCTTGGGAACCCACTGCAAAGGCCAAAACAGCTGAAGATGACCATACAGCAGACAGTCTCACCGACAGGTCTGTACCCGCCCAAGCACTACTCAAAGGCCACCAATACTCCAGCCACAGCATGGTCACCTGAAGGGCAGCCAACCAGTGAAGAGTTCAGCAAGATTTTTCACAAAACTGAACTCAAATTCCGCCCAGACGAGATCATATACACGGACGGAAGCAGGAAGGAAATCCCACACATAGGTCCTGTCACTGGCTCAGGAGTATATAGGGAACACAAGCATGCACACCTGAGTCTCAAGGTACATCCATACGAGCAGGGGATGCTCAACACCATCAACAGGGCCGAACTGGTAGCGCTTTTGATCGCCCTGAGACACTGCAGACCGGGAGTGACGGAGAGCATAGCAACCGACTCGAAGTGCTCGATGCAGAAAATTGGCGTGCACCTAAGGTCACCGTCATCGACAGTCGACGACTGCCATAGACCACTGCTTGAAGCGATCGGACATGAGCTCATGCAGCGAGCACAAGCGGGCGACGAGACAATCCTGCTCAAGGTGAAATCGCATATAGCAGATAAGCTTGCAAATGAAGCAGCAGATGAATGCCGCATGGGCAGGCACTTTGACTATGACCTGTCTAATGACTACACACAACCATTCAGGGACAAGTTCTAATTGCAACAGATCACTCAGGTCCAGACAGCAGAAGGGCCAGCAGAAACCAGAGCTTGCATAAGAGATTTGGATGACTCATTGAGAAAAGCTTTGCATGATAAGCACAAACTAGGCCAGTCAAAGCAAAGCTCACTGTACTTTCAGCTATGGGACATGGTGCAGCCATTCAGGGTCAAGCCACACAGTGATGCGCTGTGGACCATGCCATCAATCCCAGAGTCACACAAGAGGAACATCTTCAAATACAGGACAGGCCAAATCTGGAATAAGAACATGGCCTTCGAAATTAATTCAAGAGGCATGCGTCATACATGCCTGGGCAACCAATAGCCATGAACAGACGCTGCCTGTTGAAATAAGCTGTGCAGACTTGCAAGCTTGACTTGACACAATATTTACAAGAGGAC
>JAABUY010006830.1_pt1 | contig 11042 bp, 8 predicted proteins | sample 5560271 | NCBI WGS metagenome assembly JAABUY01 (sample SAMN10711886, study PRJNA513374) | rock metagenome | isolation source: Antarctica rocks | place: Antarctica: Victoria Land, University Valley
AATGTTCTCATCGACTCTGTCAGGTCCATCATCCCAGGTCTTCCCCCGCGCGCAACACCTCTCATCCGTCTGTACTAGCAGCAGTCTACTCCTATTGGGATAACGTAAATTTCCCACGTCCCTAACGCTCTGCTTGAGGTTAACGCTAATCTCGATGGGTTCTGCGCCCCCCCCATCTCGAACTCCGGGTCATACTGCATCACAGTGGCTACCACGCCGATCGTACCGTTGTATGGATAGCGGCTGAGGAGCAGCGTTGTTTCGCGCTCGTGTCCGTCGATTGTCAGTTTCATCATCGCCTCCATGGCTTTGCCCAAAAAGTCGGCGCAATCCGAAAAGACATCGACGATGGCCGGCCCAGTAATCCTCTCGTTCGGTATCACAGCCCTTTACGCTGCGTAAACAGAATATTGTCAGGGCTACTCGGACTTTTTGGGCAAAGCCTCGCCTCCATGTCGGTTTGTCGCAAATAATGGGCACTATTCATTTGTGGCTCGCGGTGCGACCGACCTTGTGTCGACGTCCTATTATCAGATGGCCGCGCCAACGCTGCCTTTGCTATCTATCTACCCCTTGCTATCTATCTACCCCTTGATTACCGTACTCTGCCCCAGTGTGAAGATAGGGCTAGAGTATACTCTAGCCCTATCTTCACACTGGGGCAGAGTACGGTAACTGCCCCAAGATTTCACGAGACTCGTACACGCGAAACACTAAGGTGGCAAGGAGCGATTGTGATAAGGAAATTACCTACATCCCTGTAGAAGCTGCCACTTCGTTCCCTCTCCCACTGCCTGCACGACGTTTGCAAGCGTCATAAGACGAAGAACACAAGATCGAACACCATATCACAATAGTCGTCGTCTTCCAACTGCCCGCAGTCTCGCGGCTCATCAAGTTGCGCTATATCACTGCGGGCAGATCGCCATTCTCTTTCCAATCTATAAACGTCACCCCAAAAGCTCATGCGTTCGGCTGCCAACCATCGGCAGATATAATCGTGCCACCAATCCGCCTGGACCTGATCGCCTTGGTAGAGATAGGCGAGCGCCATGAGCAAACACGCCGTAGCGTACTGCCGTCGCACATCGCGGATACGGTGAGCATCGAGATGGGGTTCTAATTTTACTCGCCACCTCTCTGCGTCCGCGATCGCCTCGGCATACCGGCGCATCCGGATCAGTAATCGAAGACGCGCTGCCATACTGTGCCGAGACACGCCGAAGCCGAGCTGATTTTGGACCGCGAGATTAAGGCGATCCGTCGCGGCGCTTAGTTTTTCCGTGCCTGGCGGAAGGCAAACGAGCAGGTTGCTCAACAATGCAAAGAGGACAAGCGTCCGATTATCCTGCCAACTTGCCCTCTCGACATCTTCCCATTCTCGCGTCGCCAAATTTATGTCGCCCGCGAGATAATAGTACGCCGCGCGCAATTGGCGACCATAGTAGGGCAAATCGTGCATCGGCATGACCTGTGCTACTCTTGACTGCTCTTGCCGATTGGTGCTCTCGGTCGCCACAGACGGCACGCTCACCATGCTCCGAGCCCGTTCAATCGCGTCGGCACACTGGTCGATCGCTTCATCATGGCGCCCCAAACGGAAAATAATCTTCGAACGCATGAGTTGACCAATGACGGACAAATGGTCGTCATCATCGGGACCGTTCCACGAAGCATTAACGACGGGATCAACGGCGCGCAGGGATGCTTCAAAAGCCCCCAACCTGTAAAGCCTTTCCGCAACGTAGAGGCGTTGGTTGACAGCCTCTACGGTATCCCCGACGTGCGATAGGAATCGACCGAGATGTGCCGCCGCCTCATGTTCACCCAAGACATCCGCGAGAACAACGAAATCGCGCACGACGGGTAGGATGGTGTTGAGGCTCACAGCCTCGTGAGGCTGTTCTGCACGACCCACGAGGGGTGCGACAACGGGAAAGCACCCCTCGTGTTTGTGTTCGTGGATGGCTAGCGCGCGTCCGATGTGGGGGTACAACTCGAACGCCTCCCGCGCGAAACCGGCGTCGATGTAGTCGAGAATCCCGACGTCTGACGAGACGGCAGCCCGCATGGCCGCGTCGTACTCCCGCCGCGCGAAAAGATGCCGCGCGCGCTCGATACTCCACCGAGCGATCGCCCCATCCCTCACTGGATCGTGGAGCGATCGCTCCCGCGCCGCCAGGGCCGCGCCGTATGCCGCCGCTACTGCGGCATGCGCGTCGCCATCGTCCAACCGGGACCTCGCAACGGCCCACCGCACGGTTGGGTGCAGCGCATAGCCGTCGCCCGTCGCCCGCAACAGCGCACGCTCGACGAGGGGCTGCGCCAGCATATCAAACGACGGAGCAACCGGCAGCCGGATATGCGCGCACACGTCCCGTTCGAGGGGACGGTCCAGGATGCTCAACACATGCAACAAGCGCATCCGCCCGGGCGTCAATCGCTCGAGCGTGGCGTCCGGCACGATGCCCCGGATCGTCGCGTCGAGGTGACCATACAGCATCGCGGGGTCGTCGAGCAAGGCGGGCAGCGCGATATGGTCGAACTGGGCCACGAGTTGGCACAGCGCGATTACAGCCGCCGGGTGTCCTCCCAACAGGCGGGCGACGCGCACCGCATGCGTGTCCGCCACCGTGGGGAGCCGATCCCGAATGAGGGCCACTGCCGCCTTCTCGCTCAATCCATCCACCCGCATCTGCCCCACCAACGCCGTCGTGGCGCTCTTCGGGAAAGTGCCGGAGCATACGACCGTCCTGGCCCCCTCACACCCTGAGAGGGCCAGAAGTAACTCGTCGAGTCCGGTGGGGAGTGCGGCCGTTTCGGGGTCCAACACGGCGTCGATATGGTCAAGGATGATAAGGGTTCTGCGCCGGTCCAACTCCACCATTGTGGCAGACAGCGAGATGGGGCGCAGCAGACTTGTCGGGTCGATCGTGTGCAGAGCGTGGCATATCGCGGCATGCGTCGCGTCCATGCCTGCTGCTGGGTCGCGCAGAAAGTCGAGCCAGATCGTCGCGCGGGCCCGGGACTGACCATCCGGCGGTGTCCACGTCGCGTACAATTCGGCGAGCAAGGTCGACTTGCCCGCGTCGGGCAGCCCGAAGACGGCGACAACTCTCGAGGCCGAGGTCTTGCCAAGGAGGGAGCGCAACTCCGTGAGTGCCGCCGCATCGATGCTCGTTTCGGGGGCCCGACGACCGGGGGCGCCGAGCAGCAGCGGTCGTTCGCCATCCGAGGCGCCATTTAACATCGCGTCGCCGTGGACCAAGGCATCCCGTTGTACCATCGCCGCCATGTCGGGGTCGGGGTATCTCCTCCACATCTCGACTCGTTCCGCATGCGTCATCGCGTAAATCTTCGCCAATTTTTGACACTGGAACGGCGTGGGCTTCGTGTTCTTCTCGAAACTGCTAATGCTCTTCGCGTGTGCATACCCGAGAAGGTTCGCGACCTGCTGTTGCGACAGCCCTTTCCGCCTGCGACACTTGCTCAACAGCAGGCCGAGCGACTCCTGCTCGGTGTTGTCGTCGTCCCCGCGCTGCGCGAGCGATTCGCCACGCGCAGCTATTCCCTCTCCCCGTATGCCGTGGTCTCCCCGCCGCATGCCGCCATCTCCTCGCCACATCTACCGCCCACAGGCCGCAGTCGCCCTACTCCATCCCGACAACCACAACCGTACCCATCTCGGGTGAACTGCTCCACCCTCGATCTGAGGCAAACGGCGCGTCGGCAGGATGTCGGACACAGAGGGCAAAACAGTGTATTTACCAAACACGCCAATTTTTCCCCCCACTTTACTATTTATTCAAACATTTTAGAGCGTCAATCTAAAGCAACCTGTCCACACTAGGGCTATGACAGGCGCCTGAGGGACCGCGCCGGGCAAAACAAAGCCAAACGCGGCGTCCCCAGTGCCGACGAGAGTAACCAGCGAGGGCAAAGGCAACGACATGGACTATAGCAATCGCGGAAACAGGGTTAATTAGATGCGCCCCTCCAAAAAGACGTCAGCAGACGCGGCGCGCTTCGCCACGTACCCGCGCCACTCATCGGAGGAGCAGGGCTACTCTATCGAGGCCTCGCGCCGCAGTTGCAACGAGTCCGGTACGCAAGAGGACTCCGACATCGTCCGCATGAACAAGATCGCCCTCGATGTCCCCGACGATGTCCTCAGTCAACTTAGCCCGGACAAAGACACCGCTATCAGGCTGACGCAACCGCGTCCCAAGGTGCTGCGGTACGTCGTGTACTTGCGCTGCTCCGCGGACGAACAGGTGCTGGGCTACTCAATCGACGCGCAACGACACAGATGCGACGCATTCATCGCAAAAAACGGCGGCATCAAGGTCGGAGAGTACGTCGACGAAGGCCGTTCGGGCAAAAACGTCGCGAAGCGTCCCGCATTCCGCCGCATGATGGAGGCTGCGAGGCGGGGGGAATTCGACGGTATTTGCGTCGACAAAATAGATCGCTTCGCCCGCAACGTCGTCGATGGTGTCACGCAAATCCATCTTCTCGAGCACGAGTACCGCGTGCAACTGCGTTCCGTCTGCGACGACATCGATCCGGGCTCTCCGTTCGCCATGATGTTCCGAACCTTTCTCCTGTCGCTCGCCGAATGGTTCCTGCGCAACCTCAGCGAGGAGGTAATCAAAGGGCAGGTTCGGATGTTCGCTGATAAGCGTTATATCGGTAAAGCGCCTTTTGGTTATGTAATGCGAAACCCCAAATCTAAACAGAGTCAGCTTATCCCCGGTGCGGACGCGCGCTTCGTGGTCCAGGCCTACGAACTTTATCTCGCGGGCGCGACGTATGTCGACATCGCCCGCCAGATCAACGCGATCGTCGGGTCCGAGGTCCTCACAGAACAGTCCGTGCGCCACATGCTCTCCAATAAGATCTACCGCGGGATCAAACAGGGGCGCATCCTCGACCCAGATGAAACGAAAAAGACAATCGTCGTCGAACAATATTTCCCCGCTCTCGATATCGTCGAGGCCGATCTTTGGACGCGTGTGCAGCAACGCCGCGCTACGTACGGCCGGAGGCCGCAATCCCCCCAACGAAAGGCGCATGGCCATTTGCTCAGCGGCTTGGTGCATTGCGACTCCTGCGACGGTCCGCTCGACGGCAACTGGTCGGCGGGTGAGCGTCGCTACTATCGCTGTCGTACGCGTGCGCGAAGAGCGACCAAAAATGCGTGTCCGCAGGTGTCCGTGCGCGCCTCGGACTTGGATGCGCACGTTGTCCTCATCGTGCATCGGCTGCACGCCCACCTCACAGATCTGACAGATGCGCGCCTCCGCGCATACCTCGACACTGACGTCTCGAAAGGCGCGGCCCGCGTCCGCATCGCTCAGCTTGAGGACTTTTTAAGACGCTTGACCGAGACCTACCTGGCGGGTGATATTGCGCCCGACCGTTACAAAGCAGATAAGGAGGCTGGCAAGGCCGAACTGCACGCTTGTCAAGACCACCTCGACGTTGCCCTTGAGTGCGCTCTGGAGCGTGTGATGGCCGCCGTCCGCCTCGTCCCGCTAGACATCCCCTATCGTGATATGGCTCAACTTGGCGTGATCAACGACGCGCTCCATCACATCATCAGTAAGATCCGCGTCCGGGGACATACCATCGTGGAGGTAACGTACAGCGATCTCGCGATACAGCTCTGCGCAGCCCTCGACATAGCGCCGGAAACGTTGTGGGTAGCCACAACGCCCAAGGTGCCGCACAGCGCCCCAGTGGACATCGAGGGGACACGCCAATTGGCGATGTTCGGACCGGAGGGATCGGACGCCTCGACACCTCTGTGTCCTGTCCGTGGGCGCCATCGGCGCACTCCTGCACGGTCACGGGCCGCCGTTGTTACCTGCACGCCAGAACAAATGACCTTGTGGACATCTGGCGAGCCTTGCCTGGGCCATGTCCTGCCCGACAGCGGCGAGCGGGGGCGGTAGCCGATGGACGACCGTCGACACGAGGCGTGGCAGCCCGCCTCGGAGCATTTGGACCCGACCTGTCCCGGCGAGTTCGTTTCCTGGGCATGTCGCATCCTTGGTCGCAGACGAACCGACGATAATCGACGGCCCTACGAACCCGACGACGCGTCCATCGGTGCGCCAAATCCAGGGATAGCAACGTGCGCCCCCTCAGGGCGTGCGGGTCGCACATAGCCCAAATTAATCGGACGACGACAGGAGGTTGGTGATGCGCGTCGCGCCGGGCAATCAAGTGGGTGTCATGCGTGGAATTAGCCGTCACGCCACGCGCGATATGACCATTCTTCTATCGGACGGTGAGATTCATGGATGACCGATGCGGGGTACGACGCGACTTCGTGCGAGAGGGGACAGCAGATGCCTAGGGCCAATCGCCGGCTGAAACGAACCGTCCAAGCCTCCTCCAATGGCCACCGCGTCGTGTTGTACATCCGATACAGCAGTCGGATGCAGGAGGAGGGGTGGAGCCTGGAGGCGCAGCGTCGTATCCTCGAGGCCTACTGTGCCGAACGGGGGTGGGAGATCGTCGCCGTCTTCTTTGACGAAGCCAAGTCCGCCAAAAACGACGACCGGCCCGGTTTCCAGAACATGATGGGGTCCGTGCGGGCGGGTAAGACGGACCGCGTCCTCGTCTACAAGCTCGATCGATTCGTCAGGAATCTCCGCATCTTGCTGGCGTATGTCGAGGAACTGGATCAACGCGGCGTCGCGCTTGTCTGCGCGGCGCAGCCGATCGACACGGGCGACCCGATGACCGGCAAACTGGTCCTGGTCATCCTGGGCGTCCTCGCGGAGATGTACCTTGTCTCCCTCAGCGAGGAGACGGTCAAAGGCAAGAAAGAACGCGCCGAGCAAGGGCTCTGGCTCGGCATGCTGCCCTGGGGATACCACGCGCCGGAGGGGGATGCGCACGCCGTACCGGTGCTCGACCCCGACAAGGCGGCGCTCTGGCGCGCCGCCGCCGACTTATACGATCCGCTGCCCCCGCGCCCGAGGCCCGAGGGGCTGGCAGAGGCGCGGACGTGGGGCGACGTGGCCGCGTACTTGAATGCGCACGGGGCTCGCATGCAGAGCCGTTGGCAGGGCAAAGCGCAGTGGCGTGACCGCAATCCCGATGGGCTCATGCTCAACGACACGGTCGCCGAGATGATGCAGAATCTATTCTACGCCGGGATTATCGTGTACGACGATCCCGACACGGACGAGCAACTGTTCTTCACGGGTCAGCACGAGGCGGTCACCGATCGGGCGCAAATCGAGCGGATACGCGCCAAGAGCCGTCGACGCTTGTCCCTGCACACGCGACGGCAGGACACGCCCCGGCTCTATACCGCCAATGGGATCGTGCGTTGCGCCGCCTGCCAGCACGCACTGAATATCTCGCACTCGCCGGGGGGGGCGCGCTATGCCTGCCTCGCCCGGCGGCGCGGGGCGGTCTGCCCGTCGCGCAAGCATTCCATCAAGGTCGACGACCTGGATGCCCTCCTGGACGGCCTCATCGCCGGGCTGCATCTCCCGCCGACATGGCGGCGGGACATCGTCGATGCCATGCGCCGTGACTCGACGACCGCACAGCGACAGCGGCGCCGCGCGGAATTGCAAGCACGCCTAACCCGGGTCCATGAGCGCCACGAGGCTGGAGGTTATGCCAGCAAGGAAGCCTACCGGGCGCGTGTCGCCGAACTCCGTGCGGAGATAGAGGGGCTCGGCGCGGTGGATGATGAGGACGTGCTGGACGCGGGCGACATCATAGCATCGGTGATGGAATTGTGGTCGTTGCCGGCTGACCTGTCAATCGCGAGCGAGCAGACTCCTGACGACGCGACGCGCGCCCGCCTGAACGAGCACATCGGCGAGCGACGAGCGTTCTTGCACATGGCGTTCGATACCTTGGAGGTCGACCTGGACCGAGGGCGCTTGGTCACGGCCGAGTTGCGCCCGGCCTTCCAGCCGCTCGCCTACCTCTTCCCGTCAGGTATCTCGCCCCCAAGCTAATGCATGGTAAGGCTGCCATAGGAAACCTCGACGTATCCCGGCGGCAATCCCGCGACGACGTGGCGCTGCAAGAGACCGTAAAAGAAAGGAAAGACTATGGATACGACATCAACCAACGTCGAAACGATTGATCGCCCAGTACAGCGCGCCGTTTTGTACGCACGCTGGTGGCAGGCCGGTCCGATTCCTCCCCCATTGCCCGTCGGGAACCCTCGCGTTGCGATGTACATAAGCTTTGGCTCGGTGGCGCAGTTGGTGCTCTGCCGCGGTGACGTGGAGTGCGGGGCACAACTTGATATGGCCTGTGCCTATGCCGCCAATGAGGGATGGGACATCGTCGGGGCGTTAACTGACGTGGGGACGGTGGATAACCTTTGGGGATCGTCCCGCGTTTCGACAGGTCATGGACATCATGCGCGCGGGGCAAGCAGATGTCCTCGTGGTGAGCCATCTGGACCGCGTCGCACGCGTCGCGCGGACTATCGACGCCATCGTCAACGGGCTCAACCTGGTGGGCGGATGCCTGATGGCGGCCAACAGCGCGTTCGCCTATCAGCCTCTCCAATGAGCACAGCGTCGCGTGCCGAGCGTTCTCGCGCTACAGGGTTGTGGGCGATGACCATCGCCCTCGACCAAGGGCGGCTACCCGACGATGAGCCGCGTCCGGCTTTCTACCTGTTGGCACGTCCCCACCCGGCGGGGATCCCGCCGCCCACTGATCGGGGACCAAGATCGACAAGCCAGGAGTAACAGAGTCTAGATGTATAGACGTTCAGATAAAGAATGAGAATGCGCGGGCGATGTCGACGCACAGCCGCTTACCCGGCCCTCTCAAACATTATCTGAGGAGCTATAGCACGACATGACGCGCCCGACCGGCGCGTCGATAAGGAGACACAGAAACATGACATCAGCATCGAACAAGCACAGCAAACCGTCCGGCCAGCGCGCCGTCCTGTATCTACGCGTGGCCACTGCCCAAGAGGACGGGATGCACGATGCGGCACTCGAGAGTCAGCGCCGCGCGCTGTACGAGTACGCAGTGACAGGCGGATACGACATCGTCGGCGAATACCGCGATGAAGGTTCCACCGGCACGGCGAAAAATCGCCCCTCGTTCGAGATGTGCATGGCGCGCTTGCGCGCGGGTGAAGCGGATGTACTCATGGTGAGTCGTCTGGATCGCGTCGGGCGCAATGCGGCGGACATCGCCGCCTGCGTGGACGAGATGGATCAACTCGGCGCATCCCTCGTCGCAATCGACGGATAGGGCAACATCTCCATCTTGCGTCGCATGCTGACGCAGGCGCGTGAGTTGGGGAGTGGACAAGGCCGTGGCGAACCCGTCGGACCCGCGGTAGCATAAAGGGAGCGGCTAGTTCTAGCCGGGGGCCGTGACATCGGCCTCGGAGCGATAGATAGGAACTTTCAACAGGAGAGACCCTATCATCGACACCTTGCTACGCGGGGATGTGGGCGATGCAAGAACAGCAGGGCGAAGATGACGTTAATTTCATCTCCGCCCTGCTGTTGCGCGCACCACCCGAACGACCTCGTAGCGCTGCTACAAGATCGCAACTGCGGAACCGACGGGATTCGAACCCGCGATCTCCTGCGTGACAGGCAGGCATGTTAGGCCACTACACCACGGCTCCAACGCCCACGTTCACACGTGTGCCCTCTGAGATTAGCAAACGCAGCCCGCTCATGTCAAATGCTATCGGTTGGAGGTCGGGGCAGGGTTCGTGAAAAACCAATGACTTTCTCGCGTCGTCCAGGATCGTGGGCGAGCCATCGAGCCGTGTGGCAACGATGATGAGGCGGGCGTGGGAAAGGCGATGGTCCTGACGGTGCAGGACACCATGCGGGTGGGGTGGGACGCGCCAACGGCAGTAAGCGCGCCGAGGGTGCGGATCGCAGCCCGCGGCCCGCACCCTGGGGGAGGCCGAAGCGGGGTGCGGGCTGTGAGTGCGCCTATCCCTTCCCCACGTCGGCCCGCGGGACGATGGAGACGACTCGGTCGAAGCGGTAGCGCGCGTAGTAGGGCCAGTAGCGCAGCGCCTCGGCCGCCAGCGGCGAGCCGGTCCACCTGTGGTGCGCCTCGATCAGTCTGTGCAGCGGCCCCCCCACGCTCGCCTCCTCCGCGCTCAAGGGCGCGACGCGCGCGTAGTCGGTGTTGAGCAGCCCGCGCTCCTCGGAGGTGAAGCCGTCCAGCAAGTAGACGGTCCCGCCCGTCATGCCGGCCGCGAAGTTGAGGCCCACGCTCCCGAGCACGACGACCGTCCCCCGCGTCATGTACTCGCAACCGTGCGGACCCACGCCTTCGACTACGGCGGCGGCCCCCGAGTTGCGGCACATGAAGCGCTGCCCCGCCCGCCCCGCCACGTAGAGTTCGCCCCCCGTGGCGCCGTAACCGACCGTGTTGCCGACGAGCGAGGTGCTGTCCGGCGGACAGCCGAAGTCGTCCGGCGGCCGCACCGCGATCAGGCCACCCGCCCCCATGGCCTTGCCCACGTAGTCGTTGGCGCGGCCGCGCAAGGTGATCCGCAAGCCGCCCCATGCGCCGAAGCCCAGGGCCTGCCCGGCGTAGCCCTCGAGCTCGACCGTGATCGGCGCGGACAGCCCCGCGTCTCCCGTTCGGGTCACGATCTCGCGCGCCAGCGTCGCCCCCACGGCGCGGTCGGTGTTGCCGACCTTGTGGCGTAAGGTCAGCGGCGTCGTCGCCTCGAAGGCCGGCCGCGCCCCCTCGAGCAGCGCCCGGTTGATCGGGCTGATTACCGGCGCGGTGGGGCGTTTGGGGGCCAGGGGCAGCGGGCGGCCCAGCAACTCGCGGTCGAAGTTGACCTTCGCCGCGGTCGCCCCGGCCTCGTCGCCCCCGGCGTCCTCGCGGCGCCGCAGCAGGTCGGTGCGGCCGACGACCGCGGCGACGGAGCGGTAACCCATCTCGGCCAGGGTCGCCCGGATCTCCTCGGCGAACAGGAGCAGGTATTTGACGAGGTGCACGGGTTTGCCGGCGTATTTGGCCCTCAACGCCTTGGACTGTGTGGC
>JAABUY010006832.1_pt1 | contig 11038 bp, 15 predicted proteins | sample 5560271 | NCBI WGS metagenome assembly JAABUY01 (sample SAMN10711886, study PRJNA513374) | rock metagenome | isolation source: Antarctica rocks | place: Antarctica: Victoria Land, University Valley
CCTCAATTAGAGGCCCTCGTATGATCCATTCGGCGTATTTGGGGCCATTGATGCCGTTTGCAGGTGTCTCGCGGAAAGGACGCTGGAGGTGGTATCGGAGGGGTGGTGTGCATGCTTGAAGGTCGAATCGGTAGAGGGGACCCTTGTAGTTGTAGTCGATGATTCCCCATGCCATCACTTGCTTCCCTTGCCGCACTGCGGGTATGACAAACCCGTCGTCGTATTCCTCCCTAACTCTGCTTGTGACCCAATGACGTCTTGGATCCTTTCCAATCGTCAATGGTACCTCGTCCGTCCAAAGAACCGTTCTCCAGTCTCTCTGCATGTTATCCTCGACCCACTGGAGCCGTTTGACGCGTGTACAATCGGTAATGGGAGGCTCGTGTCGCATTATATGACGCTGCAGCCCATCCTCAGCGGCAATCTTCCGTATCGTGCTTCGAGAGCACCCCTCTTGGCTTGCCAAGGACTCAAACGTGGTAAGACGGTTCGTTTCAATTGTGGCTAGGATCCCTCTACGGTGTTCGGGCTCCAGCATGAAGGGCCGACCAGAGGGAAGGGTATAGGTGGACTTGCCGAGTTCAAGCCACTCGTCCCAAAGCCTCCGACTTGTAGTCTGCTCTACAGCCGTCTTCTCCTCTATTTCTCGGTATGTAAGCCCGGAATCACGATAGGCAATGACTCTACCACGCTCAGAGTCACTTGTGTTGCTTGGAAACATGATATCCATGCATAGAAAGGTCACTAAAGACAACGCGGAGACTTATGTTGAAGAGGTGCCACACTGCTCGGAATTAGTCGGCGAATAGCCAATTAATAACGGAGGCACACTTTGTGGTGCCTGATCATCTTTACCGCATATTCGCGAAGTGGCACGCCTGTCTGTTGCACGCATGTTTTTTGCACGCCTAACTCCAGACTATATTGACGAAGCCTTGCTGTCGTGTCACAGACGTTTCACTTTGGCCACTCTATACCGGCATCATGCCTCGAGAGGTCAGTAGGATGATGATGGATGGTAAGCCACGATTCCTCACCCCGCTCGTCACCGAAGCTGAGTGACATCGCCTCGCAGCCGCATTCTTCGCGGCATCTCAGGTGAACTTTTCAGGCATAGAACAGCAATTCGTTTTGCTAATGCGAGTCCCACTCAAGCTCGCAGTCTACTATGCTGTCCGCTATGTTCTTTCCTCCATGGACACCTCCTCCGGATCATCCAAGAAATCTCGCCAAAAATCCCAATCCCTCTTAGCGCAAACAAATCTATCCGAAGACCAGCTGGCGGCGCTCGATCTCGACGAGTATGAGTCGACCATCGCCGGCGAGATCATCCCACCTTCTTCCATCGATGTGTCTTTTGAAAGCATCGGTGGACTGGACGAGATTATTGCGAGTTTGAGAGAGACGGTGATCTATCCTTTGACCTTCCCTGAGCTGTTTGGGAGTGGAGGAGGACTTCTGAGTGCGCCGAAAGGGGTGCTGCTGTATGGACATCCGGGGTGTGGGAAGACGATGCTGGCGAAGGCTTTGGCGAAGGAGAGTGGGGCGACATTCATCAACTTGCCATTGTCGAGCTTGTGAGTGGCTTTACGAATTGTGACTATCTCTGACAGTCGGACGAAGGACGAACAAGTGGTTCGGCGAGTCAAATAAGCTGGTAGCAGGCCTCTTTTCGCTAGCACGGAAGGTCCAGCCCAGTATCGTGAGCAGCAAATTCTATACGAACAACGTCGCCTATGCTGACTTCAGTCTTTCAGATCTTCATTGACGAGATCGACTCGCTCTTCCGAGAACGGTCGGCTGGAGATCACGAGGTGACGGGGATGATGAAGGCGGAATTTATGAGGTCAGCTTCCTCGCCTTCGCGATAGTCTTCTCGCTAAGTATCGAATGCAGCATGTGGGACGGTTTGACTACTGGGACGGATACTAGAGTACTGGTCTTGGGAGCGACAAATCGGCCGAATGAGTCCGTCCCGAGCCCGCTGCAGCTCAACGGACGGACAGTGACTATTCTTCAGTATCGACCCTGCCATCCTCCGCCGCATGCCTAAGCGATTCCCGATCCGGTTACCTAATCTCGATCAGCGGACCAAAATTCTCTCTCTCGTATGTAAGCTGTCGCCGGTACCGATCTCGTCCTGACGTGGCCAGATGCTCGCTCACACCACGCTCGATCCTGGTTTCTCCATATCCTCCCTCGCTGCTCGCACTGACGGGCTTTCGGGATCCGACCTGCGGGAAACATGTCGGAATGCCGCGATGTCACCTGTACGAGAAGTCATGCGGGAGAAGGGGAAGACGGGGAAGGAAGGGCTCGAGGCTGCACGGAAAGAGGTGCGGTGCTTCATTTATAGTAAAACCTGAGCTGGCTGATATTGGCTGCAGGGCTTCAAGCTCCGACCGCTGACAATGCGAGATTTCGTCCTACACGACTCTCACGCTTATGCGCATGTGGAATCGAGTCGAAGACCCCCAGGGGCGTACGCCGAGCCTGTGGATTAGATCTGAAAACTAGAACGCATAGAGGCTACCAAGCACCATCATCGCATGCAATCCTTTCAGAGTACAGGCTGAGTGACTTGCAGGAATGTCAGTTATCTGTATAGTTCAAAACAAAAGCAAACGCGCGAATGTCGAGCTGCCCTCGTGCGGATCCACCTCGCTGTCCCCGTGCTGTGTAAGGATAGTAATACTTCTGCGTGACATGCGTAGATGAGAATCCCAGCATGGGCCATAGCAACGGATTCGGGACTTGCATGCAGTAGCAAATCAGGGAGAACCTTCTGAACCCTGAGACCGGTCAACTGTTTTCGAACTCTATTGTAATCCTGTTTTGCCAGTCTCCTCGGGACCCCAGTGCTGCCATTGGGGCCCGTGGCGCAGGTGATACACGCGTCAAATCTATCTTGAGCTCACTTGATCGTCTACCGGATCGAGATAGACGACCGACATGTCCCAGACGAGCTCGTCCACCGCGTCAGCTCGCGTGCCCTACCGAGCGGGATCGACTCCCCCACGTATGCCACTACGCCTACACTCTCCGTCTCCCTTACGCAATCACATTCCTCTACCACCGAGTGACTACCCGGAATCACCTACGAGCGGCCCACGCGGATCGCCAAATTTGAAGCCTCCGCCCTTCCCGCTGAGCGCGCCGACACCAAAGGCGAAATGGCGAGGACCGAGGTTCTTCAGGTCGGGCAGGCGGGTGGTGACATGTCTGGCCCTGCTTGGCCTGCTGGGATTGGACTGCGATTGATGGCGCCTGGGCGGATCGCTTCCACCGGACGGTTTAGGTTTGGCAGCTTGACGTCGAGGTGGATTGGCGAAGAGGTGGATGAAGGGATCTGCCGCTTCGTCTCACCTGTGGAGGCATACCAACGAGATCTCCAACGATTACGACGGGATCAACCTCACTCACCACATGCTCAGGCGGCCCTCCACAATCACTCCCACACTCATCACCATCATACATATTCTCCGACCGGACACCTTATCGTCTCCCCTGCTCCTGACGCGCCGCATCCAATCCCCCTCCTGCTGACCCTCGGCGAGACACGATGGGAAGAGCTCCTCTCTCGGCAGTCGCTCACCCTCGCCGAAGCTGTTAGAGATTACACCAGGCGATACGGTAGGCGCCCACCCAAAGGTTTCGACATCTGGTGGGAATTCGCTACGACTCACAACCTCTTGCCCGATGAATATGACCGGATCAATCTCGACCTCGCACCGTTCTTTGCACTACCAAAGGAGGAGATGCGGAGGAGGATGGCGATGGTGGAGCATATGGTGGAGACGTTCACCTTGATTGTGAGGAATGGCAATGTGGATATCCAGGTGGGTCAGCCGCATATTGGCATGGCTTAGCTGAGTTTTGGTAGATCCTCGATCCAGGGGGTTTCAAGTGGGACGGTACAATACCTCGAGCACACCATGCGGCGTCGTGACTACCCAGTGATGCCCATCCTTATTCGCTAATCAAGCGGACTCAGCCTGTTGAGCGTATTTGCCCGCTTCCTTCCCGACTTGAAAGCGACATTCTCCATCTTCGACCAGCCTCAGATCTATCTCTCTTGGGCACGACGCGGATCACTCGTGGATCTTGGCTTACGAGGCGAACGTGAGTGAATTCGATGGCCTCGCTGATTGCAGATACGACACATCTACAGGAGACGGACAGCGCGCATGTACGATTGCCTAGGAGTTGTCCACCGGATTCACACTTCAGGAACAACAGCGCTTTCTACGAGTGTAAGCTGGCACACCACTGGGACGATCGCACGACGCTGAACCCTGTTTAGGCAAATCCTTCATCTACGATAGCCTTGAAGCGGGAAATCCCTGCGAGAGTGAGCGCTCCGTTCCACTGAAGAGCTACATGCTCATGAGTGTACTCCTAGACCCATACATCGTCCCTTTGCATGGCTTGAGCATTGAGCCGCATGGCCACAATTCGCACCCCCGACTGCACACCCAGCTGCTACCTCTTTTCAGTCTCGCCAAGACCGCCATCAAGTGAGTAGTCCCATATGTCAGACTGCCTCAGCTCATTGGTGCATAGTTCGGACATCCTGATCACCCCGCTTGACCAGTTCCACGATCAGCCTGGTAAGGATCCAAAGTGGGAGGACAAGACCAGCTCGAAGCTCGTTCGGGTATGCGCGAGCATATGTGCTCTCACTATAAGCTGACATCTCGCTCAGCGGGGCAGTCCTACCGGAATCTCCATGATGACGGAGGATCTTCCGTGGCGGAATGCCCATCGGGTCCGCCTGCATCAGTTCGCAAACAATCATTCCCTTAGTCTCATGTCCATCATGACCACCGACTTCCGCCACGACGGACGAGATGACGAATGGCAGAGCAATGATACTAGCGGGGCACTAGGTTCGAGGAATGAGGAGGTATTCACTCGTGAAGCGATGCATTTCTTCTTTGATATGAAGCTCGCGGCAAGCCGCTACAGTGTTCGGAAGAGGACGGGACGTGCAACGATATGTGGTGAGTGACCTGCTGCCTAATGAGCGGGTTTTCGAGCGGCATTGATGGGGTTTGAAGGCGAGAGATACGCTGGGCTCAGTTTCAGAGCTCGGAAGAGCTGAATCGGCATAAGTTCTTGTTGGACATTGACGGAAACGGGTGGAGGTGAGCTCTTTTCAATGCTTCTCGTCAAAGCTGACGAGTCCCAAGTGGACGTTTTCGAAGGTCAGCTCTTTAAGCTAGACGCCAAACTATCCCTTATATCGCGGTTAGGTTAATGAGCACCAACTCGGTCGTCATAAAGACCAGCATCTTCACGGAATGGTTCCACCCTCATCTCATACCGTGCGTTTCCTTGCGTCGCCACTGGCCATGCTGATGAAGACTTAGTTGGTTCATGTGTGATGATGGCCGCAGAGGCTGGCAGCGGATGAGGGAGTGGATATGGTAAGTCCACAACGTGCCAGTGGATGAACGAATTGATCAGGCCCGCAGGATTACATCGAGGACAATGAGGTGACCTCGAATCACGAAGACGAGGAGAGGAGACGCAACAGGAGGATGGTGACGAGGCACTGTCGAATGCGGTCATGCCCGGAGACGAGTATGCCGGCCCTACAGAGGAAGAGGGTAGGCAGCCCGGAGAAGACGAGTCTGGCACTGCCAATCTGGCGGGAGAGGATATGACCCCTTCCGGCTGGAACCTGGGAGGCCATGGAGCCGGTAGCATGGGCCGGTGAAGGATTGGAAGGTGTGCATGTGGAGAAGGGACCCGCGGATCATTGGGAACAAGGCATATTGAAACGAGCATACACATCCAACATGACACGTGCATACGGCACTGCATTACAGCATCCCCAAGAAGGAGGATTAGAGGGAATTTTTTCAAAGTTGGCGAACAGCTTCGAACATAGCACAGGGAAGACTCAGTTCCTGGCGATTCAGAATCATGTGAAACCACTTTTCGAGGGAGCATCCGCCGAAACGGGATCAATTGCCCGCAAACGGGGTCAAATGGCCTTTCGGGCTGATCTGCGAAATCCGAAATGTTTGGTGCTGGGTTTGAAGCTGTTCGCCAACATTGAAATATTAGAGCTAGTTCTCGCGCAATAGAGCTAGAATCCCGCAACTAGGAAAATTAGAGCACAATGAAGTAAATTAAAGCATGATTGATGCCCCCGGAGATCCGAAGAAGCCTGACCCCTTTCATTTCGGATTTAGTTAGATTTCCTTTGCCCTTGGTAGATGTTGTCATCATGGTATCCTTCTTCTCCTTGTTCTTGGAAAAGAGGCCTGATAAGGCGGCACTGAGCTCCGAGAGCCCTACTCTTGACCGAGAGAACGACGCCGGGCCTTCAACTTTGCCTATCCGACCACGACCTGCCTCCCGCTTCCTCTCGCTCCGCTCTAGGTCCTCATCGAGACCATACGATCTTGCAAGTCATCGAACAGACACCGACTCGAGCCGACGAGAGAGTTTGAAGCAGAATGGGTTGTCCTCCGAGCTACCGAAGCTGGATCTCGGATTGGACGTTCAGCTGGATGGGGATGAGACGAAGAATCAATCAGGATCCGAGGAGCTTGGACGAAGACCGGGCTTGACGAAGGAAGACTTGGAGATTCTGGATAGACAGACTTTGAGCTGTGAGGAGGTCGCGCTGGGATGGAAGTGCTTTGGATGGGCTTTGTGGGATACCGGTTAGTCGGTTGCTGCAGCTTGTGACGGCAGGCTGATCTCGAGCAGGAACGGGTAATATCGGGATTTGGCAGTCAACTCGACGAAATGTCGATTTAAGGACTCAGAAATACCTGCTCGCGCTCTTCTTACTATCCATCCGCCCATCCCTAGCTCCGGCTCTTGAGTCTCTCATCTCCGGCTACCCACCGTCTTCAGCTGGCAATCAAGCTGCGATCTGGTCCGACCGCCTTGCAAGGGCGCTCAAGGCTAATACCGATCCCGATACCCTCGTGGAGGCCTTGAAATGGACACTCAGGCGGCTTGTTGTCCCCAAAACCGTACCTGCAGGAGGCTCTTCGGGCACGATTTCCCATTCGAACTCCTATCAGAGATCTGTCGACGCCGAGAACGCCGGGTCAAATTTGACCAAAGCTTATGCATCGCTCCAACGGCTTGCACTGAGACCGGATGCTGCCGCGTACCTTGACGAGATCTTCGAGGTCTGGCTCCTGACGCGCTCGAAAGAGGACACGGAGATTGGGGGACAGCTGGGTCTCATGCTTGGCTTCTGGGTTTCGGGTTCTAGTCCAGGCGAGGAGTTCACCGATTGGGGAGAGCTGTACGAGAAGTGGACGGAGGCGGGGAAATGGATACGGCATCTGTACTGTGCCTGGTTACGGTAGATCGACCTGACTCGCTGTACAGCTCTTAACTGAAACATCACAGTGACCAGTCAACGCACCGTCAGATGCCTGATCGAATAATGCAACAAGTCTCGAACTATCCATTTGGCGAATCATCCCCATCATCCCAAGCTCAACATTCGAAATCACCACCTTCGTCATCCCGACAGACTCTGCACTTGAGGTTATCCTCCTCTACTTCGATACCTGATCACGCGATGGATCCCGCCCAAATCTTGCAAGCAGCAGTCAGCACCGAAGCAGACCAGGACGTCTCTTCACCTATTTGGGATACCCTTCGCCGGCAGGTGGCGGTCAGCTCCATCGACGAATGGCTTTCGGTTGACTCCCGAGCATTTCTCGACTCGATCCGTGCCAAGCAGTCTGACTCCCGGCGGACCGAAAAAGAACCGCTCACCTCTTCGGCCCTTACCGATGATAATGGAGGTCCTTTGTACCGACCTTTTTCAATCCTCTCCCCTCAGACCTCTCCAAATCACTCCCCTCGGCGGTCTCAATCATACGGCGACCTCCTCTCACCCATCAATTCCAATGGTGACGGTAAACTGCCTAGGTCCGCAACGGGAAACTTCAGCACCATGATGACTTCGAAGCCAAAGATCCACACATTACCTAGGCTTCAAACCCATCTGCCGACCACGCAGCAGCCAACATCCCCTTCAGTTTGGGAGGACTTCGAGAAGAACGGGTTCCCTGACTCGCCCGATACCGTCAATCTGACGCTCTCGCCTGGACCAGTATCGGCTCCGATCTCTCCGGTAACCCCGATGACCCCCTTTACCTCTTCTACCGATTGCAGCGACCTCACTCGATCACATAATCATATGATGGCCAGCCCGATCGAACTTTCAGCATCCTGTTCCATTGCTTTTGAGGACGTGGTCGAATTAGATCACCTCTTCATGTCTTTCGTCGAGGATGGTCAACTCGACCCAGCCGCCGTTGTCGCTTGGCCGTCATTCACTCTTGTCCGCTTGAAACGCCCGGTTCCGGCGGGGGATAGTCCGGACAAGCCTATAGAATGGCTTCTCGTATCGGTCGAAAATCGATCCGCGCCGCCGGTCAAGGCCTCTGCGCAACCCAATATCGCTAATACATCCTCGCCTGAGGCAGTGCCCTCATCATCGCGCCCCAACCTGTATGGAATGCGTGATCTCACTGGCTCCTTCCGTCGCTCATCGTCGAACGGTCAAAAGAGCGGTCTGCGAGAAAGCATCCTTGGTATGTCTGGGCGATCCCTGTCGAAGCAAGCAGGCCGGACTGATCCGCTCCCGCCGCTGTCCGAGAACGTTGGTACGGTTCAAACGGCGTCAGTGACATCAGAAAGTCTGCCTAGGGACACTCCCGACGAGTCGGGCCACAGTATCGTGGTGCCACCTGGGGCATCAAGCGTGAGGTCTACGTCGAGCTCTCAGACTTCCGGCCGTACCAGTGCAATATCAGATTGGGTCTACCAAACGGAAGGGGGCGCACACATGATATTCGCTTGTCGGAACAAGTCATCCCCATATAATGGCCAAGTCTTACGATTACGGAAAACAGACATCTACGCGGAAAACGAGGGGATACAGGCCGAATGGCGGGAGAGCTTGCTGTCGAAACTCGTACCGCCTTGTTCTCTTGCCAGAATGAGGGAGGTCAAGCTGGAAGAGAGTTGGGTCAGAGAGCTTTGGGTGAAAGCCGAGGCTGCCAAACCGAAGTCACGCAAGCTCAAAGACGGGTGTCTGAGGGGCGCCGAAATCACGTCTAGCAGGGCTTATCTTATGAAGGATCTGGCCGCCGGTATAAATCCAGCGGAGCAGACAGTGCTGTGTATAGAGATCAAGGTAAGACACCGTGTGCTGGAACTGGATAGCAAGGCTGATCTCTCTCGTAGCCCAAATGGGGCTTTCTACCGTCACCTGACTTTCTCCTGCCTGCTGAATCTGTCCCGACCAAGACCCAGCACTGCCGTTTCTGCTTGCACCAGCATCTAAGGGGTACATTGCCTATCAGTGGAGCCCGATATTGTCCGCTTGACCTGTACTCAGGTGACGATGTGCGGATGATGAAGGCGCTCGACGGGCTCTGGGGTCTCTGGTCCAGAACGGGTGGAGAGGGAAACAACTGGCGGGTATCTGTGGATGGCAAGGAGATTTCACCCGCTGAGGTGCGCTTCTTGAATTAGCGCGTTTGCAATCCTGACTGTCCTAGGCCGAACTCATTCCTGGATCGCTCAGAGAAGCCAACCTGACAGCTCGAACGGCGCCATTTGTCATACCCCTGCTGAGATCGTCCAATGTTCTATCACACCTCAAGAGCTTACAATCTTCCCTTGATCCGACAGACATCTCCCAACTCGACGTCCGCTTCCGAGCTGCTCATCCGAACGCTGAGCTTTTCGATCCCGAACTCGTGCCCGAACCCACACCAACTGAACTCGCCGACTTCGTCTCCCTCTATCTGTCTGACCCGTCAGCCGGGAAGAGAGGCGATACATGGTCATTGCGTCAGAGACTCATCGCCTACTCGCTGTCTGCCATCTTTAAGGACTGCTCCATCTTCTTCAAGGCAGTTCTTTCTCGATCACCAGCAGGAGATCCCATCCTCGATCAGAAGCCCTCGACAGTCAAGCTGATCGATCTCGATCTCAAGCCTATGCAATCACTTCGGAAATGGGCAGAGCTGGACGAGAAGATCTGGCGGAATTGGCTGGAGACAAAGGGCGGTGACACACGCGGCCCTGAGACATGTCTACACTAATCAGACTTGTATTCCTCGTCCACAGCTGCTATCCCGGCTCCAACGTCTTGTGGCGGCAGCAATACCTTGCCTATCACGATCCTGCCACCAATCTCCCAAGAGACCGCAGTATCCAGTCTCACGCAGCAGCTCTCGCCTATGGAGAGTGTGCAAAAGGAAACCTTACCTAACGGCCATGCGATATATCAAGACGACAGGCCTCGGACACTCTTCTTCCTAACCGAAGCGGGCGGAATCCCAGTATCGCTCTTGCTCCACCGCTCGCACCCACTGAAACGCCTTCGGTGGATGAAGCAGATCCGTCCATGCCGACGCCCCGGCCCGACCATTCAGCCGAGCAAGACACTCGTGCGAGCTCATCTGGACATCTTGGCGGGCCCGACGTGTACATGCTTGTACCGTTCCAGGGGGGGGCGCGGAGGAGGAGCAGGATCCATATAAAAAGATCGCTCAAATATGGCGCAAGATGACGATTTCCAGCCTCCAACCAACCAGTCCGATCCTCCCAATGGGCCTCTCTCAATCAAAATACTGCGAGGCATCGATCCTCTCATCCCTTGGGCCACCCTCATCTGCTCTCACGGCTTCTTCGTCCAATGGCGATCCGCAAGACCGGTTCCTTCCGCCATTTGACGAATCACCGTTACACCTCGTAATGCCCAGCTGGCTGCGGTCCAACACTGGCTTACAGGTCTCCCTGACGAGATCCAGGCGTAAGCCAAGATCTTATATCCAAATGCAATCGCGCCGCAGAAGGGACCATGGACTACATAACGATATCCAGCATTTATTTCAAATACCCTACTCACGATCGTGAATTGAAGCTCGGATAATATCGACGAACATCGCCGACAATAAGCAACCAGTGCTTATCTCCGGCATTGTACTCTGAAACGGGGTGCAACCTTGTTCATTGTACTACGAAACGAGGC
>JAABUY010006835.1_pt1 | contig 11035 bp, 13 predicted proteins | sample 5560271 | NCBI WGS metagenome assembly JAABUY01 (sample SAMN10711886, study PRJNA513374) | rock metagenome | isolation source: Antarctica rocks | place: Antarctica: Victoria Land, University Valley
GTCTAGACAGATCTATGGAGGCTGATGCCTGTTTTTCCCACCTTCCTAGTCTGTTCCACTGAGTGTGCATGCACAGCGATTGGTTATGGATGTCAAGCCTACAAGCGCTGGTGCCAGTGTGCTTTCAACTTGCGCTCCTCCTGCTGCTGCTGCGGCCCTGCCCTGCTGCTGCGGCCCTGCCCTGCTGCTGCGGCCATGCCCTGCTGCCTGCCAATTGTCCATCTTCGCTTTGTCAACGTCTTCAGAGCTCTGAGCCCCTTCCAGCGCTCTTCTTCGTGCTTGACAGGTCACCAACCTGGAGCTTTGAGAACCAAAAGGATGTTCGCAAGAGACCCCCAGGCCCGGTGCAGAACCCCCAAAAGGATGCTGTCTCTGATCCCCAGGGTTTCTTGGGCATCAGCAAGGCCTTTGGCTTCACCAAGCGCAATGAAGTGAGTAGGCAATGCTGAGCTGTCCATGCCAATGACTCATCAGCAATGCAAAAGACATAGGAATGCATTATTTCTGTCTTAAGCTTGCTGTGATGCTCAATTTGGAAGACTGATGGGTGTTCACATGAGCGGCTGGACCTGGGCAAGCGGCTGCGCGTGTCTGCATATGAGCATGCTTGACACTTTTTGCATTGCTTTTTGCACCATAAGGTAGGTCTTCGGCATTTGAATACAGTCGCTGCAAATTTGTTTGGCTCTGCTGTGTTCACTGGTCGAGTGCAGGTAAAAGCTGCTGCTGAGAGAGCATGTATCAGTCTTCCTAAATGCCCTGCTTCTTCTCTATTTTATGTCTTCTTCTCCACCTTGCTTCTTCTTTATCTTGCGTCTTCTTCTCTAACTTGCTTCTTCTTCTCTACTTTGCATCTTCTTTTCTACTTTGCATCTTCTTCTCCACCTTGCTTTTTCTCTACCTTGCATCTTCTTTGCCTTGTGTTCTTTACCTTGCCATTTGCAGTTTACACCTTGAAGCTTCTCTGCCAGTGCAACCACTGCAGGCTGCACATTACAATTGGCAACAACTGTCGCTGTTGTGCAGGTGTTTGTAGGCAGGATTGCCATGATTGGTTTTGCAGCAGCCCTTGTTGGTGAGGTGCAGACCGGGGGCAAGGGCCCTTTGGGGCAACTGGCCCTGCCTATCCATACACCAATCGGCTCTCAGCTTGCAGGTGGGCCTGCATGTCATGACTTGACACTAGGGTCTGCCACAAGCTGGTTTACCTGTCACAAATTGACTAGCGGACTGGATTTTTGCATTTGCTTGCTACAATACTTCCATTTAGTTCGTTAAGATCTGATCATGCAGGCTGTCCAGATCGTTTGGGATTATCCTGTCATAGAAAGTTTGCTGCAAACCGTTTTGCCTCTACTTGAGCATGGCTGCCATAACCTTGCAAGTACAGTTGTGACGCAACCAGCATACTGTTATTGATAATTGAGCGCACAAGCCCTTCTTGGCAAACTGCTGTGCTCCCAAAATTTGCGCATGTTCTAGCTTGTGGTTGTTGCTTGAACTGCAGTTCTGTTAGCACAGCTGCAATTGAGTGCTGAGCAGGTCTTGTTGTGTCCACTGAAGTCAGATACATCCTGCATCAACATGCAGCGATGCAGCTCCATTTCAGGCTGCATAAACACATGCACAGCATGCGCTGTGAGCCTTGTACAGTCCTGTGGGATGAGTGCATATCTGCACAGGATCTGGCATCTGGATCTGGCATCTGGATGTGGCATCTGGATCTGGTTGAGCACATTGTATATGCTGATGACGTAACTCTGAGATTGCAGGGTTTGGTTTGGCTATCTGGATTGGGTTTTCTCTGTTTGCTGCAATTGGGCTAGGCAACCTGGGACAAGCTGAGGGTGGAGAAGACATGTTCTAAAGATAGTTAGCTCACAAGAGAGCAATTACGGCCATTACGGCCAGACAGCACTGAACCTACAGTGCTGTGTGTCCTGGGAATTTGAGATCTGAGAGGGGTTTCTTTCCTAACTGAATTGTCAGCAGCACCCCTGCTTGAACTCCACTGAGCTTCTTATACAGCGCTAGCCTGGGTTTGACAGCTCAAGCTTGTCTAGGTCATTCAGTTCAGGCAAGCAGATCAGGTGTCAACGTGTACACTGAGTCTGACTTGCAGTGCTGACTTGTAACAATTTCTATGTGGTAGGCGTCACGCAATTCAGGTGCTGTCGGCAATTTGATGCGCAGCAAGTCATTCAGCAATTGTTGCTCCGGAACCAACCGCTTTAACTCAAGATATCACAGTGCGAACTTGCGGCGTGATTCCGAACAGATTGTCTGTTGTAAGTTGCTTGGTAACTTTGGCGCATCGCCTGCGATTAACGCCAGCGGAATGGCAAGAGCAAACGAGATAGATGGCTGCAGGGCAGGATCAGCCAAAACTCCAGAGCGGGTTTGTGCCCAATGCTACAGGGGTCTCGGTCGCACCCCGCGAGTATGAGTCTTGAGCCTTTTCGGTTTTTGCACAGTCTCTGCTGAGGCGACCCAGAGTAAACTCGGTTGTTTGAACATCTGCAGGGCAAATCGGCATACAGCAAGCACTTCTTCGGACACCGCAAGATGCACTCAGCAGCTTATATGAGCATATATTTCAGGTCGTAATCAAACAGCACGTCAGCGTTAATCAACCCCGGATTGTCACACACTGGGTAAACGTGTCTGGTCTGCAGCACTGCTGTCCTCATGGATTATGTTCCGGCTCCTGTTGCTGCAAGCACTTACCTGTAGTGCAGATCCCAAGCACTGATTCACAGTGTACTTTTGTGTGCAGCAAATCAGCTGCGCTACTCTGGCTGCAGGATGGGCATGCTGCCAGGAAGCCACAGTATATACATATGTACAACACACCCGCTGCATGTGCTTATGTCTTCAACTAGGTGAGTGTGCTGATGTGATCAAAGTCACTCTGTTCACTACTTGTGCTCATGAAGACTTTATCAACTGCACATCAGATAGCGGCTGTGTACGCTTCTGGTTGCACTTTTGCGATGAGGCTGCATCTGAGTGTTTTGCATCTTGCAATGCTGGCTGCATGTTTACAGACGTGGAAGCCGTAGACAAGCACATGGCCCTGATCATGCTACCACATGGCCCTGATCATGCTACCACATGGCCCTGATCATGCTACTACATGGCCCTGATCACGCTATCAAAGCAGTATGCCAGACATCCAGCACGCCCTGTTCATGACATGGTGCGCATCTTTGCTGACTCTACTCCTGCTGAGGTATGGGTAGTGACTTTCCCGCTTACTCTGTTCTGCTGCTCAAATCTTTCACAACTGCAGCTGATGCTGCAGTTATGTAGGTGCAAAGCAGTGTATGATTTGGCCTGCAGAGGTGTGCTTGGTCAACTCCTGATTTTGCATGGCTTGCTGGTTGTGGGTGTGCAAGTTGTCTGCAAAACGAAGCCCTTGTTTGATGCTGCAGCTTTAGGACTTCAAGCGAACCGCAATGCCACATCTAGCACGGTTGGCTGAAGCAGTAGACAAGAGTAGACAGCAGTAGACAGCAGTAGATAGGCAAGTCAACTGTTGCCACCTTTCTCAAACCCACTCAGTCCATGCAGCTGCGCCTCAAAGTGCATGTTGAGCACTGCACATTGAACTTGATGTCAGGTCAGCGATGGAATCCTGCATGTGTCATCTGTGATGTTTTGATACAACACATGGTCAAATGCAGCCAACAGATGGCATGTGACAGTCCAAGTGATGCTCAAACACAATACGTGGTCAATGTTAGCCAAAGCATAGAAGTTGCTGTATGCATGTTTGCATTAAGCCTTACATACAAATGTGCATCTTCATTTTAGATCTAGTACCCATCATGGCATGTACACATCTCACACTAAGTAGTTCTGATTCAGAGTGTTTCCGCCTTGCAGATGAACAAGCCAAGGCCTGTGATTTGGGCTAACAGAAGGAGCCATGTGGGTCATGTGGGGCATGTGAAACACAAGGAGCCATGTAGGGCATGTGAAACACAACCATGCCCAGGGGGTCCACGGCATGGTGGGTCTACAAGAGTCTGGCTGCTGGCGCTGCCTTTGGACGCTCAGAACTGATAGAAAGAAGAAGCCGTTAGGTCAGTGTTCCTCTCACAGCATCAGAGCTTGGCTGAATATACAATTTATCATTCAGCAAGCAGTGCAACAAAGTTCAACACTCAAACAAACTCAAGGCATGTCATGGATATCATAGGTAATGTCAGACTGAGTCTGAGGACAGAATTGAAACCTAGCATAGTTCTGACGACCTGGCTTTTTAGCAACCTGAGTGATTACTGGTCTTTCTACCTTAGCCTTGGCTTGCCCTTCAAATGCGCTGTAGCTATTGCTTGCAACAGTAATGCATACACTATTAGTTGGAACACTACAACGCAAACACTATCTGTCAGAATAGCCACCGCATATCTCTAGAAGGCCCTTTCAGCAAGCTGTTTTGATACATGTGGTTTTGAAGCTTCATGGTCGTCAGAGTATACCAGCACCAATTAGGCTACTCTGACGGATATCGCACTGAAAGCATATGTGACATACGGCGTGCTGAAAAGGGCCTTTAGAGATGTACAATAGCTGTTTATTGTTTCTTATAGTGCATTTGTCACACTACGCATCATAGCCATGCAACACCTCTCTTGTCCTTCATCAGTTTGTGGGATGCCTTCTTCTGAACGCAGGCTACTCACAGCATTAGTCTGACATCAAAAAGCTGTAGATCTGATCAGGGCGTTTTGCCTATGAATACACGTTCAACCAGGACTCATGAGTCTTGGTTGGCATGAGTCCTGGTTGGATGTGGATTCACAGACAAAATGCCCGCCTTTGCAACTGCCCTGTCGATTTTGTAGTACGCTCATACATTTGGCACCAAGGTAAAATTCAAATTTATGTCTCTGGAGCAGAGTCAAGGCTGATGCAAAGGGCCCTTTGCTGTTGCCTCAGCCCTTTGATAATCACCTAGAGGTCTGTTGCAATTGATGGACTAAAAAAATCAGAATTGATGCAGCTGCAGTAGCAATGTCACACAGTTCAAGGTTGAATCTCATTGTTTCACCGATAGCATTTTCTGGCTGATGTGCATGAAAGCATGGCCTGTGGTTATCATTGAACATACAGAATGGCGGTGTCAGCAGATGGCAGCCCAGTCTGGGAGAGTCTGATTCTGCTCATTTACACCTCTGTCTTGTCCCAATGCTATCCTTGCATGTCCCATCAGCCATGCAAGCAGAAAGGCAAGATTCATGTCACTGGTCCTTGCACATCTGCTTGCATGGCTGATAGGACAGGCTTTCAAAACACCAACCTACAGGCTCAGGCTGATGCCACCTGGCAACAGCACAACAGCGCATTTTTTACACCATCATCATTGTTTACACCATTGCAGTTATTTACACCATCATTTTTGTTTATGCCATCATCGTTGGTTTGTTCAGGTGCAATGGAAGGGCCGAACTGCACCTGCACAAACCAGAAGGACTTTTGCAGCCTGACAGTTGGTATTTTTGTTCCTGTTTCGTTCCTGTTTCTGTCTATGCCAAGCTGTGCAATGTTCACAGTTGGGAACACAAGCAGGCTGTGTAATTAGTGGATTTCAACTGTTTAGAGATGTATGCATTTGCTGCACTTGGGCACATCACTGCTATTGTGACAACACATCAAACAGCCCACTGTTGCATACAGGCTACAAAGCATTCTGCTGCCACACATGTAGTTTTCAGCTGATGCAGACAGGCATCCATGTCACAACCAGACTTCCCACCTTGGCAAGTTGGCACAAATTCAACTGTGGCAGCAAAGTTCTGGCAAGGAGTCGATGCAGAAACAGCACAACTTCTCAGTGAAATTCTGTGGCTCAGGCTGAATTCATGCCAGCTGCTAAAGGGGGCAGTCTGGTTGTTGCATTGATCTTTGTCTGCATCAGCCCAAAAGTGGCAGCAGCAGAATGCTTTGGAAAAGCAGGCTGTGTGATGTGTTCTGATAATAACATAACATGGTTCAAACGATTGTTTTATTTTATTATCTATGTGTATGTGTAAGGGCATAAACATTACTGTGGGCATATACCCCACTGTGGGCATGACTTACTAAATTAAGTTAATCGTTTTATTATCACACAAAGCAGCACAAGTACTCTGGCTGCGACTTGCTGGGTTAAGAGTGTTGTTGAGTGAAGAACCAGTAGTACAGTCCAAACATTTGCTTTTGGTTTTTTGGAGAACCAGCAGTGTAGTCCAAACGTGGTGGACTAACTTAAAGGGGGAGATAATGTTACAAGACGGCTCCTGTGCGGATATAATGAGCCTGCCTTCATCGCTAGCCATGACCTGTTACCACCCCATAACACTTGATTTAGTATACCAACATTGCAAGCTGGAGCCTGGGCTGCTCACATGCTTGCTGCAACCAGTTGAGCTAGGCTTCCAGAACTGGTAGCTTTAGCTGAGCTGTTAGCAATGATCATGTGAGCAGCCTAATGCTCAAAGTTGCAAGATTGGTTCTTCCTCAAGCTGCATGTGAGACAGTAAACAGGGCTGCTAGTCCCCAGTGCCAATGTACCATCCCAGACACCTATCACAATAGCCACATGGCTACTATGCATAGTTGACTGCAGGCCTGAGGTTAGGCCTGAGGTTTACTGCAGGCCTGAGGTTAGATTTATTGCAGGCCTGAGATTAGGTGAGACATAAGTGAGATCGCATTAATGTGCACAGGTAAGAGCAGAGGGCTCTTGCCAAGTTGCCCCCTCCCCTCACCCCCACGTCCTTGCCCCTAAGCTCCAGGGTCAGCCCTAAGGGGGTTTGAATCTAAACCATGCGTTTGTCTTCTTCAGTTACTGATATATCAAATCCTGACCGATATTTGCTGACACCAAAGCTGGCTAAAATGGTTTTCAGGTTCTTGCCAGGCTGCTTTTAGTGAACAAGAGCAGTCTGGCAACAGTATGAAGACAACTTTGATTGCGAGCCTAGCTATCTGATTCTACCAGACCCTGAACCAACTCGTGGGACAATGTCGCTGTGTTCAAACAGGCTTTCCCTTGTCAGAAATTTATTTATGTTAACACAATAATGTAACTTTAGTTCCAGTGGTACATTGTATATTTCAAATGAATTGTACAAAGGCTTCATGTCCTTCTCTGAGTTGTCTGCTGTGGTTTGATGTTGTGCTGTGTTATGCTGCCAGTACTCTACTGTCGCAGAGTGCTGAAAAGACTTTTTTTACTCCCAGCAAGTACAGACATTGCAAGCAAACAAAGCACCAGTTGGTCTGTCTAGAAGATGTAACATCTGCCTTTGTCTATATATCAGTCACAGCTAGTCACCATCGTGCTTCTCAAGAGGATACTTTTGAGAAAGGCTGATCGGCGCAAGAATGTTCAAATCTGCACATCAAATGTCAAACTTTGTGTGACTGTCTTGGTGGAGCCGCTTTGCATGAATTCAACAAGCGGCTTCAGCAATGTGATGCATCAGGACAGGAACCCAACAATGCAGCCAGATGCCACAAAATGGTTCTCTCAGTGGCAGAAAGAAAAGAAAAGAAAAGACTACACCTTTCGGCGTCAATTTAATGAGAAGCCAAGTATTGTACCGGGCTGCCCAGGGGCACAAGTTGAAGTTTGTCATCTCCACAGGAAGCACTGCTCCAACTCTGCTTGCTGTCTGCGCTGCTAAGATGATTAATCGAGTGCACTGGCCACGGGCATTGTGAATTAAAAATGTCACCTTGAATGAAGAAAAGTAAAGAAGAAAAAAAGGCCAAGACAAGGAAAGCAAAGAAAACCACAAGTGTTACCTTGAGTGACACAGCATAGAGCGTGTGGCTCGCTTTGGTATCAGTGTTATTGCCCTAAGGGCATGTCGCCTAATTCAAGCACTGCGTACCCCTCGGACAGTGTTTGGGAAGTCTTTGGAGACTTTTTTCAAGCACTTCTGCTACTAGTCAGCTGATCTCAAGTTTTGTGCGCCCAGCATAGGATGACTTAAGGTTCACCTGCAGTAGCCCAGTAAAAAGAAAGTGCAAAGTTGAAAGTCTCACACGTTGCATCCGTGATCGTGCAGAATGGTTTTGCATTGAAGGACTCAAACAAAGACTTGCAATTGTGTAGAACCACATGAGGGTTGGCAGATTCTGTCATGATATCACGATCGATCCTCTATACTCATAACTATCTGCAATAAAATTGCAGCATGTCATTGCGCTACACAAGGTGCTGGACTGATTTTGGTAACATTGACGTATTTGACTGCTGTGCATGCAGGATGTTGAAGTTGCAAATGCAGAACGGGAGTCAAGTTACCCAAAGTCCACTGACCAGAACCACCAGCAGGCTCAGCATTGTGGAATGAGCTGAATGTATTGTAAGCTGATTACGGGAGAGACCAGCATTATGTTTGAACGCTTTTGAAGCTCATAATACCCAGCTTGTAGCTCAAATCTTTCAGCTTGCTTGCCTATACATGTATACTGCTGCAAATGTCCCATGCATGCGCAGAATCTGCTAGTGCTTTCTGGCCCTAATCCTGCTTGCTTGGTAGCGCCACAAGCACCTGTCTTATACCGCTTCTGTGACTGCACGCTCAATCCTTCACCTGCTCAGCAACTGCAGTGCATCTAATTCAATGACAGTGCTGACAATACTGCCATGGTCGTTGCAAGGCTGTGATAGGGTATGTGCTTTGGCAAATGCACATGCAGGAATCTGCTTTGGCCAAATTGCTCTCCAGCGCCTGATACTCCAGAGTGGCCTTCGGTGCACTTTCGAGGCGCCTCTCCGTTGCCCTTTGGTCAACACGTTGACCGGCCTTGTCAGGGGAAGAGTCAACATGACGCAGAGCACTTGCTTAAAACAACAACGCCGGCAGGCCCAATAAGCCGTGCCACATCTTGCATCGTCACGGACGGACAGCTCTGAGAGCAAAGCAGCTACTGGCTGCACGTCACCGTAATAAACTTGCGTCTGCATGCTGCATGCGACTCTGACTACCTGCATGCCTCAAATCACCTGTTTCTCCTAGTTCTTCCGGCTGTTTCAAAGGGACGGTGATCAAACATTGAGGCAAGCCCACATATATGCACAGTAATTGCAGCATCAAGAAGCCCCTTTCCCGGCAGATTCCAGGTTCAACCAACTTACTCAGTACAGGATTGCTTCGCCCAGGACATAGCTTTCTAAAACGAACTTTGTCGTGTCAGCAATCCAGACGCACTCTGTATAAACAGAACAGGAGATCACGAGGCGTCAGCTGTAAGCGGCACCAACCCTATCTTCTCCGCCTTATACAACCGCAGTGCACTGACATGCAGCGCACTTTGACAGGTAGCCTGCAGCACACAGACAACCTCAGCATGCCTGCCATCAACATGTCACACCGGCTGATCACCCTGGCTACCTGCAACCTAAATCAATGGGCCATGGACTTTGAAGGCAACCTACGCCGCGTCAAGGAGTCCATTCAGATTGCCAAAGACAGAGGCGCCACATACCGCGTAAGCCATTCATCTACTCCACAATCTTTCATACACCTCTGTTCTGACATAGCATCTCCTACCCTATTGCTGCTGCTGCTGCTGCTGCTGCTGCTGCTGCTGCTGCTGCTGCTGCTGCTGCTGCTGTCAATGCCTACAGTGCAGCCAGTGCTGGTTGATGGCCTGCATACCTGACTTGATGCAAAACTGTGTTGGGCATGTGGGTTTTGCTGCATACATCTCAGGCTTCAGCCTATACGTTATCTTGGTTACATCTGCTCACCGGAACAACAGAGAGAACTTTAGCATCAGAAATGACATGCATAAATTGACAAAAGGTTCCCAAAAAGAAGTTGTTTGCAGTTGGGACCGGAGCTAGAGCTCCCAGGGTACGGCTGTGAAGACCACTTTCAGGAGCTAGACACTGTTGAGCACTGCTGGGAGTGCATTTCAGGTCAAAAGTGGAAATGTTGCGGCCCATATGCAGCTGAAGTTTCATAACTGCTGTCTGAATGACATTCTATTCTGTTGTTGTGCACAGATGACATTTTTTGAGGCGGGCGCACGAACGTCAGCAGTGTTGTCAATTGTTTTCATCCTGCACATGACACAAATGACCATGACACTTGCATGTTGCCGGTTGTACAGCTACAATCCTGACAGCATTGGCAGAAAGCGTGATGGATATACTTCCTGCTGCCTTGCAGATCCCACACGCTTTGCATTGTCACGCCGTCGTAGAATGGTACGCAAGCCCTGCTGCTAAGCGTAGTAGTCAGGAGAACATCCACGCCTGTCAGCATCAATATTGTCGGCGACATGTCATGATCAATGTGCATCTGCAATTTGCCAGATGACTGCCGTTTGGTGCTGTGCTTTGACTGTGTGGTCTTGTCTGATTGCAGAGCTCTTGAAAGGGGACCTCACTGACAACATCATTTGCGACATTGGCATGCCAGTCATTCACAGGTCCGTTTGCCCTTGCTGTACTTGCAAACGGCGTGTGTATGCCTGTGCTACATAAATGCCTCAGTGCAAGCGCTTTGTGCATGCAAGCTGTCGCAACTGCATAGCTGTGAGGCTTCAGACGCATGCTGCAGCTGGTCACACTGGACTGCATCTGGTCAGACAGTCGCCCATGTCTGCAAGCACCAAGACAAGACAAGCAAAAATCCCAAAGTAACGACAAAACTCAGCACCAAAAGCAGCAAAGTAGACAGACACGTCACCAAACACTTGCAAAATATGCACCAAAAAGCCACATCGAGGCTTTGTTTTCTCAACCGTGCTTGCGTTGCTGCAGGGGCGTGCGTTTCAACTGCCGGGTGTTTCTGTTGAACCGCAAGATTGTGTTCATCCGCCCTAAGCTCTCCATGGCAGATGATGGCAACTACAGGCAAGTGCATATGGATCATGCCATGTGACTCTGTCTGGGATAAGCATTTGCCCACACCTTTTGACCCGGACCTTCACATGCACCTCCATGCTGTACTTGTTGCTTGGCAAGCTAGTTGACATGCCTGTTTCGTTCCTAGCTCCTTTTCAAATCCTTTCGCACCTC
>JAABUY010006836.1_pt1 | contig 11034 bp, 9 predicted proteins | sample 5560271 | NCBI WGS metagenome assembly JAABUY01 (sample SAMN10711886, study PRJNA513374) | rock metagenome | isolation source: Antarctica rocks | place: Antarctica: Victoria Land, University Valley
CGATGCTGCTGGACCGGGCGGTGGTCTTCGACGTGTCCGGGATCGACACCGCCGAGCAGATCCTGCAGGCCGGGGTGCAGCTGGTGTGCTGGTCCTACGGCCAATCCGCCGTGTCCGCGGCGAAGGAGCTGGCCGACGCCGGCCTGCGGGAACAAACCGTCTACCTGATGATCATGGACGAGCTGTGGCGCACGCTGAAAGCCTCGGTGGAAATGGTCGACCGGGTCGATGAGATCACCCGGCTGAACCGGCAGAAAGTCCTCGGCCAGGTGCTGATCACCCACACCATGGACGACCTGGAGCTGGCCGATGCGGACGCCACGAAGAAGGCGTGGGGCTTCGTGGAGCGCTCGGAAATGGTGTTCCTCGGCGGCCTCGCCGACGGGGAGATGGGCAACCTCCGCAAAGTGTTCGCGATGTCCACGGCGGAGACCGGGATGATCGCGGACTGGTCGGTGGAATCCACGCACACCGCCGAGGACGACAGCGCCGTCGACGCCGACGGGGAACCACCCCCACCCCCCGGGTTGGGCAAGTTCCTGCTGAAAACGGGGAAGAAACCGGGAACCCCCTTCGAGGTGGTGCTGACCGAGGTGGAGAAAGCGGTGAACAACACCAACAAAGGGTGGGAACAAGCCGAAGCCCGCCACCGCGTCGGCCGCCAACAGGTGGCCTCGTGAACCCGGCGGTGCCGGGTCACACCGAACCGGCCGCGGCCCCCGGGCCAGCCGTCGAGGAGGAGCCGAGGACGCCGGCGGTGGGTGCCCCCCGTGCCGGCGGGGTCATCGCGGCGGTGGCGCCGGCCGTGATCATCACGGTCGCCGCGCTGGTGGTCCGCTCGATGATGCTCGCTGACCAGATGTGGTGCACCGAGGACGACACGATCGCGGGCGGCGTCACACGGTGCCTGCCCGCGACCGACACGATGAAAACAGTGGCGAACTGGGTGATCCTCGGGCTACTCGGGCTGATCTGGGTGTGTGCCGCGGTGGCGGTGCTGCACACAGTGCGCGCGCGGAACAGAGAGAACGGAGACAAGTCATGACGGAAACCGATCGAGGCGCAGCGGGGTACGTCGACCCGTTCACGCCGCCGCTGAGCTGGTACGGCGTACCGGGACCCGCGGTGGCCGAGGGGGCGATCCGGCTGCGGGCCGATGTGTTCCCGCAGGCGGTGGGTGCGGACCGGGTACGGGTGGTGTTCTGGGCGGTGGATGACCCGCACACGGTGTTGAACCTCCAGCTGCGCTCACCCACACCGCTACCGGGTGACCCGGTGCCGCGGCGGGTGCTGCGTCTTGCGGTGGTCGCGGCGGAGCCCGACGTCGAGGAACGCGTCGTGGTTTGCCCGGTCGACCACCCGGACAGCGGGGTTGCCTCGTGTGTGGCTCCCCCAGCGTGTCCGGGGGCGTGGGCCTCGACGCGCTCCGAGGAGGTGCAGCACTGGATGCGGGTGTGCGCGGGGGAGATGGAAGCCTGCACGGTGAACAACCGGCCGGTGGCCACGTCGTTGGTGTGGATGTTCGACCGCACAGGTGCACCCTTTCCCACCCCGGCTGTCGCGGCGGCGGTCCGGTGATGACGCCGCCGAGCACGCGTTTCGCCACGGGCGGCACCGGTTGCCGCTGCCTGTCCTGATCGTCGTCCCGGAAGGACCACTGTGATGAGCCGTAATGGTGCACCCTCCTCCAATCCCGATCGGGGTTGGGGTTTGCTGGTCGCCGCCCTGTTGGTGTTGTTGGCGGTGGTGGGGTTGGTGTGGGTGGCGGTTGACGCCGGGTACGGCGCCGCCCGCCAGGCCCCACCGGGCAACCCGGCGCAGCTGGTCGCCGACCTGGCCTCGGGGGCCCGGCCGTGGCCGGGTGGGATGTCCACCGTTGTGGTCGCGGCGATGCTGGTTGTGCTGTTAGTGCTGGTCGTGGTGGTCGTGGTGGTGTGGGTGCGCCGACCGCGCCGCACCCGGGTCGACACGGTGGCCCGCCGCCTGGCCCCACACTCCCAGCTGACGGGGGTGACCCCCGGTGATGTGAAACGGTCCGCGGCCCGGCTGCGGCCCGGTACAACACTGAGCGGCCCGGATGATCACGGGTTGCCGATCGGGAAGACGGTGCCCGGTGGAGTGATGCTGCGCCAGGGGTGGGAGGACTGCTCGGTGATCGTCGCCGGGCCGCGGACCGGGAAAACCACCGCCGCGGCGATCCCCGCGGTCACCGAAGCCCCCGGCGCGGTCGCGTTCACCTCGAACAAGGCCGACGCGGTCGACGCGACCCGCGGGCTGCGGGCCGGGAAGGGCACGATCTGGTTGTTCGACCCGCAAGGCATCGCGGAGACCAGCCGGGTGGCGTCGTGGTGGTGGAACCCGCTGACTCCGGTGTCCTCGCTGGCCCCGGCGAAGGGCCTCGCCGCGTATTTCGTGTCCAACTCCCGGGATTCCTCCGCCCGCACCGACGCCTACTTCGACGGTGGCGCCCAGGGCCTGCTCGCCACCTATCTGCTGGCCGCCTCCCTCGGCGGCGGTGACGTGCTGCACGTGTTGGAGTGGCTCTACGACGACACCGACCTGACCCCGGCCCGGTTGCTGGCCGCGCACGGCAACCCGATGGCCGCCGCCCGGGTCATGGCCACCACCAACCTGCGGCCCGCGCAGAAAGACGGCCTCTACGACGGGGCCCGCCGCTTCCTGGAAGTCCTCGACGAACCGGCCTACGCCAGGTGGGTCACCCCACCGCGGCGGCGGGTGTTCACCCAGCTCGGCGACGACCTTGAGGTGACCGAAGCCGACGCGACCCACGACGTGCCGGAGTTCTCCCCCACCACCTTCGCCGCCAGCACCGACACCCTCTACGCGTTGTCGATGGAAGGCCCGGAGTCGGCCTCAGCGCTGACGACCGCCCTCATCGGGCAGGTGTTCGAGGCCGCGTCCCGGTTGGCGGCGACCCTGCCCGGCCGCCGGCTGGGCACCCCGCTGACGGTGGTGCTGGACGAAGCCGCGAACGTGTGCAAACTCGCGGAGCTGCCGAACCTCTACAGCCACTTCGGGTCCCGCGGCATCGTCGTGATGACCATCCTGCAGTCCGCGGTGCAGGGCTATGAGGTGTGGGGAGAGAACGGGTTGCGCAAGCTGTGGTCGGCGGCGAACCTGAAAATTTACGGCGGCGGGGTGTCCGACGAACCGTGGTTGCGGGAGCTGTCCAACCTCATCGGTGTCCACGACGTGTCCCGGTGGTCCCAAAGCACCGGTCGTGGCGTGGCGTCGAGGTCACAGTCCTGGTCCAGCGAACCGATCCTGGACGTGGCCGAGCTGATGGGCCTGCCCCGTGGCCGGGCGGTGTTGCTGTCCTCGGGGAACAAGGCGGCCATGCTGCGCCTCGTGCCGTGGATGGAAGGCCCGCACACGCTGGCCGTGCAGGCGTCGCTGTCGCGGTGGGAACCGGCCGATCGCCGTGCGCAACGGCTGCGGGCCGCCCACGACTTCCCCACCGAGGACAGCACCACCCAGGACAGCACCACCGATCAGGACGGTGGCGGTGTCGTGATGACGAAACCCGCCCCACCAGGACGCAACCCCCTGCTGCCCCCGGTGGCGTGAGCACACCCCCGATGAGCACACCCCCCGCACCGGCCGCGGACCCAACCCCCCAGGCCCCCGCCGCGAAGTCACCCCGCCCGGCGCCGGTGTACCCCAACGTCGAGGCGTTCGTGGTCGGGTTCCTGGCCCCCACCATCTCCCGCAAGCTCGTCGCCGGGGGTCGGGGGCTGACGTGGTGCCCGCAGTGGTGGATGCACGCCGAGGCCATCGCCCGGCTGATGGCCCTGTGGGAGGCGTGGGAAGCGCTGCGCCTGGATGGGGGTACCGCGATGGGCACTTGGTGGCGGGATCACTGCGGCCCCCAACTGGGGGTGCTGATGAACGGGGAGGAAGGCCCCCTGCACCTGTGCAAACCCGACCAGCACGGCGGCATCCCGGCCTCGCTGAAATCCGCCCCCACCCCACCGGAGTGGTGGGGTCCGTCGCGGACCTGACCCCCGGCTGAATCTGGGTTACCCGTTTACCGTGATCGGTCGCGGTGCCGGATGGGGTCCTGTTCACGTCCACGGGCGGCCGGTGTTTCCTGCCCGCCGGGTGTGCGGGTGGCGAGTTGTTCGGCGACGCTGCGCGGATGGGACAACCCCGCCAGGCGGGCGGCCTCGGCACCGTCGGAGTACATGGTGCGCCCCGGGGCAGGTGCTTGCTCCGCCGCGGGGGGCTCCGCCGCGGGGGGCTCCGCGGCGGTGTCGCCTTCGCCGAGTTGGGTGCGGGCGGTGTCGGGGTCGATGCCGGCTCGCCCCAACGCTGAGAGGTAGTCCTCCGCGAAGTCGTCTCTCGAGGGCTCGCCGACCTGTTCGAGGTCCCGGTCGTCGCCGTGTCGGTCGACGCTCGCGGTGTCGCGGTGGGCGGCGGTGGCGTCGTCCCGGACCCGTTGAGGGTCGATGTTCTCCGCGCGCAGCGCCTCGTCCCACGCCTGCGCCGCTACCGGGTTGGTGTCCCGGTGCGCCTCGGCGTCGGCGTAGGCCGCTGCGGTGCCCACCGGGTCCTCGGCCAGGGCGCGCAGCACCGAGCCCGCATCCCGGTCCTTGGTGTCGGCGGGCACCGCCGCGGTGCCGGTGGCCCGGCCCTGCTCGGCGCTGGCGGTGGCCAGCCGCCACTGCAGCACCCGGGCGGCGCTGTCCACACCGCGCAGCGGCCGGCTGCCCGCGGCGGTGGTCAGCTCCGCCTGCGGGTCGCCGCCGTTGTTCTCGATGTGGCGCAGACTCGCGCGCAGGGCGGGCCACGCCGGGTCGGTGCGCACCGCCTCGGCCGCGGCCGGGACCGCCGCGGACACCACGTCCCGGAGCCGGGCGTCGTGCTCACCGCTGCCGGGGGTCGCGGCCATCGTGTCCGCGTGCTGCTGAATGTCGCGGCGGCTGAACCCGGCCGGGGTGGGCACCGTGCCACCGGGTCGCGATCGTGCTGTCTGCTGCGCCTGCTCCTGCTCGTGCTGGTGTTCGGCGGAGGTGGTGCGTGCCTCGGCACGCTCGGTGTCGGTGGTGCCCGCCTGGTCCGCTGCGGGTTCGGTCCGCGGCGCCTGCGGTAGTGCCCGCTCCGCCTCGCGGGCGGCGCGCAGTTGCCGTTGCCGCCGCGCGTCGGCCACTGCCAGACCGGCGGACAGCATCGCCCGGGCGACGGTGGCGACCTCGCTGTGCATCTCGTGGGTCTCATCGTGGGGTGCGCTCATGGTGGTGGGTCCTTTCTGGTGGTGGTGCCGGGTGCCCGTCGGGGTGCTCAGCGTTCCCGGCCCCGTTCCTGGGTCGGGGGCGGTGCCCGGTAGGTGCCCGGCTCGTCGAGCTGGTAGTCCTGGGCGATGTCGCGGAGCTCTTTCGCTTTGCGTTCCTCCAGGGTGTTGCCGAACATCGCGTCGAGTTGTTCCTGGTTGGGCATGAGCACCGGTGTCGGTGGGACCGCCACCGGGGTGGGTGCCACCGGGGGGGTGCCACCGGGGTGCGTGCTGTGCGGGCGGTGTAGGACGCGAGGAGGTCGGCGGCGCGGGCGGTGTCTCGGGCCGCGGCGACGCGATGCTGCACGGCGTGCAGCTCGGCCACGGTCCGCGTCAACCGGGCCACCTGCGCCAGCAGCACCGCCGTCGAGGCGGTACTACCGGACGCCGCGGTGAGGACGGTCGCGGCGACCTGAGCGAAGCCCGGGGCCAGGGGGCTGCGGGCGCCGCGGGGCTGCCCGTGTGCGACTTGACCCGCCCGGGCAAGGTGCCCCGACGCCGCCACCAGGCGCCGCTGATCCGCTGGGGGTGCGTGTTCGGCGAAGGCCGCGAGCAGCCCCGCCGTGTCCCGGGCAGCGCGCGCCACCGACGCACCGTCACCGCCCACCTCGCGGGCGGTGAACATCGCACCGCGCAGCGTGGTCGTAGCGGCGGTGAACTTCGTGCCGAGGTCCTCGGGGCCGGGACCGGTGCTGGTGGGCGCCGCGGTGTGCTGATGGCCCTGCCCGAGCACCACCGGTGCCGGGTCGGGTGCGGGTGCGGGTGTGGGGGCTGGGGTGCTCGCCCGGCGCCACGCGGTGACCGGGTCCCCGTCGGTCCACCCGGCGCGCAACGCGGGCAGCGTCAGGTCGTGGGCCAGTTTCCCGCCACCGAACCACACCGCTTTGCTCCCGGCCTGCTGCGTCGGTGGGTCGGTGAGGGCGACCCGGTATCCCACGACCCGGTCCCCGCCGCGGGCCCAGCGCCCCGTGCACAGGCAGTGGACAGCCTGCACAGCGTCGCGAACGAACTCCTCCAACCCCTCATCACCCCCACCCCCGGACCTGCCCAACGCAGCGCACTCGCCTGCGCCGACGCACTCCGCGCCGCCGCCACCGTGCTCGCTGATCACGACAACGACCCCGGCACGTGGACGCCCGACGAACTCCAACACGGTGACACAGCGGCCACGAACCACGCCGCCGAATCCCCGACGCTTGCTGCCGCCCCACCGACACCGCCCACCGACGCACCGCCACCGCCACCGCCGCCGCCCACCGACGCACCACCGCCGCCGCAGTACCCACCGGGCCTCGACGTGTCGAAATACGTGCGGGCACCCCTGCCACCACAACACCCCGGCCGCACCTGAGCACCGCACCCGACACCAATGACCCCCCAAAACCCACAACAAGGAAGACACCCCATGAGCACGAACACCGGTAAGCACGCCGCCGACCGTCCGTATAACTTCCTCGTCACTCTGCACCGGGACGGCTGCACCCGCGCACAGGCAATAGACAGCTTGCACAGCGTCGCGAACGAATTGGTCAAACCCCTCATCACCCCCACCCCCACACGTGCCCAACGCAGGGCACTCGACGGCGTCGACACACTCCGTGCCGCCGCCACCGTGCTCGCCAATCACGACCATGGCCCCAGCAGGTGGACACCCAACGAAGTCCAGCACCACCACGCCACCACGGACTCCGCCGAATCCCCGACCGTTGCTGCCGCCCCGCCGACACCACCCACCGACGCACCCCCACCGCCGCCGCCGCGCCCACCCAGCCTCGACGAGTCTGAACACGGGCGGGCACGCCACGCTGAATACGGGCGGGCACGCCTCGCAACCCAATACCCGCTGACCGCATCCCAGCGCCGCACCTGACACCAAACAACCCCCGTACCGACAACAAGGAAGACACCTCATGACCACGAACACCGGTAAGCAAGCCGCCGCCGCCGCCGCGAAAACACTCCTCGCCGACCGCATCGCCCTGGTGGAAACCCTCGGCGCTGCCCTGGACACCCACCGCCGCGCCGAACAAGCCGTCACCACCGCCCGCGCCGCCGCCGCCACCGCAGCCCAACACGCCCGCGACGCCTACGACACCGCGAAGACCGGCGGCTGGACCGCCGCCGAACTCACCAAAGCCGGCCTCCGCGCACCGAACCCCGCCCGACCCCGCAAGAACAAGAACACCACGCCGCCGCAGCAGACCACCAGCTCCGACGTGGCCACCGACACCGGCAACGACGGGGCCGGTGCCGCCTGAGCATGTGCCGACAAGGCTCGTAGCTACCGGCCCCGCTCCTCCTCGCGCCCCCGCTGAGGCGTCCACTCCGGCGACCCATCACCGTTGGCAGCCTCACCGCCCCGACGGTCCGCGAGTTGCTCTTCCACACTGCGCGGATGCGACAACCCCGCCAGGCGCACCGCGTCCCGCGCCGCCGACACCTCGGGCGACACCTCCTGTCCACCAGCCGCGGCACCCGGCGCCGGCACACCTGCGGTGACCAACTCCCGTGGTTCGGTGGGACCGGTGCTTCCCTCCCCCCTCTCCTTGAGCAATGCCGGGGTGGGGTTCAACACCAGACTCCACCCCGGTGCACGCCCCTGGGTCGCCAGGCGTTGCCGTGTCTCCTCGGCCCTGGCGTGTGCTTGCGGGCTGTCCGCATCAGCGTGCAGCTGCGCGGTCAAGGTGTGCAGCTCGTGCTCCTTGCCGACCAGGTCGGCCTCGTGCTCGAACGGGGTATCCGCGACGGCCAGCAACTCCTCGGTGCGGGTGCGGGCACGCTCCTGGCGGTGTTGCAGCTCCCCGCAATAGGCCGGGATCTCATTCACCATGTTCTCGATGCGCCGCACCAAACCAAGACCGTTGGCGTCGCGGCCGGTGAAGTCCTTCGCCGCCACCGCCCGGGTGCGGCACGGAATGCTCAAACTGAGCACCACCTCATCGGAAGTCAACAGACGGGCCGCGCGGACTTCCACCCCGCGCAGCGACGCCACCGGAAACTCTTTCTGCGCACCCCCCCGCTTGCCGTCGCTGTACGCCTGGCGCACGCCCTCCACCACCGCGGAGGACGCCGCCCCCCGCTCGCTGTACGCCCGCCCCCCGACGCTCATCGCGAAGGGCGCGTCCGCGCTGCCCGCGATCCGCGGCAACGCGGTGTCCAGCTGCGCGAGTTGATCACCGGTGGCGGTGACCTCCCGCCCGCAGGCGCGGCGTTCGGTGGCGTTGCGGGCTTTCGCGTCCCCATGCGCCCGCTTCAACGCGCTCAACCGTTTCACGTCGTCATCGAGTTGCACCTGCACCAGATACCGGGGGTCCCCGGTGGCGACGGCTTTGGTCGCGGCGGCGGAGTTGCCCAGCTCGTCGCTGCCCAGGTCTTCCGCGGTGCGGGCGTCCAGGTCACCGGTCTTGATCTGGCCGATGAACCGGGCCTTTTTCTCCACCGTCTGCCACATTATGGTGTCCCACGTTTGCTCAGTGACGTAGTTCAGGATCTCCACCCGCGGGTTCTGATTGCCCTGGCGCAGGATGCGGCCCTCCCGCTGCTCCAGGTCCGCCGGGCGCCACGGCACGTCCACGTGATGCAACGCCACCGCCCGGTCCTGAATGTTGGTGCCGGTGCCCATCTTCTCCGTGGACCCCACCAACACCGACACCCGACCGGCCCGGCAGTCCTGGAACAACTGCGCCTTCTCCCCCGGCTTCGGGTAGTCGTGGATGAACCGGATGGCCTGCTCCGCCATCCCCCGTTCCACCAGTTCGTCGCGCAACCCCTCGTACAGGGAGAACTTCCCGCCGGTCTGGTGCGGGGTGGAGCGGTCGCAGAACACGATCTGCAAGCCCCCCGCCACCGGGGACACCGCCCCGGCCTGGTCACGGTAGGTGGTGTTCGCGGTGTCGGTGTGGATGCGCATGATCTCGGCGGCGACCATGCCGATGCGGCCCCCATCCAGGGGTTCGGCCAGGTTCGCCATCCGCTCGTCCAGCGACACGTTGCGCCCGTCGTTGGCGACTTTCAGGGAGTTGTCGATGTCCGGTCGGCCCGGGTCGAAGTGTTCGCTGCGGTAGGCCAGGTCGCTGATGAAGTCCCGCACCTCCTGAGAGGCGGGTTTGCTGATCACCTGCCGCGCCCCGCCCACCAACTCGGGTAGGGCGACGGTGATGTCGTCGCGGGTGACGACATCGGTGTATACCGAGCTCATCGTCACCAACTCGGGCACGTTCACGAACCGCCCCACCCGGGTCACCGGTTGCAGCCGGGACCCCGAGGCGTTCATCTCCACCCCGGAGGTGGTGCCGGTGAACACCGCCCCCCACCCGTCCACGTCCGCCACCCCGGCATCGGCCAGCAGGTCCGGGCGCAGGTAGGACTGCATCACCCACATCTCGCCCAACGAGTTCGCCACCGGGGTGCCCGTGGAAAACGTCGCCACCCGCTCCTGCCCCGGACGCAGCTCATACCCCGCCGCCGCCGCCGCGTCGCGGCGGCTCTCCCGCAGCACGTCCAGCTTCATCACCAGGTCCTCCGCCTGCTGCGAACCGGGGGTGCACGCCAACTCCCGCACCGCAGAAACCCTCCCCCGGTTCTTGAAGTAGTGCGCCTCGTCCAAAAAAATATAGTCAGCGCCCACCATTTCCCAGGTGAGTCCGGTGTCCTTCCCGGCCTGCTCGGTCAACACCGCGAGCCGACTGTCCTGGTCCTTGATGGCCGCCTCGATCTGTTTGGTGTTGGTGACACCGGCCTGCTTCGCCGCCTCCATCAGCTGGTCCCGGGCGGTTTCCAGGTGCGCCCGTTGGCGCTGCGGGGACACCTTGATGGCGGTGAACACCGATTTGGGCACGATCACCATGTCCCAGTCCCCGGTCGCGGTCTGCGCCGCGAACCGCCGCCGCCCCTCGGCGTTCGTGGCCCCCGCCCCGACCAGGACATTCGCCGCCGGGTACCACTGCTTGGCTTCCCGCCCGACCTGTTCGATGATGTGGTTGGGGACCACGATCCACGGCTGCGAAGCCAGCCCGAGGCGTTTGAGTTCCATCGCCCCCATGAACATCGACCCCGACTTCCCCGCCCCGACCACGTGATCCAGCAACACCGTCGGCTCGGCGATGATCCGGGCCACCGCGTCCCGCTGGTAGGCGTGCGGGGTGAAGTGATCCCCCAACCCCGGCAGGTTCAGGTGCGCCCCGTCGTAACGGGCGGGGCGCAGCGAGTTGAACTTCTCGTTGTAGGTGCCGACCAGCCGAGCCGTGCGCTCGGGGTCGCTCCACACCCATTCGGTGAACTTCTCGCTCAGCTTGCGGGCCTGGGCCTGGGCGGCGAACGTGGCCGGCATGTCCACCGCATCGCCCCCGGTCCGCTCCATTTCCGCCTTGGACCGGCGGACCTGGATGGGCTTGGCGTTGCACACCGACTCCAACAACGACACCGCATCCACACTGGCGGTGCCATACACATCGGTCATCAACGGTGACCCGCACTGCCACTTGGGGACCTCGATCGTCCAGGTGCCCAGGGTGTAGTCCACCGACACGTCCCGGGCCGCCAGCACCTCGCTGACGAACGCTGCATAGTCGCTCGTCGGTATCCACGGCACCCCGGGGCGCAACCCGATCTCACCGGCCTCGATGGTGCGGGGCAGCACCGCCCGCAGCGCCTCCACGTTCCCCGCGTAGGTGGGGTCCTGGGCTGCGGCGGTCTCGGCGTCGGCGAGTGTGCGCCGCACGTTGCCCGACAGGTAGGTGGCG
>JAABUY010006838.1_pt1 | contig 11032 bp, 13 predicted proteins | sample 5560271 | NCBI WGS metagenome assembly JAABUY01 (sample SAMN10711886, study PRJNA513374) | rock metagenome | isolation source: Antarctica rocks | place: Antarctica: Victoria Land, University Valley
CCGACCCGCGACCACGCGACCTCGCGTCCCCGCCAGCGGAATCGTTCCTGCAACTCCATTCGCCAGATCCTGCCATTCGCTTCGGCCTGCCTTCGCTAAGCAGATGAAACCGCCCGTAGACCGTTCGTCAAATGGGACGATGCGCGTTGGCCGACTGTCAGGCTCGGTCCTCAGCCTCGGAGGGTTGTGGCTGTCAGGGTCTTGATGGCATCTGCTGCGTTGCTGAGCGGCCGACGGTCCCGCTGGACTCTGGACATGAGCTCGCTGCCTTCGATGAGCGCGATCACCGTCATGGCGAGTTCGACGGCTTTGCTCTCCGGGACGCCTGCGTTGACGCAGTGCTGAGTGAGCAATTTTTGCCAGGATGCGAACGCGTGCGCGGCGCGATCCTGCAGCACTGGACTGGTGGAGACGGTCTCCAGTGCCGTCGTAGCCACCGGGCACCCCAGCTCGAAGCTTGTGCGCTCCAACGAGTCGGCCGTCAACGTGGCGATGCGCGCGAGTTGCTCAGTCAGCGGCCCGTCGTCCTTGAGCGCGCGCTCGATCAGCGCTGCGTACTCGCTCGCACCTCTGTCTAGAGCAGCGGCCGCGAGTTGCTCTTTGCCTCCGGGGAAGTGGTGGTAGAAGGAACCCATGGGTGCGCGCCCATTACGCGCGATCTCGCTCACTCCTGACGCGGCATATCCCTGCCTGCGCATGAGTTCAACCGTGGAGGCCACCAGCCGATCCCGGCTGGTGGGTTGACTCTTAGGTGCCATGACGGAAGTATAGCGATCGCTCTATTAGAGTGATCGCTATAGGAGGTCTTATGGCACGTATATCGGCCACCGCACTGCCGGGCAGCGCCGCGTTGTTGGCTCTCGGCTGGGGTTCCAACCAGTTCGCGCCGTTGGTGGTGGGGTACCAGGTCACCGCGGATGTCAGCGCGGCCGCCACGGAAGGGATGTTCGTCCTGTACGCGGTGGGGCTGGTCCCGGGTTTGTTTGTCGGCGGTCATCTCTCGGATCGTTTCGGGCGCAGGGCAGTGATCATGGGCGCTTTGAGTCTTGCGGCCATCTCGAGCGTGCTCCTGATGGCCGGCGGGTTCGCTCTGGGCCTGCTGTACGCAGGTCGGCTGGTTGCGGGCATCGCCAGCGGCATCGGGCTCAGCGCTGGTACGGCCTGGGTCAAAGAGGAGTCCCACAGTCTTCACGGTGCTCGTCACGCAGTGATTGCGATGACGACTGGTTTCGCGCTCGGCCCGCTCGTGGCCGGAGTACTGGCTGCAGTCGATTCACAGCGGTTGTGGTTGTCCTACCTCCCACACGTGGTGGTCACGATGGTCGCGCTCGTCCTGGCGGCACGAGCACGAACTGGGCGAAGCAGCCGCCCGAACGCGACCTATAACCCACCCAGCGGCCAGGCGCTGGTGCGCATGCCGACGTTCTGGAAGGTCATCGTGCCACTGGCACCGTGGGTGTTCTTGACCGCCGCGATAGCGCTGGCCACCCTGCCCGGCGCGGTTCCCGGACACTCGGTGGGGGGTCCGCTGTGGTCCGCCGCGCTGGTGACGCCCCTGCCCGCCGTCGCTGGCGTCGCAGTCCAGTCGCTGATCCGACGGATGCATCATCTGCGGGGTCAGGTTGTTCTCGGTTTGGCCGGAGCCTGCGCGGGTCTAACGCTGGGCGCCGGTGCCGTGGCGGCGCAGTCTTTCGCATTGATGCTGACGTCCTGCATTGTCCTCGGTATCGCCTACGGCATCTGCCAGACAGCTGGGCTGCACGCCGTCACCGCGCTCAGCCCGCCCCACAGACTCGGACGGAGTACGGCGATCTACCAGGCCCTTACCTACCTGGGCTACCTGGCACCGCTGCCGATCATCGCCCTCGACCACGTGATTGACCTGACCACAATCCTGGCCGTGCTGGCCGGTTTAGCGGTACTGACGGCGGCAATCATCGTGCCCAGCACAACGAAGGGGACAGCCGATGCACCTACCACCAATGAACGGACTACCCACCCAGCTGCTGATCAACAATCTGCGGGTCGATAAGCAGCAGGTCACCGCGACGATGCCAGTCACAGCCGATCACCTGGCACCGACCGGACGCCTGCACGCCGGCGCGATCATCACCTTGGCGGACACCGCCTGCGGGTACGGCTGTTTGGCAGCCCTGCCCGAACACGCCACCGGATTCGCTACCAGCACCATCACCTCCCACCACATCGGCACGGCATCCACCGGCGACATCCTTGCCGTCCAGGCGCGGTGTCTGCATTCCGGACGAACCACGCAACTCTGGGATGCCACTGTCACAAGACAGTCCGATGCCCGCGCCATCGCCAACGTGCGCGTCTGCAACAGATCCTCACTGGAGAGAAAGCGCCGTGATCATGAACGAACCACTCATCCGCCCCGCCGGTCCGCTGGACGAGATCGCGTGGACCCGATTGTTTACCGGATACCGTGACTTCTACCGCCTCACAGCCGACGAAACGGTCGTGAAACGAGTGTGGTCATGGATCCTGGACCCGCACCACGAGACACACAGCATCGTCGCAGAGTTCAACGGCGTGGTGATCGGAATCGCGGACTACCGCACCTTTGCGCGACCGTCTACCGGAACAGCCGGTGTCTGGCTCGACGACCTGTTCACCGACCCGGAGCATCGAGGGCGTGGCGTTGGTCGGAGCCTCATCGAGTATTTGCAGGACTCGGCTCAGCAGCATGGGTACTCCATCGTGCGCTGGATCACCGCCGAGGACAATCGAAAGGCTCGGCAGCTCTACGACACGCTCGCCATTCGAACGAACTGGGTAACTTACGACGCCTCCCCACGAACTTGAAGCCGGTTGTGTCCGCGAACATCAGCGGGCGAGCCAACCGGGTCGCTCCGGATGGCGCCACCCACCGGGGACTGACCTCGCCACTGGGGCAGCCCGGCGGTCGGGACGAGGAATGAAAATCGGGGATCATCAACGCGCAGACGTCCGCAAGCCGAACCACCACCGACACCATCTGCGTCGCCAACAAGCCCGTGACCAGGGCTGTTGCAGATGACCTGTCCGGAGCCTTTTTCGATAGGGGGGCGTTTCCTGACACACTGGTCAAAGTGGAGCAGCGCAGGATCGGTTAGCGCATCGGATCCGCATCCGGCGGGGCCGGCACCCTTCCGCGTTGGCTGTCATGACCAACACGCCTGATGCGGCCAAGATTGAACACGGTCGTCGCGAGGACCCGTTTGTTCAATCTGCACCCCAGGGTGGAGATCAATACTCACTGCATCCCGACAGTCGAGATGCAGCCAAAATTAACCAACAGCACCCGATAGTTAAACTAGGTGCGGTGTGAAGCCCACAGCGTTGACCGTGCGTTAGGAGCACAACGACGCGGTCGGTGGTCCACTGGGTAGGGCTCGCGCGAGGTGGGGAGTTCATCCCCTCAGGAGCTGAGGAAACCGCTGCAACTGCAACCCAATCTGCAAGTCAGTCGCGGGACGGTGCCGGCTCTCCCCCGTTGGGTGGCCGAGCGCCAAGACCATGCTTGAGTGCACCTTCGACGCTGTCCGCGAGAAGGAGTGAAACTCCTCCATCGATGGCGGCGGACCCTTCTCGCTTTGACCAGGCCACAGGGCGGTGCAAGACACCATGCAAGGGTACGGGCACGCCCTGGCCGGAGGACTCCCAGGTCGCCGAGGGTGTTCAGCTGTATCACTTGGGGATCCTTGGGTCGACACAACGGCGACCGGACTCTTTGACTTCGGATTGGTATGTGGTTACCTGGCCCGGTGCCGGGCAGTCGATGGACGGCAGCGGCGCTATGTTGCCCGCTTCCCCGTGCCCTGAAGTATTCCGCAGACGATCCTCGATCGGGACGGCCCTAGTCGGCCGCTCTTCTCATGCATTCCATGGCCAATGTTCCGGACTGACGATGGCAGACAGCCTCGTCGGCAGCCGAAGCACAGTTAGCGGTACTGGCTCCGCCACCACACACGGCGCCGGGCGACCGGAATGATCCGCGCCGTCTCATGCCCGACGCGTGGCCATTTCACCTGCATCAGTGTGCTGGCCCGGCGTTCAGCGGCGAATTGGATCTTAGGAGAGATTTCGGAAGAGTTGGCGGATCTTGTCGTCTTGCCTACGCCGGATGTCTTCTGAGGTCCGGTACGAACGGCCAGTGCTGGGCGTCGCGAAAGCCCGTCCGGCGTCCGTTGGTGATATGTCGCCTTCGGGCTCGTAGCGCTCAAGTTGATCGATTCTCTCAACCGCGTCCTCAAAGTCGCCTTTCAACTCTATTGAGGCGCCGTACTCGCGGCCGAGTTGCCGCGCCTCGGATAGGCGCTCGCGCATATCGTGGGGGTCCTCGTAGTCGTCGGTGAGGTTGCTCAGTTCCTGGCGCACAAATTCCGCGACGTGCTCCCGGATGACCGTGCCGCTACTCGGGTCGAGCAGCGGCCTCACATCGGCGTCATCCTCGAGCCGCTTGTACGTGTTGAACTCGCTCTCGACTGTCGCTTCTTCCGCGAGCGCGAGCCCAAGGTTGGCGACAACCTCCTCCATCCGCTGGCGCCGGGCGGCATTGCGCGCCGGGCAGGCCGCCCAACGCCGTGCGACGTAAAAGATTAGCTCCGCGAGCGCATCCGTGTCGCGATCGTCTGACGGCAGGCTCAGATCGCTAAGGTCGTCGATCCGCCCGTCGAGCCAGGCGGAACCTGCCGCTCCGAGCAGTTGGGTCGCGGCGAGCGCTGCGGTGAGCAAGCGCTCGAGCGGTCGGTAGTCCTCGGCAGATGCCACGGCCTGCGCGTAGAGGCCGTCGAGGTGTTGGAGTACGGCCTTTGCTGCGCCGGACGCGGCAGCTTTGAAGCCGGGATGGGCGGGGAGAGTACGGCGGCCCCGGAGCACGGTCGATGACGCGTACCGCAGCAGCAGCACCGCCTGATCCGCTGTGCGGGTGTGCGGGTGTGCAGGAGCAGGCGCCCCGCCTCGTCGGGGTAGGCGTCGAGGTAGGCGAGGACGTAGTCCCGGCAACTCGGGTCGGCGAACGCGACGCGCATCTTGGACCCGGAACCGGACAATCGTACCCATGTTCCTTCCAGCGCTCTGAACGCTTGGCTAATGGGGAGCGACGGCGCTTGCAAAGCGGAGGAGGCGAGCAGGGCGGTCCGCGCGACTCCGTCGGGCGGGAACGTCACGAGCGTCAGAAGGAGCTCGCGTGCGAGGTCCGAGAGACCGTGCTCGAAGCTCGGTCCCCACAGCTCGACGGGACGGTCGAGCGCCTGCCTGAGCTCAGCGACCAGCCCAGAGGCGGTCGCGTGCGGGCGACGAAGAATCTGCTCGACAATGCGAGGACTGAAGTTCGAGTGGTCAAGCGCGGTCCAGAACGCTTCCCCAGAGGCGTAATCGCGAACGACGGCACGGGGTAGGTCGCTGAAGTAGAGATGGTTGTAGACGATCCGAGCACGGCTGAGGCGGTCATAGTCCGCGAGTCTCACGACGCACGTCCTCAGGTCGAACGAGGCGCGGCGTAGCGGCTCCCGAGTGTCCTGCGCCTGTCGGAGAACCTGAGTGCGAGTCGTCAGCACGAACCGCTTGTCGGTACGCGTGGCGACGAGGTGCGCGAACTTCGCGATGCTCGCGTCTTCGTTCTTCGCCAACCGCTCGCCGGCGCTGGTCTGGCCGAGAAAGTCGTCATACAGGAATATCTGTCGGCCCTTGGGCGTCCAAGCCTTCCACGCGTCCTCGATGTCCGCGCCAACCTGGACGACCTGCCAGTGCTCCTTCCAGTGTGTCAGCAGCAGCATCTCGGCGAGCATGGACTTCCCGACGCCCGGAGAGCCGGCTATGACGACGATCCGCTGCTTGTCGAGGATGTCCCTAGCCCGCCTGTACCCGTCGTGCGGGACGTAGAGCTGCACGCGACTCTGGATGTCCTCCAGCAGCGCTTCGCTCCGCGCCCATATCCCGCTGTGAACGATCTCGGCCAGGACCTCGCTCGACGCCAGCCACAGTTTGAAGTGCTTGCGCTCCACTTCTGGTCGCCGTCCCAGAATGGCGTTCAAATCTGACTGATGCAGCAGGTCGTCGGACGCCTTGAGCGGAGGGCTGACCGCTGCAGCGATGGTGTCGTGTTGCGTCTTGCTGAGCTCTCGGCTCGTCGCGACGAGGTACCGAGCGGGTTTCTCCTTAGCCATCTTGGGCTTCTCCGCCACCAGGCTCTTCTTGAGCTGCGCCGGCGTGGACCTCGTGTAGTGCTTGCACTGCACAATGATCTTGTCTTTGCCTGACCCGGACCGCAGATCGACGCCACCGTCTGGCCCGGACGCGAACGCCTTGAGACGCCAGCCGTGCTCAGCCTCAAGCAGGTCGCGGACGAAGTGCTCAAAGTCCTGAGGTGACAGAGTTGTGAAGTCGTACACGCATAGCCCTTCGGAGGCGGTGGCTGCGACGCACAGTAGCTCTCCGAGAAGGGGTTTGGCATCTTAGGACTCGGCCACGCCACATATTCGCTCGCCCCGGTACCGCGCCTCAACCGGCATGAGCACCTTGACTCGCCAAGCTGCGGCGTGGCAACCCGGCATCGGCGGCCCGCCAGCCAGCCGCCACCACCGAGGCCGCTGGGCCAAGAAACGCCTCCACAGCGGCCAGCAGAGGAGGCCTCGGCGCCGCAGTGGTCACCGTCCGCCGTATCTATGCAGGTCACGTAGCTGTGCAAGACACCACGCAAGCCAATGAACAGACCCACACTCCGCTAACCACTCCTCGAGCAAAACGTGCGCGGTCCCTGCGCTGGTCGAACGCGTGAGTATCAGGGCCGGTCGACGCGGTACTCAACCAATTCTGTCGGTGGGCACTTCTAGCATGAACCTGTGTACAACGGCGCGGACTTGATGGGCGTCGCCGATCAAGCCTTCGGTACGGAGGTCTTCGTCGCCGACGCTGACGTCGTGCTCGGCGACGCCTGTGACGTCTTGGCAAGCGGGCGACGATCCGAGTTGCTACGCGCCCTCGACGCCGGCACGGCCATTGCCTTCATGTCCGAACATGCCTTCCGCGAACTGGGCTGGATGTCCGCCAAATCCGCTCGGGGCCATCGCGTCGATCACGACACTTTGCGAGCCCTCATCATTGAGGGTTATCTGCCTCGCATACCGGTTGTCGTCATACCGGGCCCCGCGAGGACCACTGGCTTCCCGACGCCGCCGATGTGTCCGATCCCGACGACGTCCCTCATGTCCAGGTAGCCAGACTCATCTCCGCCGGTGCGGTCTACTCCCACGACCGCGACCTGCGCCGACCAGGCCTCGCTCCTGCCACCCGTGCCGACTACGACCAACGTGTCGTGCACTTGTCGGTCCTGTCCACTCGGCGCGAGGCAGAACACAGCTTTGGCTTAGTAGTCGGCTTTGCTGGTGCCGGCACCGCTGAGGCTGTGTCGTGGACCTCTGTTCGCCTTAACGTCAGGTCCGCGACGGTCTGGTTCGCCCTGGCCGTAGTCTTCGCCGCCACCGCTTACCTGGTGCTTGCTTCGCCCGAGCGACGGCGACGCATCGCCGCAGGACTCGAGCCCGTGATGGCTCGAATCGGCGCCGCCGTTCAGCGCAGCGAAAGCGCCAGGCGCAAGCTAAGCGACGCCCGCCTGATAACTGCACCGGACACTCACCGACTCGAGGCCCTGGTCGCCACCTATCTCGCCCGCCACCCCAATACGCAATGGGCGACATCGCCAAGGCACTAGACCTCAACACGGCCGGCGGTCGTCAACTCTCCGTACTGCTTCGCTCGCATCCGTCGTACGAACTCGTTAGCCGCTACGGATGGGCAGTTGGCCGTACTCGGCCAGAACTCGAAACCCATCCGTCGTTATCGTGGGCGCAATCGACCTAGTTCTACCGAGAGCCACAGCGCCGGAGTGGGGCCAGCCGGCGGAAGCCGCTGGAGCGGCCCGACGGCGTAGTTCCTGCAGCACCGGTGCTCCGACGAGTTCCTCCGCCGGTGGGCGGCACACCACGCGGCCGACCTGCCGCCGCTCGCGTCGTTCGGCATGTATGTCAGCGCGATGTGGCAGCCAGGGTTCTCGCGCGTTTGCACACCGCCACCGCGCTGCCCGAGCCGGTCCGCGCCGCCGCCGTCGCCGACCAGCTCACCGAGCACGAGCCGCCGCCCGCTACGCGCCTCGCGGCCGAGGCGCCGACCGGCCGGTCGGACCGCGACGAGTTCGACGACGTCACCGACGGGCATTGCTGACCGGCCCGCGCATAAGAACAGGCCGTTCGGCCGGGCGCAGGGCCGCCCCTGCTGATTCGTTTGGCCAGCCGGGCGGCTGAGGTCGGAGAGCACTCGCGGTACTCGTCTGCAAGCAGCGGAGGAACTCATCCGTAGCGGCAGCGGACGCCTCCGGGTGCGGTGACCTCCTCAGGCGCCCTTCATTTGCGGCGGTCAGCGCCTTCTCTCTGGTCGTCGCTGCACCTGTTCGTCGACATGTCGGATGAAGTGCCGACATGTCCGGGCGGCTTCGACGATGAACTCCTCGGGGAGTACCAGGGAGTCGTCGGCGCAGACGGTGGCCTTCGCCGCAGTGAGCCGGGTCCTCAGCCCCGACGCGTCCTTGCGGGTCTGCTGCCGGGTGAGCGTCCCGAGACCGTGCACGACTGCGTTCCTGGCTTCCGCGAGGGTGTGCACCGGGTCGTAGTCAGGAGCTCTCCACTGGACCTCCAGCCAGCGCTTGTACGCGGCGCGCATGGCCTGCCAGTCGCGCACCGCGGCGACCGCGGCGTCGTCGTAGACCGCCACCGCGACGGCGTGGCGGGACACCCGAGCCAGTGGCTCGGCGTGACGTAGGAGAGTGCCGCCGGTGAACCCCTCGGTGATCGAGAGCATCCGGACCAGCGTGGCCTGGGCCTGCTCCTGCGCGGGGCTCACCAGGACTCGTCCGAGCCTGCGCGGTCGCGTGGCAGTCCGTATTCCGGCCTGCGCCGTGCGGTAGTGCCCGAGCGTCCGGAACAGCAGAGTGCCGGCGTCCTCCGCGTGGGACGAAGGGACGTAGACCGGGACGGGGACCGAGGGTGGGCTCGGGCTCACGTTGGTCTGGCGGACGCGAGGAGGATCCTGTCCAGCGCGCCGTCCGCCGACGCTGACGCCCGCTCCTGGTCTCGCAGCGCCAGCCCGAGGAACAGTAGTGGTCGCCATGCGGGACCGACTCGGTCGAGCGCTCGCGCGAGCGCGGCCGGGTCACCATGACGCCGGCGCCCCAGCGCCATGCCCGCGGTCGCCGCTAGCGCGGGCGATCCGTCCCGGACGCAGCCCTCCAGCCAGTCGACGTGCCGCCCCGGCCACCGGGCGCCGCGCCTGCGCGGGAGAGCGCCGGCCGCGTGGGCCAGCCACATGCCCTGCCACGGGCTGATGACGTCTCGCTCGACGACATCGTCCAGCGCGTCTCGGACCGACCTGGCCGATGCCGCGTCCGACGCGGCCAGCAGGACCAGGTACTCCGCGACCTGCGGCGTGAGCGCCGGCTCGTGGGTGAGGACCGCCCCGACGTAGCCGAGCGGACCCGGGTCGCCCGCTCGTCCCAGGAGCGGCAGCGCCCTCGACAGCAGGCTCTGCGTGATTGCCGCGTCTTGCGTCGACTGCGCGTCGTGACCCTCGTCCTCCTCCACCCACAGATCCAGCGCCCTCGCCGCCGCCCTAATCACCCGACGGTCGTCCTCGTCCTCCGACGGCGCCTCCTGCGCGAGCGCGTCATCGTCGTCCAACGGCGCCAGATCGCCGCCTGCCAGCCCGAGCGCGGCATCGATGTCGACCCCGCCCGCGACGACGTCATCCCCGTACGGCGAGTCCAGAGCCGACAGGTCGCCGCCGTCCGCGTCGCCGTCACCTTCGAACAGCTCGGCCTCGCGCCGACGGAACGCGTTAAGGGACCGCTCGTAGCTATGCCGGGAGAACGTCAGCGTCTTCCGCTCGTTCAGCGTCAGCCCCAGCGCCCGTACCGCATCGTCGCAAGCCTCCAACGCCCCGAGCGCCGCCCCGAGCGACGGGCACGCCACCCGGAAATCGTCCGCGTACCGAAACACCGACAATCCCGACCGGACGAGGGCCCGCCTCACAGGATCGACGTACACATCGCCCAGGACATCGCTCGCCGTGCTGATCTGAGGGATCCCGATGCGCCGCCCTGCCACGCCCCCCAGCAGCGTAAGCAGCGCCTCCACCGCGGGCTCCTCGCCCGACTGCGCCAACAGCTCGTCGCCCAGCACCTCGTGATCGACGTACTGGAAGAACGACGCAACGTCCGTCTGCAAGACGTAGCGCGCGCCCTCCACCTCCAGAGGGGCCGCCCTGAACCCGGCGTTCGCCTCGCGCGACCGCACCTCATCCGGCAGCGACTCCGCCAGCAACCCGACAAGCGCCCGATAGGCAATCCGATCCGTCAGCGACAAGACGCTCAGCGGCCGCAGGCCCCGCCAACCCTTGCGAGCCAGGACGACGTCTTCCTGAGCCGCCGGCGCCGCCCGCCGCACCCGAGGCGCCGCCCACGCGACCACGCCGCCGAGATCACGCGCCAGAACTTCGTCATCGAACCGTCGAGGCAGCAGACGGTTACGGCCCGACAGCTCTACCGCGACCGCACCGTGCACGTCCAAGCGCCCGGACAAGGCAGCAGCAAGAGGCATACACGCATCCTGCACCCCCACCGTGCCGTCGCGCGGCCACGGGCGTAGCGGAGAGAGCTGCGTCGAGGGTCCGCTTGCCGCTCAAGGGAAGCCAGCGGACCTGGTGGTCGTCCAGGCTCCTGCTGGCGCCCCCACGAGCATACAAACGGCCGGCAGCACGGCACCCTGAAGGTCGCCCAGAGGAGCCCACCCCGGGATGCAGCCAACAATGAACACCGCCGCCCAAGAGCGCTGATTTGTTCAATCTTGACCGCCGATTGCGGTCGATTTTCACTGCATCCCGACACCGAGCACAGCGCAAACGCCGGCTTTGGCCACCCCGCTCAGACCCAGTTCCGTGGGTAGTGCTGCGGTCGGTGGTTTGCTGGTCTCGGGCTGGTGAG
>JAABUY010006839.1_pt1 | contig 11031 bp, 13 predicted proteins | sample 5560271 | NCBI WGS metagenome assembly JAABUY01 (sample SAMN10711886, study PRJNA513374) | rock metagenome | isolation source: Antarctica rocks | place: Antarctica: Victoria Land, University Valley
CTGGCGGGAGGGCGACGCGATTACCGTGATCAGCGACGGCGACCTCGCGCTGCCGGCCCTGGTGCGCTCGGCCACGGGCGGCCCAGTGGGGGCTATCCTAGACTGGTTTCATCTCTTCATGCACGTGCACCATGTCGAGCAGGTCATGCGCGGCCTGCGCGCCGTGGAACCGCCGCTTCTCGCCCCGCTCCACCGCGCGCAGGTCGATGTCGAGCGGCTGCGCCACCTGCTCTGGAACGGCCACCACGACAGGGCGTGCGAGGCCTTGGGCCGGATCACGAGCGAGGCCAAGGACACCATCATACTGAACAACCCGGCCTTCGAAGCCAAGGCCAGGCGCCAGGTCGCGCGTTGCACGGAGCTGCGCAGCTACATCGAGAACAACAAGGACGCACTGATCGACTACGGCCAGCGTTACCGGGCCGGCAAGCCGATCTCGACCTCACGGGCCGAGGGCACCGTCAACCAACTCGTCAACGCCCGCATGAACAAGCGACGGCAGATGCGCTGGTCGCCCCGAGGCGCCCATCGAGTGCTTCAGGTCAGAGCCGCGCTGCTGGACGGACGCTTTGGCCACCAACCAATCCAGCTCGCGGCGTAACGCCCCAGATTTTTGACACTCCCCCGTGCGTGGCTCCGGCGTGGCGTTCTCGGACCTCCAGCGCCCGGAGCTGACCGCCGACGAGGCTGATCGCGTCGTGGTGCGGGCCTATGGCCAGGAGCGACGCCAAGCGATGCGGGGCTTCTCGCCACCGGAGCTGGGCGCGCTCGCGGCCCTGCTGGACTATGTCCATGCCGTGGTGGGGCAGTGGCCGGAGGGCCTGGTGCCGCCCCGGCGGGCGCTGATCGGCGAAACGATGGAGATCGACGCTCCGACGCTGCGGGGTTTGGAGGTGCTCAGCTCCGCGTCCGGCCGGAACGGGTCGCTGCTGTCCGTGCTGGACCGGACCGTCACCGCCCCGGGTGCCCGTTTGCTGGTTCGGCAGCTTTACGCCCCGCTCACCAACCCCGGCACCATCCGGCGGAGGCTGGCGATGGTGCGCGTCCTGGTGGCCCAGCCCCCGGTGCGGGCCAACTGCCGCGAGGACCTGTCGGGCATGCCGGACATGCTGCGTGCCTGCGGCCGCTTGTCGCTGGGCAAGGGTGGCCCGCGCGACCTCGCGGCGGACTTGACCGGGCGGCCAGCGTGGCGGCCCGGCTGAAAGCGCTGCCGGATCTGCCGCCGGGGCTGGTGACCGCCGGGCGGGAGCTGGCGATCGCATCGGATGGGGACTGCGGCACCCTGGCCAAGGCCCTGCGGCGCGCGCTGGTCCCCGACCCGCCGCTATCGGCCAAGGAGCCGGGCTTCATCGCCACGGGCTATGCCAAGCGGCTGGGTGCGAGCCGGGCCGAGGTCGGCAAAGCCAAGGCGGCCATCGAGGGCCTGCAGGCGCGCTACATGAGGAGACCGGCGTCAAGGCGCTCCGGATCCGTGTCAACGCGGTCGTGGGCCACCACGTCGAGGTGCCCGCGGCAAACGTCAAGGCGCTCGGCCCGGATTTCACCCTGCGCCAGGGCCTGGCCTCCACCACCCGGTTCACCACCCCCGAGCTGGACCGGCTCGCCGCGGGGCTCGAGGCCGCATCGGAGCAGGCTGCGGCTGGCGAGCAGGTGATCTTCGGCGAGCTCCGCACCGCCGTCCTGTCCTCCCGCGACACGCGGACCCGGGTCGCGCACGCCGCATCGGCGCTGGACTTGGTGTGCGGCCTCGCGCAGGCAGCGGCCGAGGGACATTGGTCGGAGCCGGAACTGGCCGACGACACCGGCCTGAGCATCGAGGGCGGCCGTCATCCCGTGGCGGAGGCGCTGCTGGAAGCGGAAAGGCGCACCTTTGTCGCCAACGACTGCCGGATGGGCGAGACGGACCGGTTGTGGCTGCTGACCGGCCCGAACGTGGCGGGCAAGTCGACGTTCCTGCGGCAGGTCGCCCTGATTGCGCTCATGGCCCAGGTCGGGTCCTTTGTGCCGGCCATCCATGCGCGGCTGGGGATCGTGGACAAGATGTTCAGCCGCATTGGCGCGTCCGATGACCTCGCGGCCGGACGGTCGACGTTCATGGTCGAGATGCTGGAAACCTCGGCCATTCTGGACCAGGCGACCGCGCGCTCGCTGGTGATCCTGGACGAGGTGGGGCGGGGCACCTCGACGCATGACGGGCTGTCGATCGCCCAGGCGTGCATGGAGTACCTGCACGACGTCGTGGGCTGCCGGACGCTGTTTGCGACGCATTTCCACGAACTCGCGGACGCGGCGGAAAGGATGGCGCATGCCATGTGCATGGCCATGGACGCCTTGGCAGGGCGCCATGAGGAGATGTTCACCTACAAGGTTGGGCAGGGTAGGGCGGGACGGTCCTACGGGCTGACCGTGGCGGCACAGGCTGGCATGCCGCCCACTGTCCTGGCCCGCGCGGCCGAACTGCTGGCGCGGCATACAGCGTCTGCGGCCTGATCACCCTGGAATCCGGCATGTGCCGCAGTGGAAACGGTGGCGCCGCGATTGTGCGTGCTCTTTGATCCCTGCAGCAGCGTCATGCCGGATCAACCGTGGGGACACTCTCGCTGCGCGTTGCGAGCGCACGAACCCGCTCCTACGATGGGCCCGGCCAACCTAGCCGACGCTCAACACACCCACCCACACAGGATCGCGCTCGACATGAGACACTTCCGGCAGCTCTGGGTGCAGGTGTTGATCGCCATTGTCTTGGCCATGGTGCTAGGCCTCCTATCGCCCGAAACGGCTGCCGCCATGAAGCCGTTGGGCGACGCGTTCATTGCCTTGCTGCGCATGATGCTGGCCCCGATCATTTTCACCACGGTCGTGCTCGGCCTGGCTCACGTCAGCGATGTCGGCAAGCTGGGACGAATGGGTGCCAAGTCGCTGCTATATTTCGAGGTGGTCAGCACGGTCGGGCTGCTGGTCGGGTTCGTGGCCGTCAACATCGTCCAGCCCGGCGTGGGGCTGCACGCCACGCATCTTGTGGCCAGTGAGGGCGTGAACCGCGCTTCTGCCGCAGCGCACGGCTTCACGGCGACGAGCTTCTTCCTCAGCATCATCCCGACCACACTGGTCGACGCCTTCGCCCGAGGCGAGATCCTGCAGGTGCTGTTCGTTTCCATCCTGACCGGGGCGGCACTAATCTTGTGCCGCGGCCGGGTGGACGGGATCGTCTCACTTGTGCAGGAAGGACAGACGCTGCTGTTCCGCATCTTGGGCTTTATCATGCGCCTGGCGCCGATCGGCGCTTTCGGCGCGCTGGCCGCCGCGATCGGCACCAATGGGGCCGGCACGTTAGTTTATCTAGCCTGGTTGGTTGGGCTCTATTACGTAACGGTGCTGTTTTTCGTCGTGGTCGTCTTGGGTGGCATCTGCACGGCCATGCGTCTGTCACTTCTCAAGATCTTGCGGCTGATCAAAGAGGAGCTGCTGCTGGTGTTCGGCACCGCGTCCGGCGAGGTTGCTTTGCCGCGACTGCTGGTCAAGCTGAAGCAGGCGGGGGTGGACGAGGCGGTGGTCGGCTTCGTGTTGCCGGCCGGCTACAGCTTCAACCTGGACGGCACATCAATCTACATGGCCATCGCGGTCGGCTTCATCGCGCAGGCGACCGAAACGCCGTTCACCCTGGGCCAGCAACTGGCCGTTCTGGCAGTGACGCTGCTGACGTCGAAGGGCGGGACCACCGTGGCCGGGGGCGCCTTTGTCAAGCTGGCGGCGACGATGCAAACGGTGCAGGCGCTGCCGTTGGGCGGCCTTGGGCTGCTGTTCGGCGTGGATCGCTTGTTGGCGACCGCAATCGCCATGAGCAACGTTGTGGGCAACGTGGTTGCCACACTGGTGATCGCCAAATGGGAGGGCGTCTTCGATCCCGTCCAGTTCGACGCCTATCTCGCTCAATACGAGCGTGCAGACCCGGAGGCGACGACGCCCAGGGCTGGTTCCACACCATTGCCGGCGCCGGGACGCTGACCATGAACCAGAACAAGGGCCTGCTGCTGGTGACGATGGAGCCCGCGGCGAGTGCGGAGGACGAGTTCAACGACTGGTATGACACGGAGCACTTTCCACAACGCGCTGCTTTGCCGGGCTTTGAAACGGCGTCGCGTTGGGTGTGCTTGGACGGCTGGCCGCGCTATGTTGCGTTGTATGACCTGGCCAGGACCGCGGTACTGGAAACGAGCGCCTACCGGGCGGTCTCGGGACCTAATTCAACGCCGTGGAGCAAGCGTGTGCTGCCGCGCACGATCGGGCGGCTGCGGGTCGTGGCGGAGCAGGCGATCCCCGGCGGCGACCTCACGCCGGGGCCGGCCGGAGTGTCGCGTTTGCTGGTGGCCCGGTTTCCGGTCGCCGTGTCGGACGGCCTCGCCGCGCCGTTCCGCTGCATAGCCGGCTTGCTTCAGGTTCGGGTGTTCGACGCTGGGCCTTGGACGGCGTGGGTGCTGGCCGCGTTCGACCGGCCGGTCGGACTGGCGGCGCTGGCCGAGGCGGGCGGCGCTGGGGCGGAGATCTTCAATCTGTATACGCCCTATTGGAGGGGTTAAGGCTCATGCCGGATGTGACGGTTCAACATGATGGCCTCGCCTTCCAATGCCGATTGGACGGCCGCGAGGGTACGCCGTGGCTGGTATTCAGCAACTCCCTGCTGACCGCCCTGACGATGTGGGACGCGCAGGTCGACGCGCTCCGCGGCTCATACCGTATCCTGCGCTATGACCAGCGTGGACACGGCGGCACGGACGTCCCGCCGGCGCCCGCCAGCATTGAGCAACTCGCGGCGGACGCAGCGGCACTGCTCGAGCATTTCGATGTTGAACGGGCGACGTTCGTCGGTGTTTCGATGGGTGCTGCGACCGCCTTGTGCCTGGCGGGTCGCCGGAACGGCCACGTGGCGCGCTCGGTTGTAGTGGACGGCCAAGCAAAGGCGCCGCCGTCCGCGCGTGCGGCTTGGGACGAGCGGATCGCCCTGGCGCGATCCGACGGCATCGCGGCGCTGGCCGAGGCGACGGTGCAGCGATGGTTCCGCCCCGCATTCATCGAGGCCGATCCGCCCGTGCTGGCGTCGGTGCGGTCCATGATCACAGCGACGCCCCTAGACGGCTTCGTCGCCTGTGCCCGTGCCTTGCAGTGCTATGATATGTCCGACGTCCTGCCGGGGATCGCCATTCCGGTCCTATTGCTGGCCGGCGCCGATGACGGCGCCGTGCCCGGCGCCATGCGCGACATGCAGTCCCACATCCCCGATGCACGGTTCCACGAGATCGCCGAGGCCGGGCACCTCCCGAACCTGGACCAGCCGGATGCATTCCTGGCGGCGGTCACCGAGTTCATGGCTGCGACCTGATTGGGGAGGCGACCATGCATCGAAAGCTGCTGCTGCCCACGTGCTGGGTCGGCCTGGGCGCGCCAGCCCTCGCGCAAATCACGCCTGCCACCCGCGCGCTGGTATCCTGCCGCCATGGCGGCGGAGGGAGCGGCCCGGGACGCGACCCCGGTCGATACGTACTTCGCCGCGGGCCGCTCCCCCGTGCTCGACCTGCAAGCCGAGGACGACCCCGTCGCCTCGCGTCGTTTCGCTGGCGTGCTGGAATCGGCGCTCGGGGACCGTGTGACGATCGTGGTCATCCCTCAAGCGAGCCACGCCTATGCGCCGGAGCAGCCGACGGCGATGGCCGACGCGATTGCGACGTTCGCCAGGAGCCTGCCTCCGTCGTGATGCACCCTATCTGAAGCCGAAGAAATGGGCCGGGTTCTCCACCAGCAAGCGGTGCCGCGCGGCGTCCGTCAGGGCAATCTCGGCGATCAGGTCCACAAGGTCCGCATCGTCCGGCATGGGGCCATGTAGGTTGACGTGCGGCCAGTCAGTGCCCCACAGGACCCGGTCCGGAGCATGCGCCACGAGGCTTTGCGCGAACGGAACAGCGTCGCGATAGGGTGCGCCGATCCTCGAGAGGCGGTCTACCCCACTCAGTTTCGCCCAGACCCGGCTGGTGTCGAGCAGGCGCCGCAACACCGTCATGGTGGCGCCGTCCAGGCCCTCGGCGATGTCCGGCCGTCCCATGTGATCGATCACGACCGGCACCTCGATCGAACGGATGAAATCCTCGATCTCAATCAGCCCCTGTCCGGCCACGTGGATCGCCACGTGCCAGCTATGCGGCCGCACCAATGCGATGCCGCCGGTTGCGAGCGCGTCAAGCACCGGGCGATGATCGAAGCCGTGGCCCTGGCTCTGGACGATCACCGCACGGTCGAAGCCAAGTCGGCCATGGAGGTGCCGCAGCGCCGTCTCTGGCGCCTCGTCCGGCGTGAAGCTGCGCTCGGCGAGCAGCGAAAAGCGGGTGAACGGCCCGTAGATATGGCACTGCGCATCGCAGCAAGCTGGCGGCAGTGGCGTCAGTCACATCGGGCGACCATGCCGCCATCGACGATGATCTCGGTCCCGGTAATGAAGCGCGCCTCGTCCGATGCGAGGAACAGTGCCGCATAGGCGGTGTCGCGCCCGTCGCCCATGAAGCCGAGCGGGATCCGCGCCAACCGCGCCTCGAGCAGCGCCGACACGTCACCACCCGCGCGCTGGTCTGCAAGCCGTGCCTCGATCATCGGCGTGTGCAGCTGCCCAGGGACCACTGTGTTGACGCGGATGCGCTTGGGCGCGCACTCGACCGCGACTACCCGTGAGAACTGGATGACGCCCGCCTTGGCCGCTGCGTAGCCGACCTGCGCCGCACCACTCCACCGCAAGCCGGAGGTCGAAGCCGTATTGACGACGGCGCCGCCGCCGGCCTGCTCCATGGCGGGAATCACGTGCTTACAGGTCAGGAACACGCTTTTGAGATTGTGATCCATCTGGCGGTCACATGCGTCTTCAGAAAGCGCCACGGGCCCGCCCGCGGCCGAACCGCCAACATTGTTCATGAGCACATCGACGCGTCCGAACACCGTGACGCAGGCCGCCACCATTGCCGCCACTTGGGCATTATCCGTCACGTCGCACGTATAGGTCTGGATGTCGCCGCCCACCGCGCGTGCGCGTTCGACGGTTTCCTCCATTGCCCCGGACTCCAGGTCAACTGCGAAAACCTTGGCGCCCTCCTGAGCGAAGATCACGGACGCGGCGCGGCCATTGCCCCATCCCGGTCCAACACAGCCAGCGCCCGTGACGATGACAACCTTGTCTTGCAGACGGCCAGCCATGCTCCGCTCCCTTCAGGGCTCAAGCTCGATCGCTTCGCCTTCGGGCAGATCGAATTCAAAGGCGTTCAATGTCATGGCAACAAGCGTATAATATCCCAGCAGGCCGACGAGCTCGACAACGCCCTGATCGCCCAGTTCCCGCCGGGCTGCGGCATGGACCGGTTCCGGGACGCGATGCGTCTCGTGGAGCGCGACGGCGTAGTCGTACACTGCCTGGGCTTTCGTGTCGTCGAACTGCGGCATTTGCCGTGCCGAAATGGCCTTGATGATGGCCGGGTCCAGGCCTGCCTTTAGTGCTTCCCGCTTATGGGCGAACCATTCGTAGTGCGAGGTCCAGAACCGGGCCGTGACGAGGATGGAGAGCTCCGACAGCTGGGGTCCGAGCATCGTGTCGTAGCGCACGAACTCGCCCAGACGCTGGGCGCGGGCACCGAATTCCGGGCTGTGCAGCCACACCCGCAGCGGTCCTGGCATCCGGCCGCGCTTGCCGGACGAAGCTTCGTCGGCCACACGGCGCTGTGCGTCGGTCATGTCTTCCCTTGCGATATCCTCGACGCGCATAACCGCCTCCTCCGGGTCCGATACGCTATACCCGGGCAGTACCGGTTCCAATTGCCGTAGGATGCGCAGAAGCGCCGCCCTTTGCGGCGTCGAGCCTTATCCGCCCTTGCGCTGCGCCCGGACCTTCCTGAACAGCTGGATAAAGCCACGTTGCTCCAACTCGCGGGGAATAATGGCGAGCCAAGACGATCTCAAAAGTGGAGTTCGCCGTACATTGGCGGCGATGTGGCTCGTGCGATAGAGTTGCGCTTATGGCTATGCTTCGTGTGCTCTCCATCCTTGGCCTTGCGGGCGTGTTGCAAGACCTTGCGTGCAGTTTGCCGCCACTCGACTTGCAGCTTGCGCCAACCCAGACGCTAGTGGGGCGCATCGCCGCGGGCGAGCGCGGCGACGTTGCGATACTAACCGGCGTTGCGGTCGACGAGTTGATCGCTGGCGGCATCCTGGACCGTGCGAGCCGGATGGACCTGGCCCGCTCGCATGTGGGCGTTGCCGTTCGCGAAGGCGCATCCCGCCCCGACATAGCAACTCCCGAGGCATTCGTGGCCGCATTGCTGGGGGCACGATCGGTGGCGCTGTCGCGTGCGGGAGCAAGCGGGCTTTACATGGCCGGGTTGCTGGATCGGCTGGGCATCGCCGAGGCGGTCTACCGAAAGGCGATCGTGATCCCGTCCGGCTTCACCGGTGAACTCGTGGCGCGTGGCGAGGCGGAGCTGGCAATCCAGCAAATCAGCGAGCTGATGGCGGTTCCAGGGCTCGATATCCTGGGGCGGCTGCCACCGGGGATTGAGGGAGTCTCGGTATTCACCGCCGCCCTGTTCGTTAGGGCGTCGGATGCGGCTGCGCAGGTATTACAGGCGCTACGCGCTTCGGCGGCGCTGATGCAAGAAAAAGGGCTCGAGCCGGTGCTGGCACGATGAGCCAAAAAGGTGGATGCAATAGATCGCTCCAAGGTTGCAGAGCCGAGGGAGGAACACGGCACCTGCTGTGTGCGGCTGTCTGGGGCCGGCCGACTTCCGCGCCAACTGGCCCCGGGTCGAGATCCTGCTGCGGGCCTACAACCACTACTGCAGCCCCGGTGCCCCACCGTCATCCGTTTTCACCAACCCTCAGCGCCGCCGTAGCGGGGCGACAGTATGCCACCCCGACGTGATAACAAGTCCGCACGCCCGCACGACCATCACGCGAAAACCGCACACTTCAAACGTGACCAGCCTCAGAGCCGTGAATTATTGCGGCTAGAGTTCACCTTGATGCGGCCTGCACCTAACCGCCGTCGCGCGAGGCCGTCCTTGGTCCCCGACAACCCCGCTTGGGATTGCTATACTGCGGAGCGTGTTGTGCTGACCCCAACAAGGAGGCAGACTTATGGCAAGAGAATTGGAAGGCAAGGTTGCCGTCGTGACCGGGGCTGCGTCGGGCATCGGATTGGCTAGCACCGAGACGATGTTGGCGGCAGGCTCGCGCGTGGTGATGGTCGACCGCGACGAGGCAGCGCTGAAGGCGCTCTGCAACAAGCACGGCGACGCAGTGATCCCGCTGGTCATCGACCTGCTCGACCCGAAGGACTGCGCTACGCTGCTGCCGAGCGTCCTGGAGAACGCAGGCCAACTCGACATCTTGCATGCAAATGCGGGTACGTACGTCGGCGGCGACTTGGTCGATGCAGACACTGGGGCTATCGACCGGATGCTGAACTTGAATGTCAACGTCGTGATGAAGAATGTGCACGATGTGCTGCCTCACATGATCGAGCGTCGGACGGGTGACATCGTCGTCACGAGTTCCTTGGCGGCCCATTTTCCGACGCCGTGGAATCCGGTCTATGCGTCGTCTAAGTGGGCGATCAACTGCTTTGTCCAGACGGTGCGACGCCAAGTGTTCAAGCACGGCATTCGCGTGGGCTCGATCTCGCCCGGCCCCGTCATCAGCGCACTGCTCGCGGACTGGCCGCCGGAGAAGCTGAAGGAAGCCAGGGAGTCGGGAAGTCTGCTGGAGGCCGGCGAAGTGGCGAACGGGGTGATGTTCATGCTGACGCGGCCGCGCAGCATGACGATTCGCGACGTGGTCATGCTGCCCACTAATTTCGATCTCTAGCAGCCCGTCGGAGTGAGTTTGCGGTGTTTGCTCAACCCGGGTAGGGGGCGGTCTGCCCCCGTAGGGTTTGCTGGATAGCCTGATAGGCACCCACGCCGTGGCGCGCGGCGGTGCCGATGACGGAGCGCACGCTTGCGAACAGGTCAGCGCCCCAAGTGGAACGGAACCCGCCGGTGACTTTGCGGTAGGTGGCCGTCGACCGCAGTTCCCGTTCAGATTCATTGTTGTCGGCGGGCGGTTCGGGAGGTGTTATCAGGTTGATGGCTGGCGGATGAAAACCCGCGCCTGAGCCGTCCCGCACCGGCAGGTGTTTCGTAACGTCACGCTTCGGAGTGGGCCCATGCCGCGCAAACCGACCGGCGAGAACGCCATGACCGATGCCGAACGCCAGGCCCGCTATCGGGCTGCACGGGCCACTAGCACGCCGGTGACCCGAACGCGTCGCCCGGCTGATCATCGCAGTCGCGTGCGGCGCTGGCATGACGCCGTTGCCGAGCTGACGGCCTTGCAGGCCCAGTATGCAGCACGGCTGGAGGCGCTACCGAGCAACTTGCAAGACAGCACCATCGCCGACGCGCTGCAAAGGATCCGCGATCTCGACCTCGCCGAACTCCAAGAGATCGAACCGCCGCGTGGGTTTGGACGCGACTGACCTCCTCACGAAGGGCAGCCCAGGTGGCTGCACCAAAAACGATCACAGAACTCCTCATCGACGACCGGCAAAAAAGCGGCTCATCCGCAACCCCGGTGCAGGCAGTGCTCAAGACGCCCGAGTAAGCCGTTGATGATGCTTCACGATTTCGCCCCTTTGGCACCGAGCCCGCATGCGACACGGCAAACAAGCTTTGATGACACGAACAGCCAACAATCTCAATAGCATGCTAGCTCTGAGAAGGCCTCCACCTGCACCGAGGTTGCGGATGAGCCAAAAGCAACCCTGTCAGGGGGTCAAGATTGGGCTCATGCGCAAACTTGATGGCCGGCTCGCATCGGCAGACGCGGATGCGTACATAATAGGCGTTGGTGCACTCGGTGGATGGAGGGCGAGATGACCCCAGCCCCGGTCCGTTATGCGACGACCCGCTGGCAACGGACGGATTTCGGGCGTCCTGTCCGCAGCATCCGGTTCAGGACGGTCACGCC
>JAABUY010006842.1_pt1 | contig 11028 bp, 12 predicted proteins | sample 5560271 | NCBI WGS metagenome assembly JAABUY01 (sample SAMN10711886, study PRJNA513374) | rock metagenome | isolation source: Antarctica rocks | place: Antarctica: Victoria Land, University Valley
GCGAGCAGTGCGCGGCGCACGTCGAGGGCATGCTGGCGGTGGGGCTGCTCGCGGTGGCCGCGTGGACCGCCGTGTTCGCGTGCGGCACGAGCGCGGCCGTCCTGGCGCTGGTCGGGTAGGGAGGGCGTGGGCTGGCGGGCGGGCGGGAGCGCGCGCAGCGTGCAGGGTTGGGGGAGGCAGCACTGGTGAGGCCTAGGGGCGGCCAGCACGGCAAGGCAAGAGAGCTTGTCAACACAGCCTGCACAGACAAGCCAGCGGTAAGGTGGCTCTGCCAAACCGCACTTCAACAACCACACTTCATCAACAGGCAGCGCATCAGACTCAAACTTGAAGAGGCACTCCTGACCACGCTCCAGGCAATGCCGGGCGCTCTTGACTGGGCGCTCGTCACGGCCGTAGCAGCGCCGCACGTCCTGTACGCAGCCGTCTGGCTGCTGCCGGATGCGTGGCGCAGCGTGTTCAGGAGGAGACCAGTAGAAGCCTTCCAGTTTGCTGCCGCCGTTGGCAAGGGTGCCAGGCCCCTGCAGCAGCCAGCAGGCGTCGTTTCGGCAGCGCTCCGCGGCGTCCTCTGCTAACACTCAATTGCTGCTGCGGGCTTGCAGCTGGCCAGTGCGCCTGCGTCCTCGCCTGGCTGTCCGGGCCACGCACGGGTCGCGCCGCTCAGCCTTTCGAGCATTCCGCCCGCCCGCTGGCTGGCCTCTGCTGCACTGCTGCTCGCTGGCCAGGCGCTCAACATTGGTGTGTACAGAGCGCTAGGTGCGCAGCTGGTAAGCTCGATTCAGGATTGTCTGCAACCACTGGAGCTTGCAGCGCAGTCATGCGCCGAGGGGTGGTGCGCAGGCCGCAACGGCGTGTATTACGGCGCAAGGCTCGGGAAGGCTGTGAAGTGGTGCCGGGGCTTCCCATTCTCGGTCGCGCCGCACCCGCAGTACCTGGGCTCGGCGCTGACGGCGCGCCAGCCCTGGCCCTGGCGTTCTGCCTGCCTGGCCCTGAGGGGGCGGCGGCGTCCTGCTCAGCGCCGCAAACGTCACTGTTGGACACAGAGACGCGCCGTGTGCCTGCCAGCCTCTGCCAGCTGGCCAGAAGGCCAGCGGCGCAGCAGCCCCATGATTGCGCGTGCCGGTTGTGGGTCACCAAGATGGCGCGCTCGAGCCACCGCGCGACAGGCGGCTCTGTGGCCGCAGGTGTGGAGCGTGGTGCTGCTGCTGCTGGGCCAGGCGCCGGGTGTGGTGACCCTGGGTATCTACTGGAGCCTGCTGTATGCGGGCACGGCGCTGGTCGAGCAGTACCTGTGAGCACTGGGCGCCGGCCGCAAGACTGTGACACCCTCTGCTCACAGCCTTCAACTGTACTGCTGCTACCGACATGCAAGCCACTGCAGATCTGTGCTCATGCGCTCACTCGCCAGGCAGCATGCCTGACCGTGAAAAATGCGCTGCCTGAGCACATACAGACATGCCCGTGGAAGTGGGCCACACTGCTGAAACTGTTGGGCTTGCCTAAACGCCGAAGCTGCACTGAAAGAATTGGGACTCCCTGCTAATACCTGCTGGGTCAAACAGCCAGAACGCTCTGCCACAATCTGGACGCAGCCTGGCCGCTGCTGCGCACTCCAAAAGCCCAGCAAGTGCCCTCTCACACCCTGGGAGAACACATCTTGAGAGCAGGGGAAAAACATACACTTGACACCAGGGGGCGCGCCTTGCCGCGCTGGGCCTGCAGGGCGCTAGATACTATAAGCATAACACAGAGTGCCACCACACCCGCACATCGGGCCACACCGCGATGCCATGCCCGCATAGGAGGGGACTGCTCAGGTCACGCTGTGCCTGGCAGACCTCAAGCAAGAGGCCTGGGAGAGACCGTTTCAGCCTCCGGGAGTGGCGACTGACTGTAGGGCCAGCCCACACCGCACGCCGCACCATCCTGAGGGTGTAGGTCTTTTGAGGCGGCGGCGGCATGGGGCCGCAGTCTGCGTGCGCGTGCAGGCGGGCGCGCGTCAGTACGCGAGCTCGGGCCCCTGCGCGGGGCCGGGCGCGGCGGCGGCGCCGCGCTTGTTGGCGCAGCGGCCGAGGTCCCGGAACACGTACACGGAATCCGCCGCCACCGGCGCGCCGTCCTGGTTGCGGTGCCACGTCCTGCGCGAGGCACAGGGGTTGGGGTTAGGGCGCAGCCCGGGTGATGCCCCCAAGCCAGTGACGTGTCGCCATGGGCCGCCGCGCCGCGCGTTGCGCAGCCTGGCCGCGTCACACCCTTTGCAGCGCGCTGCGCGCCAGGCGCGCGGCTCGCACGCCGCCTGGCAGCCGGCCACGCGACGCAGATGCCTGTCAGCCCAGCCGCCTCCACACACGGCGCGCAGCTCACGCGCAGAGCCCGGCACACCCACACCAGCTTGCGCAGCACAGCCTCCCCACCCAAGGAGCGGGCAAGCGCGGTACGCGTCGGGCGGCGCATGCGGCGGTGGCCGGGCTGTGCAAGGGGCCGGCAGCGCGCGCCGCACCACAGCGCATGCGTCTCGTTCAGCACGTCCAGCACGCCGTGGCCGAAGGAGCTCTCTGCGCGCGCGCGCGCAGGCCGGTCGGCGCGCTGCAGCAGCATGCTGTCCGGAGCACACACATGGCATCATGCACTCCCGAACCAGTGCGCAGTGGATGAGCTGGCCGTGCGAGGGGATTGCGCTCGCCCTCGCGCCGCGCGGGCCTGCGCCTCATTGGCCTGCAGCGCGCGCAGGCGCCGCGCGTTGCGCGCCAGGCGGCCGCCCCGGTGCCGCGGCCGCTCAGGGCGCGGGCCTCTGGTGGAGCTCCCTTGCACAGCTGTGCTGCTCCGCGCCAGCTCTCGCTCCCGCACGGCACTGCGCAGAGGCGCCATGTGCCTCTGGGCAGAGCAGGCCGGCGTGGCGAGGGCGGCGCACCTCGGTAGGCCGACCACGCGGGCTGCGACTTGTAGCAGTAGCCGGGCGGGTTGCCCACGCCGGTGCTCGCGCCATCCGCCTGGCCGGCGAAACAGACCGTCACAGGCTGCACAGCAAGGAGCGGGCTGCACGGCGTCCACCGCATGCCCATGCGACAGCAGGCGGCTCCTGGACGCCTTGCCGCTGCCCGCGACTGCCGGCGCGCCGGTGGATGGCCGGGTGCTGCACTGCCGGTGCGGGGAGCACGGCCGGGCAGCAGCTCTAGACATGCCCTAACCTAGCCCTGAATTTCATGACACAGCTGGTGCCTTTGTCCTCGCCCGCTTGCTGCGGCGGCGGCGGCGCGGACCTGGAACGTGAGCGCGCGCTCGTACCACGCCCAGCGGTCCAGCCCGGGCAGCAGCGGGGTGAGGTACGATGGCCGCGGCGCGAGCGCGCTCACGTTGGGGCAGCCGCCCGGCGTGTCCTCGAACTCTGCGCGCCCGGCAGCGCGCGCCCCCCGGTTGCGGCAGCGGTCCGACAGGCCGGGAAGCGGCGTGCTGCGCTGGCCGGAGGGCGGGCAGCAAGCTGGGGAGGGCTCATGAAGTGCTCGTCACTGCTGAGGTTGCGTGAACAGTACCAGCCTCGCAGCAGTCGCCTACCAGCAAGCCTGCCAAGCCAGCTTGCAAGAGGTGGAGTGGCAAACACGCCCGCGGTTCCCTCAACACGATCGTACACAGCACCAGGCTCTCGCAGGCTCGCTTGTCCTGTCAGCAGGCACGGACGGCCGGCAGCCCCGCCCGCGCCCGGGCGCTTCGACCAGGCGAGCGGGCCAGGGCGCGGGGCTGCACGGCGCGGCGGAGGCCGCGCGCGGGGTGAGGTAGGGTTAGGGTAGGGGGGCAGGGGCGGGCGCGCACTCAGCTTGCGCTCGCGGAAGTTGTTCAGGAAGCTGAGGCCCTCGGAGTTGCCCGCGTCGCCGATCGTGAGGTGCACGGCGCCGCACGCGTCCGCCGTGTAGTTGCTCACGGGCGTGCTGCGCTCGTACGCGTGCACGTGGCCGTAGAGGAAGACGTCGACGCCGGCCGCGTGCGTCAGCGGCTCTAGGCTCAGCCGCATCTGGCGCATTGCATGCAGTTGCAATAAGCCTGCAACTGCGAATTTCGCTAAAGCTCATGCATGGCGCCGCCCTGTGCCACAAGGACATGCAGGCGGGCGCGGGCACAGCAGCCCTCCACTACAAAGCCTACCCAGGGCCTGCACTCCCTCATGCTGGCGTGCACGCTCCCTGGCGAGCAGACTGCGCCAGCAGCAACGGCGCAGCTCCGGCACGACATGGCATGTGTGGTACAGGGTGCATCCAGCACGAGTGCCCCATGCACGACCGGCCACCCACACAGCGGCTGGTCATGCATCCTCGGCCATATCCGCGTCGCGGGGCAATGGTGACCGGCGGGAGAGCCCGCATGCCGGCGCACCTGCTCGAACTCCTTGTAGCTGGAGTCGGTTGTGTACCTGCCGCGCGCGCGCGCGCCCCGTCAGCCTCCTGGGCCTCTGCCGCAGCCGCTGACCTGCTGTTTGACCTAAATCCCAACCCTAATTATGCATCGCTTCCATGAAGATGCATGCAATCCGGATGCTGACAATCACATGTCAGTCACTTATCAGCGCGCCGGACTGCAGCGGCCCACAGGGCGTAGGGCCCCTGGTGGCAGGGCAAGGCCGCTTAACTCACGGCTGGGCCGCACACGCGCATGGCACCATGGGGCTCCAGGCTGGCAGCACAGCGCATCGTGCAGGCGGCGGACGCTGCGCCGCACGCCGTACTGGCCCGCTTCCCGCTCATGGCGCACTGCCCCCCGAGGCCCGTCCCATGGGCAGGCAGGCTGCACCATCTGCACCCCCCATAGGCTGCCCTTACTTATGCGCCAGACCCCGCATGCACAATTGTCAATGCAGGGTAGGGTGCGGCGCGCGCGCCAGGGGTTGTGGAAGGTGACAAGCACCCAGGGCGTGCGCGCGCGGTCCACTGCGGCCAGGTCACGCGCCAGCCAGCGCGCCTGCGCCGCCGCTCGCAGCAGCATGCGCCCCTCAGCGTATGGACCGTCGCCGGGGCCGGGCAGCGCGACGGGCCCCCGAGCAGAGCCGCCGGCCGCTGCTTGCGGTGCCCGAGCGGCCCACCAGCCTTGGGCATCGAGGACATGTCCGGGACGTGAGGGATTGACCACGCCGCCATGCATGCCGCTACATGCCCATGACACTGCCGGCGGTCGCCGCTCACAGACGCGTCCTTGGTGCGGGCGCCTGTTTCCCGCCCAGCGCGGGCTGCCCATGCGCACGTTCCGACAGCGCATGGGTGGTCACACGCAGGAGGTCGGTCAGGGAAATTTAAAGCTTAGCGTGGATAGGGTTAGGGTCTGGGCCGCGCCTGGTCGCTGCCAGGAGTGTAATCGTGGTAGTTGGACAGGAAGATGCTGTGCACGGGCCCCGTCTGGATGGAGTAGAAGAAGGGGCTGGGCGACCCGCTGGCCGTGTGCGGCGTCTGCGCGCCGTGTCGAGCCTCACGGGTGCCCTTGGTACCCTCACCCTAACCTGTCATCATCCTGCAGCATGCACAGCGCGCTCTGTGCTCTGCGCTCTGCGCTCTGCCTGCACGAGGCGCATTACCTCCTGCGACCCCCTGGCAGCGCGTAGAGCCTGCTGCACACTGCGCAGAGCCCTGGTCCGCGCCCGCCGCACGCCCTGCCGCATATTTAGCGAGGGCGGGGCGCACTGGCCAGCGCGCGCGCAGCGAGCGGAAGGCGCTGCCGTCGGCCTGCTGCTCCTCCTCGTGGTTGCCCGTCCCGCCGTTCATGGGCCACTGCGCAGCGCCGCAGCAGGTCGAAGGCCGGCCTGGCCGGGGTCTGGGGACGCTGCGAGGGCACCTGGGCGGGCCTGCTGGGCCTCGCTCCTGCTGCTGTGGGCGGCCGCAGCAGCCGGCCGAGTCCAGCTCAAACCCCTGAGACCCTGATTCTATCCTCACAACGCATGCGTTGTCGCGGCGGCATGACCTGGATGCGTGGGTCTTGCGCCTGGGACACCAGCGGCTCGATGAAGCGCTGCCAGGCGTCCCAGACCGGCTGCCAAGTGCCCGAGTTGGGGTTGCCCTCCGACGCGGTGTTGGGGTCCCGGGACTCGGTGCCATTCGCGTACCATGTATCTGCGCCGCGCGCGCGCGCACGGAGCCAGCTCACACGTCCGCCGTCCCCAGGCGGTGCGGGTCTTGCAGAAAAGCGCCTGGGCCTGACAGCGTATGCAAGGTCTGCACCACAACAGTGCCGTCCCTGGACCCTTTCCAAACCCTACACACTAACCTTCCCTGGACCCTTCCTGTCGGGCCCTGCGCCCAGCGCATGCAGCCGCATTGCCACATCGCGCTTCGCATGTCCGCCTCCCCGGCCCATGAGCGAGGGCCCCAAGACGGTGACGCAGCCGCGCCCACGTGCGCGCGGCGCGGCGCTGGCAAACGGCGCGGCGCGCCTGCGTAGCTGTAGTCGCCAATGAAGAGGACGCTGGTGGGCGTGGTCACGTTACGCGCGGACGCCAGCACGTGGTCGAGTGTGGTGGAGCTGTTGGCGCTGAGGCCCCAGTCCGCCAGCGCCAGCAGGCGCTGCGGGTAGTGCGGCCCTGCGCGCGCGCGCGCGACCCTCACAAGGGGCTTTTCGTCGCACGGGCCCGCCAGGCGGTCCCCGCACTTCCTGCTGCGGCGCGCATGCGCCGGCGGCGGAAGGCCCCGGCCGCAAGAGCAGGGTCGCTGCGGAGCGTCCGGCGCACGCGGGACGGGGCGGGAGCTGCAGCCTTGCCGGGGCGCCGCATGGTGCACGCGCGGCGCGCGCATGTCAGGGTTGGGTTGGGGCACGGTCGCGCTACCCTATACCCGCACACCTGCCGCCTGCGGGCTCAGGAAGCTGAACTCGGCGCTGAACGTCTCGCCGTCGCCCGCCACCCTGTACCAGTATCGCGTGGCCGGCTCCAGGTCGGGCAGCGCGGCCGCGTGCAGCAGCGGCGAGGTGTAATTGAGCGCCGTGGTGCCGCCCCAGAAGCGGTAGCTGCTGGTGTAGATCTGGTCGTACGTCTGCGCGCGTCGCGGCGGCGCTCAGGCGGCTGCCTGTGTGCGGCGGTGAATCCGCCCGTGCGCAGCGCCCCTGCGGCACTGCGGAGCTGCGCTTGCGCCTGCGGGCGGGCGCCCGCGCGCCAGCGGGCCCCGTGCGCACAAGCATTGGCTGGAGGGGCGCGCGCAGTGCTTCTGCTTGCATCTGGCAGGTGGCTGAGCGCACGCCAGCACAGCGCAGCTGGTGAGGCATGCTCGCCCTGACTCCTGAACGCAGCCTCGCGACGCAGCCAGCAGCCCGCTCTTCAGTGCAGTCGAGCCCCCGTGCGCACCCATGCTCCCCTGCGTCGCCCGGGACGCCCTGCCGGGCAGGCCGGAGCGCGGCTGGGCCGCCGTGGGCGCGTGCAGGGGCGGGACCAGGGCGGCTCGCCTGGGCGGAGCCGCGCGCCTCCTGGTCGAGCCGCCCGGGCCGCTGCCCGAAACGTACCACGCTGGACGCGTTGGAAGCGTCCAGCGGCGACAGCTCCCCGCGCCCCGTCTGCACATGCAAGTGCAGGTTTAGGGTAGGTCTATGTCATCACGCGCAGAGCACCTGATGCAGAGCAGCTCCCTGCAACCGCATGCTGACTCGCTCCACACCCTCATCACGCACCGTTGCCGGGTGTCGGAGACTGTGTCCAGCAAGCAGCGGGTGCTGAGCGAGCACACACACTGACAAGCGCCAGGCAGACACTGGCAAGGGGCCCTGGCCGCGTGCATGCGGGTCCGCTGCAGAGCCCAGGTCGGCGCTTTTGCGCAACTGCAGGCGGCAGCGAGGTGGCAGAGCGCGGGCGCCCTTGCCTGGGCCTTGCCGGTGGCCCACATGACCAGCACCTCGCCGGCGCCTCCGACGGACAGGTGCACCTGCGGCGCACGCACCGCAGCGGGCTCTGCACGGCTCGCGCCGGCGGCAGCAGCTCAAGTGGCACACGCTGACAAAGAGGGGCACTGCATTTACAGTGGCACTGCATGTGCACTCGGCGGCACAGGGGACGGCTACGCCACAAAACTCGCTCCTGGCTTGAGGCCGAGGCAGACAGCAGGTCAAGCACGAGCCACCAGGCGCCCAGTCCCGTGCAGCCCGGCGCGCGCGGGCACGCCTGGCTGGGCGCGTTGCCGGTCGTGTTGTCTGCGGTTGCGCCCTCGTTCAGGGGCAGGAAGTGCGTGCTCGGGCGGAGGGCGGGGTCGAAGGGCGCCGTGTACGGTGCCTGCGCGCCGCACCAAGCATTGCACGCTGCCCCGGCGCTGAAGCCAGAGCCTGCGAGGGGCTGGCCGTACCTTGAAGTCGATGCTGAGCGGGATGTTGGCGGCCTGGCAGACACTGCCTGCCAGCAGGACTGCCACCACTGCGGCATGCAGATGTTCCATGTTGCACCCGAGCTGGCACACCGCGGCCCGCCGCACGTACAAACTGCACGCTGAGCCAAGGTGTGAACACCTGTGTTAGTTTGCCAGCATGCCACAAGACAACACAGTGCAAGAGCAGGTTTGCACTTAGTGCACTCAACGGTACATACCACCTCAGCCTCGCACGACAGAGGACGGCGTTGTTCACGTACCTGAGTACAGCAGCGGTGAAGGTCTGAGGAGCTGGTTGATAGACTAACAGAGCTGCTCTTGGTCAGCAGGAAATTGTGCTGAACTGTAACACAGTCTGTCAGTTTGCTGCAAGCTCAGCCGCACGCTGGGGCTCCTGGCCCTGCGCCATTGCTGCGCACCGCTAGACACCAGGCTGGGGACGCTCTGAGGAGCACCTAGCGCGCCTAGAAGGAGCCTGCCACCCACGGCCTTACTCTATATACACCAGGCACGCGTTGGGTGTTTCGTTCCATCGCATCAGCTGATAAAGGCATGCTCAGCAAGCCTGCTCTGTCTCCACGGACACTGCATCGCGCGCTCGAGCAGTCACCTCTGCAGGCCGCACGCGCATGGCAATGCCGCACAGATGCAGCCCACAAAGCCGCCTGCAAGCAGGGCGGAGCGCCGCCAACGGCAGGAGGCGCAGGTTGCCGCCAAGCGCGCTGCAGCGCTGAGCGACCGCGCGTGCACGCTTTTGTTGGCGAGGCACGGAGAAACCAGTTGGAACTTTGAGCACAGGTGCCCTGGCGCAACCCCCTGCTCACAGTGGCTCTGGCTTATTGCAGTGCTGCATCGTTTTGACTGGTGAGCTCACCGCTAGCAGCATGTGCCTGGCGTGTACATATCTAGATGCTCAGCCCTGCGCTTTATGTGGCACACTGCCTGTCCCTGTGCGCTGTCGCAGGACACACACTAGTTTGGGAAACACACTAGGCAGTGCTTAGTTCCAGCACATATACCTTCAAACTGTCTAGCTTTGCAGCGTACTGCACACGCCCGTCCAGCCGCCGAGCCCTGGCAGCAGGCTGCAGGGCCAGGCGGACCCGCCGCTCAACGCCACCGGGCGGCGCCAGGCGGCCGAGCTCGCCGGCGCGCTCCGCGACCAGCATGTGCAGCACATCGTCTCGTCGGACCTGCGCCGCGCGCTGCAGACCGCGGAGCTGGTCGCCGCCGCGCTAGGCACCGGCTCTGATGCCATAATTGCGCTGCCGGGTCTGCGCGAGCGCCACCTGGGCGTGCTGCAGGCGCGCGCCGCGGGCGCCCGCCGCTCATGCCGGGCCGCACCGCGCCCCACACGGCTGCCTGTCACGTGGGCTGCAGTGGTGTCGCAGAAGGCGTGGAGTCCTCGGCGCGATTTTCACATCACACGACAGCCAGGCAGGCGGGCTCAGCTGCGTCCGGCGGCGCAACCTTAAACGCTGCACCAAGGCTTGGCGGCGGCAGGCATCGAGCCTCACTGCGGGGGCCGCGCCCGCAGGGCCTCACCCGCGGCGAGGCGGCGGCGACGGCGCCGTCGGAGTATGCGACGCTGGCATCCGCGGACGGCGCGCCGAGCGGCGGCGAGACCGTGGGGCAGCTGCGGCGCCGGAGCACCGCGGGTGCGCCGCCTGCCCGTCGCCAGCGCACCGCCGCCCCGACTGCTTGCAGCCTGCAGAGCGTGTCAGTCTGCTAGTCCGCCGCTCGCGGGCCTGCCGCAGCCCGCGGTCAGCGCGCCCGCCAGCAGCGCACGCTGCCGCTGCGTGCAGAGCGTGAGCGGCCCCTTCCCTACCTACCCTAACCATATGGGTGCCCGCGCAGAGGTGGAGCGCCTGGCGGCCATGCACCCGGGCGCCACGCTGCTGCTGGTCGCCCACGGCGGCGTGCTGCAGTGCCTGCTTGAGCGCGCGGCCGGGCGGCGGCCCCCCGGCGGCGCCGTGCCTAACGGCAGCCTGGCCGCCGTCCGCGTCGACGGCGCCGTCTGGGCACTGCTGTTCTGGCCGCGTGCCGTGGGCCCCGGCGCCGATGCGAGCGCGCGCGGCGGTGGCTGGGGCGGCGGCTGATGCCGGCGGTCAAGTTGCCCCCGTGTGTATACCACGAGCGCCACTCCGCATGGACGGCTGCTCTGCCCACCATGGCGCATGGGCTGGCAGCCGTCTGTGTGCTGGGCAAGGGGATGGGCCAGGCTGCACTCTGCCGTCCTGCATCCATGTCCCACCGGGATGGTGGGTGAGGAACGGTGCTCACAGTCGCGTGCACCAGGGGCGGTTACAGAGAGCGCGCCGCTTGGGCACTGCTAGTGCAGTTGTGAAGAAAAGCGCTCGAGCTCACAGCGGATCTGTGACACAGCAGGCCAGCAAAACATGCAGACACCACCGAGGCATGGACTGCACAGGAACCGACACAGCCACCGACTCTGCTGACTACGTCGCCTGCCTGCTTGCGCAAGCTGCCCCGCGCCCAAGTTGTTGACGACGGAGGCAGCGTGCGGCCGCAGGCGGAGGGGCTCAGGGCGCGCAGTTGCCTGCCTGAGCGGGCCGGGCAGCCACGAAGGCCGCGAAGTCCCGCACCGGTCCCCTGCGCACCGCACCGCCCCGACTCAGAGCCTGCGCCCAGGGGGCCTGCGCAAGCAGACCGCACGCCACGCAGCCTCGACCAGGGCAGCACGGCCAGGCCA
>JAABUY010006843.1_pt1 | contig 11025 bp, 5 predicted proteins | sample 5560271 | NCBI WGS metagenome assembly JAABUY01 (sample SAMN10711886, study PRJNA513374) | rock metagenome | isolation source: Antarctica rocks | place: Antarctica: Victoria Land, University Valley
TATGTCTTTTCAGCGACGATTGAGTACATCAAGAGACTTCAAAGCTCTCTGATATTTTTCTCTAGAGATCTTCACTCGAGAGCATAGATGACAATTGTGTACGAAGCGAGCTACTGTCTTGATCATTCCGAGTCAGTAATAATGATGACTGAGTATTTCGTAGATCTTGACTCTTTCTGAATGACTCGCAATAGACGTGTCATGACTTAACTGAAGCAGACGTAGTCGCAGTTTCTCATCTTTGAGTATCAATAGTTTATCTCTATAGTAGACTCGATCACTTCGCAGCGTACATTTCGCTAACGAAAATTCTTTAAGCTTTCGTTGATCATCTCTTAACGCAGTTATCACGATCTGTACTCATTCATCATTAAAATAGACTGCGAAGAGTTGTTCTTCTAGCTCATTCATAGACATTTTCTCTGATGATTCAGACTGTTCAGAGATCACTGATTCGCTCTTCAAGTCACTTGATTTGAGTGCTTCAGAGTCACTATCATCAAGAACATTGATTAAGACTTGAATTTCCAGGTTTTTTGATTTTAGCACGATCTGTCACTGATGTTCTCGATGACTATTCTTCTCATTCAAGAAAAGATCTTCTGATCGACGCGTGAGTGCATCGGCTCGAGTGTTCAATTCATTCGAACGATACACGATTTTGAAGTTAAATTGAGAGAGAAATTCTGATCATCTGACTTGTCTTCGACTAAGCAGCTTGATTGACATGAAATATTCTAGATTCTTGTGATCGAAAATGATCTCAACGAGATCTAACGTGTCTTTTAGTTCGAGCCTTCATTTCTCAAAAGCTCTGATTATAGCTAGAAGTTTCTTGTCATAAATCTCGTAGTTGCATTCTGCGAATAGCATTTTGAAAGAGAAATAGATCACAGGTCTTAACTGCTCGTTATCATCTCGCTGAGACATGACTTCGATCACAACATAGTCGAAGACATCGATTTTCACAGTCACGAGTAGATTCGAATTATAGTGCATTAAGATAGAGACAGTGATGAACGTCTGCTTGAGTCGATCAAAGACGAATTGACACTTCTGAGTTCAATTAAATGACTGATCTTTTCTGATTAAGACAGTCAACGAGTCGATCAGCTTGAAAAACTTCTTAATAAATCGTCTATAGAAGTTGATGAAGCTCAGAAAGCTCTGAACATCTTTGACGTCTCAAGATGCAGCTCAATTCATGACAACATTGATCTTCTCAAAATTCATTTTGATTTCGTGAGTGATGATTATTAGACTCAAATACTTGATCTCGATAACTGAAAATTCGCATTTCTCGATATCTATCTGTAGTTCAACGACTTTAAGTCGCTTCAGTATCTGATGAACATGCTGAGTATGCTTCTTTTTGCTGTTGCTATAGATCAAGATATCATTCATGTACGCGATGCAGAAAACGTTCAAGAAGTCATGCAGAGTGTCATTAATGAAGTTCTGAAATGATGATGATTCATTTGTGAGTTCGAAGAGCAAAACGTTGTACTCGTATAAGTCATAACGTGTTCGAAAAGCGATCTTTCACTCGTCTTCATAAATCATTCGCAGTTTATTAAAGACTGCAATGATATCTAACTTGATGTAGTACTTGATCTTAGTCAGTCGATCTAGAGTTTCTTGAATGAGAAGTAACGAGTATTGATTCTTAACTGTCATGACGTTCAGATCTCGATAACTCACGCAAAATCTGAGTTCTTCGCTTGATTTTTTAACAAAGAGTATTGAAGAGATCGCAAGAGAAAAGCTGACTTGAATAAAGTCTTTGATCAAATTATTCTTCAGATATTTCTTTAGTACTCGAAGCTCATCTTGAGACATGTCATATAAAGACTCCAAGGTAGAAGTTTTGCTCTTCTGCAGCTGAATTTTATGATCATAGAAACGTCGTTCAGATAGAATGTTCATCAATTCGCGAGAGAAAACATCTAGAAAATCGTGATATTCGAAGAGCAATAGCGTGACAGAGTCAACGAAAGACGTGATTTTCAGAGCTTTGTCGATATTTCTCATGAATATGACAAACAAATCATGATTCTTTTTTCTAGCGAGTCGCAGAAACGAAGCACTATTTATAGCGTAGATCTTCAGATGTTTCGAGAGCAAAGACGTCGAAGAGATTGATACTGACACAGTCGAAATCGAGATGCTCGAGAGAGTTTCGAGTACGAATTCTGAGTTGACTTGAGATTCAAAGATGAACTGATTATGACGCAGATCTATAATTGCTTTATGACTTTTTAATCAGAGCAGATCTAGAACAACTGAGAATTGCGAAAGTTGAGTGACATAGAAGAAGATTTCTTCAAGCTCTTCGCTTGAGACTTGAAGTTTGACAAGAGCGTAATGAGTGATTGAATCAAATACAACTGATTGATTGTCAAACCTCTGAAGAATACAGATTTCAGACAAAGAAAAACAGAGCAGAGAGTGTCTTTGCGCGAAAGAGTCATCAATAAATGCATAATCGATGACGTCGATATCAATCAAAACAGAAAGATTGACATTGATTTTATTGCTTTCTAGATTATCTGAGAGCATGAGATGATCATTGTTCATCTTCTTTTCTAATCGATGAATCGAGCTAACTGAGAGTGCAGAGATTTTCAGACTGTTCGATTGTCTCTGCGAGCGACTGTACGCAGAGACTAGGCTTTTCCCAAGGCGAAAGAAGTATCGAAAGCGAGATTGTCGATAGAGATTGCAAGAACGAATAATGAGACGACTCGTAGCTGAATCTTGAGCTTTGAATTGCAGATTGCAGTCTGATGCTCAGGCTTATCGCAGTATAGGCACAGATGATTGATCATGCGATGCTAATGCTTCTTGAGAATCAGTGAGTCTCGTTTCTTCATGTTGATGATCGATAAGTTCATGAAATCTCTCGAGCTCGAGATCGTAGCTTTCGAGCCTGTCGAAAGTGTCGCATATTTGACGAGATACGCGAAAACTGTAGAGATCACAGAGACAGAGTGAATCACTGCTTTTGACTTGAGAAGATTCTGTACTGTGACGTGATATCGACTATTCAATTGCTGGCATTTGATAATCAACTGCTCATAGTTCAGGCTGCTGACATTCATCTGAATCAATAGAGCTTTGAGCTCGCTGAATAGTTCATTCTTCAGGTTGAATTTTCGAGTTACGACGTCATATTCGATTGCATCAATGTGCTGCTGAAAATCGAACAGATTTTCGATGAAGATGCGATTTCGCATTCTTAGAGCTGAAATGAATCGCTGAGCGATTTCTTGCTTGTCTGAATCATCGAAGACTTGTCTTAACAAGACAACTAATTGCTCAATCGTGACTAGCTTGTCATGCTGAGCAGTCATACGCGACAACGCTTGAGCGACAGCGTTTCTCGATAAGCGACTGTATTCATACAGAAGACGAGACTCGAAAGTTGAATAACAATTTGCGTTCAACTTCAGCTTGCTGATCAGCTCGAAGATGAACTGATTTAGCTTGTTCTCTCGTTCTTCGATATAGAGTTCTGAATTCGAATATTTCTCTGATTTGATATTGATTCTGCTCATGCTCTTGAGTTCTTGAATCATTTCTGACAAGGTTTCATTATTGATCTGAGACTGCTTAAGTTCGATTTGAGTTTGCTCATGTTCTTGTTGATAAACTGAGACTCAGTTGATATACTGAATGATGATGTCGTTGAATCAAGTTTGAAGTTCAATCAGAAAAGTATATCACGCTTCGAAAGCATTGTTGACGTGAGTTCGAAACTGAGCGACAGTGATGAGTTCGTTGATCGAGACTAGAGATGTCGACGACAGAATGTTGCTGATATTCTCGAATTGACTCATGATGTAGTGTGATGCAACGTAATGTCACGAACTGAGAGCTGAATGAAATCAGAATGAAATTCTAATAACTAGATTTTAGATACAAGACGTTGCACGAAGAAGAAAGAAAAGAAAGAGATCATTCAGAGATTCTTATATCTCATGAACGCTGAGTATCATTCGTATCGAAGAACTCTCATAACATCACTGATAATCTCACGTCTATCATCATCTATAATATTGTTCAACATCATCTAAGTGATCTAACATTTCTTTTCCCAACATCTTTCGAGTAACACATGCTAAAATCGTGACAATGTTTATCTGTAAATCAACTTCACGAAGCTTGTCTAGCACTTCTTTCATGTGAGTTCTATGTTCTTTCAATGTCTTACTGTAAATGAGAATATCATTCAAGTATATCTGACAGAATTTATGCAGACATTCAAACAACACATCGTTGATATAGTGCTGAAAAGACGCAGATTCATTAGTCAATTCAAATAGCATTACTCTATACTTGTAGATGTTGAAGAAAGTAACAAAAGTAGTTAAATTCTCGCTTTCTGAACTCATGCGCAGTTTATTGAATGCGACAATTATGTCGAGTCAAGTCAGATACTTACTGTCTTGAATTCAAGCTAGTACTTCGTCTATTAAGAGTATTAAATAACGATCTCTTTTGATCAGAGCATTTAGTTTTCAATAGTTCATGCAAAAGCGAAGACTATCATCTTTCTTTTCAACAAATAGTATTGACAAAGCAAAAGAAGCTTTGCTGAGTGTGATGAACTTCTTCTTCAAATTCTCTTCTAGATACTCTTTGATCTTCTGTAGCTTGTGACTTGACATAGAATACAATCGACTTCTAGAGAGTTGACTCTCTTCTTCTAATTCAATCTTATGATCGTATGATCGATGCAAGAGCAACTGAGTTGTCTTTTCTCTATCAAAAACATTTAGAAAGTCATGATAAACTATTGAAAACTTCTTCTTCAGTTCATTTAATGACATGACAAAGATCATTTCATTCAGTTTCGCGAAATCTTCAACTGAGCTAAGCGCTTTGTTGATTTCACTAATGATCAAAAAGAAGATCTTGATCTTCTTATTCTTGACTAGAGTTCAATATGCAGCGACTTCAATCATGATAATATTAATGAGTCTCTTTTTCTCAATTGACTGAAAGAGACGAAGTTGATTGAGATCAACTTGAATGCTTTGCTTTCATATGAATACAGGTTCAATGAATTAAATAGATTCAATGAACTGATTCACTAGTTTCAAGTTCGTGAGTCGCTTTAAGATAATTGTCGACGTAATCATTGAGTTCAAGTTCTTTCGTTTCATTTCACAGATCTCGCTTGATTCAGATCTGTGAAATGCTGATTGACTGTTTATCTTCAAAACAACAGATTTCAATGTTTGAATATTCAATGAGAATATTAATCAATCATTTGCAGAGTTTATCAAAATCTGATTTCTTTTCAATCAGAGATTTTCAATAATTATCTTGTGCTGTTCTAGACGAGTTATTAATAGAGACATTGTCAAGAAATAGAATACAGATGCAATATAGAAAGTCGTATTGAAGCAACAGAGAAAGCAAACAATGAACACGTGCAATGATCGTGCTAGTAGAAAGATACTGTAAAACGTGTATGTTCTCTGTTTCTATCTACAAGTCGCAATGACATCTATATGTACACTTGAGAAACGTTCTTCAACTTTTTTATCATTGACTCAGATCTCAATCTCTTCTCTCTTACTAACTATCTCATGAGAATGATGCAAGCAGTCTTACGACATTCATTTCTCATTTAATTAGTGATTATTTCTTGATCATTACAGAAAGAATCAAGAAGAAAACAGCAAGAGAACAGCAAGAGAACAATCTATTCATCAACGCTCAAGAAAACAGAAAGAATACAATCTATCATTAACGTTCAAGCAATTGCTCTTGAATGCTTTCATTCATCATCTTTCATCGACTTAATATCATTCTTGACGCAGTAGAAATAGAATTTAGACTCATAGATTGCAATCTCTGTCTCTTTCATTCTTTCGTGAACTCTTCTCATCTGATTCAATGCAGATTTTCAATGAAATTCAACAAACTCTTTTACTTGCTTCAGATTCTGATCAAACAAAAGACTTCTCTCTTTCAATATTTTCATCAAATTTCAGCTTCAAAGATCTATCAGCATGTTCAAAGTTGAACATACTTCTCGAATTTTCACGATGACAGAATGACAAAACAATACTTTCTCTTGTTTATCGTTTTCTAGTTCAGAAGAGATCGCGTCGATGAGTCTTTGATCTTGTAGTGCAATGATCACTTCATTCTTAGTTTCACATTTTGCAATTTTCATGTTGACTTCATCTTTGAAGATCGCTGTGTGATAAATGAGCATTGCAATGCGTTGTTTATCAGATTTATCTTTACTATCATGTGATAAATGTGACATTCAGAAATGAACACTGTCTGCGAAGCAAGACTGATTCACTCATTTCAGATCTGATTTTCATGAATCATTCTCATTGAACATCTTGAGTACTACGTAATGAGTATACTCATTCGTTGCTAAATTTCGCTTGATCGCTTCTTTTTATCATTTTTTCATGCGAAAATGTAGATCAAGAATGAATTCATCATCTTTATCAATCAACTCATCTGCAAACACTGCTGTGCTCTGAATTCGACTTTGTTTTCTATCACTCATCAAATCATTGACATTCAGATTCACATGTTTTATGAGTTCTGAATCGTTCTTGAAAGTGATCTTCATGAAATATGAGAAAGTCAGAAGATCGATTTCGTGATTCAATCAAAGAGTCACAGTAATGAGATAGTACACTATATTCTGACGTACTAGTTGTTGCAACGTGATGTACATAGTCGTTCTCAATCAGTCGTGATTTGTAAGATCTAAGTCATTTCTCTGATGTCATAAGTATATGTTTAGTTTCTCTCTTATCAAGACTCATGTATTATCATTTAATATTCAATTAAACACATTTGATAATATTATTGCATCGTTTTTCTTTCACTTCTGATACTTGATCTTCTTTATGAACATGTTATGAATCAGAAATGTATCAATCTTGTAGTTCTGTAACATATGTGATCGTAGTTGAAATAGTTGTAATGAGTCAGTGAAGCGAAAAAAATGACTATCTTGATGAAATCAGTCTGCAAAAGTAACATCGATTTTCACGAAATCTAGTTGAAATCTATAGTCGTATATGATATTTATACGATCAATAAGTATTTCAAACGACAGCTCATTCATCAGTAACTCAAGTCTATTTCTCAGCTTCTGAAGATGTGAATGACATACAAACATTTCTTCACTCTTAGTTTCAAAGCGATATTCTCTCAGCAACTTCATTATCACGATCAAAGATATCAAATCAAGATAATCAAGTCTCTGTTTTCATGTATCAGATACTCATATGCAAAAGCATGCTCTACTCTCTCTCATCTTTCAGATATTTTTGATGATTTGATAATGCAATCATTGAACTTTTGATCATACACTTTTTATCACTGTTACAATAATAACTTTCTTGCAGACATTTGCAGTATCACTCATTTCTGTTTCTAAACTGTACTGTAGAAGAATCTTTTCATTATTCATGATTACATTTAGCAAGAGAGCAAGTCTTTGCTCATCATATTCTGCTAGCTTCGAGAACGTTGAAGCGATCAAGATAAGAAAATGAGAAGACATAAAAAGATGTACGTGTGATGTTCTTGAAGAATTTAACAATGTGAACAAAGCAATCATGTCAGAAGAGATTAATGTGATAACTCTTGATGATTGATGAAATCTTATCATCAGACTTTGCATCGCTTACATTGATGAATTAAGATTTGAGATCATTATTACATCGCTTGCAGTCAACATGAAGTGTGAGTCTTCATTCTTCAACACTACTGATGAGCGTCTTGATTGCAACGACAGTATCAATGATCTTGATCTTCTTTCAAAATCGAACTGCAAAACTGCTGATGAGCTAAAAACAGTCTCGACATGATCTGTTTTCAAGATCATGTCGCTGATACACTCACATAGCAAGTCAGACTTTACTCATCTTCAGTTCATGTGATCTAGCTTCTCATTCATTAACATAACTTCAATCTGATTCGTAATCAATTTGTCGAAGTCTGTAAATTGTAAAAATGAGAAGATTGAAACTCAATCTCTGCTGACAGTTATCTGCATCGCTTTATGATATACTATCTGCTTCATCATTACTTTGATCAAATGCTCATTCTGAATTCTTGCAATGATCGCATGCATTTTATTCATCGCTTCTCTTTTTATTGAATACAATGAAGAATCTTTCTTGAAATTCAAAGATTCAGTAGCTTTAAGTCTCATCTGTTCATCATGATTCTTTTTGTCTCAACTATATCTCTTCTCTCTTTTTCAATTCTTTCATGCTTAATATTCATCATCTTTCATTCTTCTTTCTTGCTAATCATTCTTGAATAAAGTGAGTTGTTATCAAGAAATTTCACGAAGCTGTACATCAGATTCTCTACATTGACGTGTAATTGCATAATCTGATTTTGAAATTGATGAATTGCTGTCTGTCATTCTTGTTCTGTGCGCAGAGAGTTCAAGTAATCGACTAATTCTTTTTGATTATTTATGAAGTATCTTAAATAATGCAGCATTATTGCAGAGCTTGCTTTAGTGAGTGTTATTGAAATAATAAAAGTAAAGATAGTTAAAGAATTCAAATGAGATTCTTCTGAGAAAATGCATAAAAGCTTTCATTGATGAAAGCTTCAATGTGAGCTTTTAATGTCTGAGAAAACAAATGCTGAGTGAAGAGTTACATGAGATGTTTAGTTGTTCTAGTGTGAATTCAAATAACAAAGATGATGAAATACGTGAGATTTTTAGACATTTTAGTGCAAGTTTAAATAACAGAGAGAATAATTATGTTGAAAGATAGAAAATACATGCTGAGTTTTCTAGAGCTCAGCGCTAGTAGAAATTGCTTGCAGTTTTGCAAATAATTCTTCTGTGACTTACGCTTGTCATAGCTGAAAGAATGTTGATAACTCGATATTAGTAACAAATCTCTTAGCTGATTGATTAAATATTTTTCTATGCTATCTGCTGCGTATCACATGAGTTAAATCAACTTGATGTAGCATCATGTTGTTTTATCATGTGTCGTTTAAGTCGATCTTGATATATTTTCGATCTTCAATCTTAATATATTTTCTGATATACTGTTAGAGACCTGCCTAGAGCGAATCAGATAGAAGTGTCATTTAACTAGAAGATAAATGCTAAGAAAGAAAGATAGCTACGAAAAAAAAGCTAACTACATATGTGTGTTTCTCAGTCGACGCTAGACTCAATAGAAACTAGTCAAGATGACGAAGCGAGAATAGATCTGATAAGGCTAGAAGACTGAGTCTGGCAAGGCTAGAATCGTGACATTACTCTCTCTCTTCGACGATTCATGTTCGCATGAATGTATTTTCTGCTCGACTCGATTGATTGTTCAATCATGATTTCACAGGCTCAGATCTGTTAAATCGTGATTGATTGAATTGTCGATTAGCGCGATTTGTTCGAATATCAAATATGAAAATCATCAACGATCTTCTGAGCGTTCATAAATTCGTCGTCATCAGCGTTGTATTAATTGAGATCATTGTCATAGTCATTTCATTTGACTCTATACTGAAGTCGTCTTCGATATCGACGGAAATTCAATATATCATCGATTTCTCACTCGTCTTCGTCGTTTATCACTATTGAATCTGAGAGTTCGTTCTTTTGATCAGGCAAGAGATCGTCGACGGCAGAGCGAAGCAGGTCAGAATGAAATACATCATGAACATGCATAGACTCTGATAATTTCAGTTTATATGAAGAGTCGACAAAATCTAGATTGATGAAAGAATCGAGCATTTTGTCATCTAGCTTCTTGAAAGATCTCGCTGTAACGATGTTTCTTTCATTCAGAAACATCTTTGATTCGATCTTGTAATCAACTTCTTTTCTATGCTTATTGACTTGTTTCATCATTTGTTCTCGTGTTTTGACTAGCGACTCGCGAGCAAACTTCAGTGTTTTGTTCATATTTTCAGATATATTCTCGACTTTAGTCGTCTGCAAGCGTTCACGAGAACTTTCATATTCGATGACATCGAGTTCAAAGCTCATACGAGAATGAAAGTCTTTGTTTAGAAAGAAAGAAGTCGAGAAGATGACTGAGAACAGAGCATTATTGTCAACGAACTCGATCATGAGTAGTAGCTTAGCTCAGTCATTCTGCATGTATGAACAGAAGAATCGAAGATATCTTTCGACGTTCTGATTGACTCGTTCACTTTGATCGTCGATCTGAGAGTGATAGACTGTGAAGAGTCGAAGATTAATGTCTAGCCTTTTGCAAAGCGACTTTCATAGAATGAAGGTAAATTGAGAGTCTCGATTCGAAACAATGAAATCGAGTAAATCGTGTATTCGATATATTCATTGAAGCATTAGCTCAGCTGTTTTTTCTGCTGTGATCTTCTCGTCATCAGTGAAGCAAGAAATATAATGTCGTTTCTTTGACAGTCTACATATCACTGTTAGTATGACGTTTTTGCCTTTCGAAGAAGATAAGTCGATGATGAAATTCATGACTATGTTCTTTCATTGCTGTTCAAGTATGAGTAGAGAATGTAGTAGTTCATTGAATTTATCTCGAGAAGTCTTTGATCGCTGGCAAATGTAGCAGTTTTGAATATATCGATTTATTGTCTTTCGCATTGAAGATCAATAGTAGTATCTTCTTATGATCTTCATCGTTCTGAGAATTTCGAAATGATCAATAGAAGATTGATCGTGAACTTCTCGAATTAGCTTCATTTGAAGATGCTCATCGAAGAAAACTCATAGAAGATCATCTCGATATAGTATTTCGTTCTGAACTCGACAATCTCTTAATTTAGTATCTTCGTATTGAGCTTCATCTTTTAATACGACTTCACGAAGTAGAATACAATTCTCGTTGATTCTGTTAGCTTCTAGAATCAATTGATAAATTAATTCATCGTTCTCTTTCTCTTCTAGATCAGCGATTTTCATTCGATTCAACGTGAGAATCGTAGTTCGCTGATAGCGACATCGTTCATTCTCGAGACTTCTAGAAACTGAATCGACTCGACGAGTCAATGCATCGA
>JAABUY010006845.1_pt1 | contig 11024 bp, 10 predicted proteins | sample 5560271 | NCBI WGS metagenome assembly JAABUY01 (sample SAMN10711886, study PRJNA513374) | rock metagenome | isolation source: Antarctica rocks | place: Antarctica: Victoria Land, University Valley
GGGTAATTTTCACCGCAGCACTCATTCGACCCTCCTTACGGAGCGAAGCACCGCATAGGTCAGAGAATCGTAATCCGCATGCTTTGGGAAGCCCCCCAAGAGTCGCTCGCCGGGACGGCTGGTATTAGCCGCTCGGTCCGACGTGCGGCGGCAGGCGCGGTGCCGGACAGGCGCTCGGCAAAGGTCTGCCGAAAGCAAGTCGGGTTGAGACAGCGAAACCGCCGCGCATGGACGTGCAACGTCACCGGCCGGCCCTGCCAAGGCAGATCGAACAGCAGGCGGCGATACCGGCTATGGAGACGCTCCGACGCCACCCCGCATTCCGGACACGACGCCGAAGTCTGGCGGGAGCTGGTCACGATGGCGATGTGGTCGGGGTTCGGCATGACTTGGTCGACCATGAGGCCGGCCGGGATCAAAGGTAGCAGGTGTTTGGACAAGAGAGGCTTTCAAGAAAAAACGGAGTCCTCCTATGTGCTCATTCAACCCCGAACGACAGCACGGGAAGTACGGGAGAACCTGAACGCCGACCAGCACCGTGCCGCCCGCGATGACGCCTTCAGCACCTGGCGCGAGGTTGCCGGCGTCGCGTCCGCCGCGTGAGACCCTAATCAGCCGCCAGCCCTAATCAGCCGCCAGCCCTCGGCGGCACCTTAGCCATCAACCTGACAGTGCCATTCGTCATCCAGAGAACCAGGGAGCGGCCCTATACGCTCGGCAGCCCAGTCACCAAAGCTCTCAGCCTCCGGTTTGTGCACCAACGCCGCGCGACCTCACAAAAGCCTCCAGATTTCCGGTCCTCCCGGTTTAGTGATCTCACCCTCCGCCCGAGATGGGCAATGAACGTTCGCGGCGCGCCGAGACGCCGCATGGGAGGAGACCGCACAATGCGCTCACGCACACACTGGCTACGTTTCCCTGGGTTGTTCGCGGCATGGGCCATCGGCGCCATGCCCGCCTTGGCGCAAACCCCCGCCACGGCGCCGACCGGCGGCTACGAGCGGCTGACCACGATTGCCATTCCGGGCAAGCCGTTGCTGACCTATGACATCAGCTTCGTCGATCCGGTCCTGGGCTTCTACTACTTCTCGGACCGCTCGAACGCCGGCATTGACGTCTTCAGCAGCCGGACCAACCGCTTCCTGACCCGCATCACTGGCAACGCAGCAGTGGGTCAGTTCGCCGGCCAGAAAGCTAGCAACAATTTTTCCGGGCCGAACGGCGTGACATCGGCGGAGTTCGGGCGGATCTGGGCCGGCGACGGCGACAGCACGGTCAAGATTATGGACCTGTTCACCGCGCGGGTGGTCAAGACGGTCAGCACCGGCGGCACCGCCCGCGCCAACGAGCTGTCGTATGATTCCGACGACCATATTATGCTGGTCGCCAATCAGGCTGACACGCCGCCCTTTGTGACCCTGCTCTCGACCCGCCCTGGCAGCGAGCGCGTGCTCAAGCGGATCACCTTCGACACCGCGACCGCCGGTATCCAGTCGTCGATCTACAATCCCCACACCAAACTGTTCTATGTCAACGTCCCGCAACTGGGCGATGACCCGACCAAGGGCGAGGTGGCGCTCATCGACCCGCTCGAGATGGCGGTGGCCGCCACGTTCCCGGTAGACAATTGCCAGGCGGTGGGGATCGCGCTCGGGCCGAGGCGGAACCTGCTCCTCGGCTGCTCGACGGCGACCAACAGCGCCGCGTCCTCGGCGCTGCCGACCCAGGTGATCGACAGCGTCACCGGCGCCGTGAACGCGACGATCCCGGAGATTGGCGGTTCCGACGAGGTCTGGTACAACCCGGGCAACCACACCTATTTTCTCGCAGCGCGCTACGCTGCCGGCGGTTCGGCGCTCGGTATCATCGACGCCCGCAGCAACGCCTTCCTGGGCAGCGTGCCGACCGGCAAGGGCTCGCACTCGGTCGCCACCGACCCGGTGAACAACCACGTCTTCGTGCCGCTGCCGGCAAACCCTGCCGATCCGGCGTGCCTGAATGGTTGCATCGGAGTCTACGGCCGCCGCACCGCGCAGCCATAGGCCACGCGCTGGGTTGTCGGCCACGCGCAACGGACGCTAGGCTCGCCCGAAGCGGCTCTGTTGCAAACTTCGACCCGGCCACGATCGCTGGTGTCGGTCGCCTGGGGTTAGCCCACTACACCTTATGGTCGACGAAGACTTTGCAACAAAGCCCGCTCAACCGCATGCTTGAGCTGGGACGCCCAAGCTACACCCGCGTCGCCTGACCCCAGACGAGATTGGGGTCAGTGCGCCCGTACCAATGATCCCTACACCCTGCTGACGCCCGAGCACACCCAACCAGAGGCAAGTTCCGACCCGCGTAAATGCAATGCAACAACGTCTCCTATGCAACATGGCCATATTAACACATAAAAATTAGCATCTACTTCTCAGCATTAATGATAGTAATATCTCCGTCTGTTCTATGTGCGTTGCCGATTATTAAAAAGTTATGGGGGGCTATGATGGCGACTGCTCGCAACTGGATTGGCGGACAACACAATTTGTTCGATCCGAATTCCTGGACACCAGCCGGCGCGCCGGCTGGTGGAGACACGGTCACAATCGGACTCGGCTCGGCGTCGAACCCCAACATCGCAACCGCGCAGAATGCCGTGCTGAGCGGCTTTCAGACCGTGCTTGACGCTGGCGTCGGTACGCCCAGCTCGACCACACAGCCGACGCTGTCGCTCAGCAACATAATTATTGCCAGTAACGCGTCAATTGAGGGAACCAATACTTCCGATTATCCGGCGATTCCGGGAAACACGGTTGCGGAAAACATCAACGTAAACGGATTGGCGCTGAACTACGGCGCCATCGACGACGGAATTGGTAAAAACGTTTACTTTAACACACTGAACATCAATCTTGGCAACTACACCGCATTTTTGAATCAGGCCCGTGGCACGATCTCGGCTGGCGATTACGGCAACCTCAACATCGAGGGAACGAACGGTCCCGCCGTGTTCGTGAACAATAGCACCGTTTCGGGCGCCGGCAGCGCCATCGACATAGGCACCCAGGTCTGGGGCGTAGGCGCTTTCAACCTGACGAGTGGCCAAAGCTACACTTCGCATTCCCCCAAACAATCGACGCTCGAGTTCCACCAGGGTGTCAGCACCGGCCAGACTGTCTCGTTGACCAATTCGGAACTGGTCCTGGACTCTCCCATGTTGTTCCTGGGCACGATCAAAGACACGCAGGTGGGCCCACAAGCCCTGCAGGCCACCAACAGCGAGGTGCTGCTGTCGGGCGAGACGGCGACGAGCCTGTCGTTCCAGAACAACGTCCTGAGCGTCTTCGACGGCAGCACTGTGCTGGCCCATTTGAGTTTCGCGCCTGGCCTGACGGCCAATGATTTCCAGTTGGCCCCGTTCGGCGGTAACGGCGGCGGGCATCTCGGCGGGACTTATATCGATATAGCAATGCCCTTCTTGACTACCCAGATGGTCACCCTCAGCGTGGCGCCGCTGCAGAACCAAGCCTGACCATCGCGGGCCGGGAGGGCGTGTGACGCTCTCCCGGCTCTCTCTCTTCGCCATCCAAGCCTCGAACTGCTTGTCGAGCCTGGGCGGTTGTCGTGCCAGAAGCCCTCGTCGACTATCAGATCGCTGGCCAGGTTGGCCGGCGCGGCGGGCGAGCCGGCGAGCAAATCCGCCGGCAGCTTGTCGTTGGTCCTGATGGTAGTGACCGATGCGAGCGCGCCACCTGGCGACGCGGGAGGGTTGGCTGGGAGATCGCGGGCCGCTACCAGCAGTTCGTGCACTCCGCCCTGCGCCGCCCTCCCGTCGCGGTCTGGCGCGAGCACGAGGACTCGACTCCGCTGCGCATGCCGGCCGACCGCCTGTGCTTCTCTTGCGTTTCCAACCGCCGCCAAAACCTACCGCTCAGGCTAGCGTGGTGCATGGACCGGGCGGTGGTGCTGAGGCGCTGGGTGACGTAGGGGATCGGCCTCCTCAACTCCGGATAACCATCTTACCTTTCAAGCTGAATTAGGACTGCCGCCATCACATCCCGCGCCAGCGGCACAGAATGACGAACTGGCCGGCATACGACGCCAGCCTGCGCCAGCGCGGGAGCCTCACGGTGTGGTTTACCGACAAGGCGATCTCGGCATGGACGGCCGAGCCAAGAACAACCTGCGGTGGGCAGTCCTTGTATTCACCGCCTGCCATCTATGACGGCGCTCACGATATGCACGGGGTTCTGTTGCAAACGGCAGACGGGTCTTGTTTGGGGTAGAATGTCGCCAGGCGATTTGGTTGGGCAGGCATGATGGCCGTGGAGCGGGACGGTACATTCAAGGGGCGGCACTTCACGTCCGAGGTCATCCTGTGGGCATTGCGCTGGTATCTGGCTTTCCCGATCAGCTATCGCGATCTCGCCTTGATGCTTTCAGATCGTGGCGTTGTGGTCGATCCCAGCACCCTGTTCCGGTGGGTTCAGGCCTATGCCGCCAAGCTGGAGCAGCGGGTCCGACGTCATTTGCGGCCATGCACCGGGTCCTGGCGGGTGGAAAGTCCTGGCGGGTGGACGAGACATACATCACGGTCAAAGGCGCCTGGACCTGTTTGTATCGCGCGGTCGACAGCCTCGGCCAGACCATCGACTTCCTGCTGTCGGCTCGGCGGGACGCAGCTGCGGCGAAGCAGTTCTTCCGCAAGGCTTTGGCGCAGCCGCACACTGTCACCCCGCGCACGATCACGGTCGATAAGAACCCAGCCTACCCCAAGGCTACGGCGGAGATGAAGCGAGCTGGCGAACTGTGGTGCTTCTCGCGGCTGCGGCAGTGCAAATACCTGAACAACATCGTCGAGCAGGACCATCGCCGGATCAAACGGCTGGTTCGGCCAGGGCTGGGTTTCGGCAGCATGCGAACAGCCAGGCCGACGCTGGCGGGCTACGAGGCGATGGCGATGATCAGCAAGGGCCAGGTTCATAACATCGATGGTCGCGACATGCCGGCGCAGGCTGGCTTTGTCGCCCCGCTCTTCAAGGCTGCTGCCTGATGTCGCTGATTGGTAGCGCCTTGGCCCCTCGCATGTCGCCGTTCAAACTTTGCAACAGAACCGGCTTGTGCGCCTCCAGCCTGGAGTCGGGAAACCCCAGGAACGCCACGTCCGCCTTGGCGACGCCGAGCACGCCTGCCGCGGCGACGGCCTCCTCGATGCACAGGACAGCCAGCTGCTGCGGCGAGATGACAGCCGACTGGATGGACTGGCTGCCGTCGGACACGATGATGACGCAGATCCGGCGTCCCGCCTGGCTGGCTCGCAGAATGACGGCGGCGCAGCCCAACGTTTCGTCATCGGCGTGCGGTGCGACCACCAACAGCGCTCCGGCCAGCGCCTCTGGCTTCAACTCGGCGGCGGCAGCCGCGAACGACCGGTGCAACAGGAACAAGGCAGCATCTTTGACTGGGCGTACCACATGCGCGGCCACGGTCATGGCACGGAGATCGGGCTTCCTTTTGGGGGCGAGAAGGTGGCGCGGAGCCGCAACGCCAGCTTCCTGCATATCAGCTTCCAAAAGCGTGGCGAAGTCTCGGCAATGTGGTCGAACGCGCCCATGAGATCATTCCCAGTGAGGCACTTGTTGATTCGATGGAAAGAGATCATTGCCGCAATCCCACTCCTACGCCGATCCAGCAGACGCCTCTGCCTGGGAGTTAGGCGCGGTGCCAGGAGCTTGGAAAAATGCTCGTGGGTCTCCAGCATCGACTCGAAGTCGTAAGGGGATCGCGTCGACTGCGCCCAACGCTTGGAAATCGAGCCGAACGGCTCGACGTAGTAGTAGAACGGGGTGTCGAGAACGACGGCCTTGCCACCCGCCTCAAAGAAGCACAGGAGCTGATAGAAGTCCTCCCCGATACGGGCTGGTTCGTAATACTCGATGGCATGTCGGCGAATAAAGTCGGCACGGAAGATCGGTTGCAGCATCCCGTAATCGTATCTCGCGGTCGGGTTCGACGTCCGCAGAAAGACGTCGAGATCGACAAGGCGTCTCTGGCCCTGATCTGGAAAGCCAGTGCCGGCACACAGCCCGGCATGGTTGTCAACGATGTAAAGGTTGTCGGCGGCCATGTCGACATCGTAAGCCTCGGCGGCTTCGATAAGCCGCTCCACTCGATGCGGGGCGTACCAGTCGTCTGCGTCGAGCAGGGCGATCCACTCTCCGCGCGCCAGTTTGGTGGCGAAGTTCATCACGTGCGACTTGCCGCAGTTCGCTGGCAACCGCTCGATCCTCACCCGCTTGTCCAGAAGTTTCATCCGCTGTGCGACGTTCCAAGTGTCGTCTGGCGAAGCGTCATCCACAATAATGATTTCGAGGTCTTCTTCTGTCTGATTCAGCGCAGACCGCGCTGCCTTCTCAAGAGTATCGGCAGCTCTGTATGACGGAATGATGACCGATACGCGTGGTCGCGCATCTGTCACATGAATATTCAAAGAAGAGGAGTCCACCATAAAGTTCATGGAACCGCCAATGTCACTTTCGCCACAATCCATCTGTCTGAACCAGCGAGACACTGTCACCGGCTCATACCGCTTAGTTCTTATCTCGGATCGACTTACTTGTGAATATGGTGTGGGGCCGAATTAAACGCCAGCAACCAGGACTCGACAGTCCGGGGCGCGTTGGCTCACCGCAACAAGCGGGCGTCAGCTGTGGCTGGGAGGCGACCAATCCGGCGCGGTGTCGTGATCGGGGTGCTGATAGACCATCAAACCGGGTGGTGGCGGCCACACCTCCATCGGGATGTCGGCCGCGTGCCGCTACCACGGCAGCTGGGACTCCATGCCGATCTGTTCGGCGGGCGTTGCCGCACTCGGTTCGCCCAACGTGCCGACCCCGACGCTGACGCGCTCGCCGGGGGTGAAGCGGAACGTCAGCGGGGTGCCGCAGGCGGCGCAGAAATCGCGCGCCGCGACGGACGAACTCTGAAAGGTCGCCGGCTGCCCGCAAGTCCGGGTCAGGTCGGCGGCGGGCACCGTGGCGGACACCAAGAACAGGCCGCCGCCGGCCTTCTGACACATGCGGCAATGGCAAATGCTGCTGCCACTGGGCATTGACGCCAGGGCGTAGCGGACGGCGCCGCACTGGCAGCCGCCTGTCAAACGGATCGTCATGGCATCCTCCCGTGGGCCTTGCCGCCGAATGGGACTGTCGCAAGTTTGGGGGTGCGCTGGCCAGTTGGGTATTTTCGCGTCCGTTCTCTGACCTGGGGTGGATGCGTGGCCTGGATGTTGAGGTTGGTGAAAACCGGGGCTGAGGGCAAATGGCTGTGCACGGATGTTATGGAGATCAACCGGCCCGGTGATCTCGGCGACATCGCCAACTTGGGTCTGACCCTGGCCGAAGCGAAGCGGTTGCTGGCGGGCGTTGGACGGGAGATCGTCGCTGCACAAGCCAAGGAGCACGCTGTCCGGCGGCCGGATTGCTCCCGCTGTGGCGGCATGTGCCGCGTGAAGGACTACCGGGAGCATGCGGTGGCGACGCTGTTCGGCGAGGTCACGGTGCGGCTTCCCCGCTTTCGTTGTGCCACGTGCGGCGGGAACGAGGCTGGCGTTGGCTGGCCATCGCACTGCCGGTCGACACCGGAGCTGGACCGGCTGCAGGCGCATCTCTGCGCCGTGATGACCTACCGGACGGCTGCTGATCTGCTGGAGCATATGTTCCCGGTCGGCGCAGCAGCGCATCATGAAATCTTGCGTCGCCGTAGCCTGAAAGTCGGCAAGGTTCTGGATGAATGCACCACGATCAGGCCGGAAACGGCGGCACCGGCGATCGTGGTCACCCTGGACTCGATGTTCATCCGCAGTTGCGCGCAGCGCGCGCGGCATTTGGAGGTGCGGGTCGGCAATGTCGAAACGCCGTCCGGTAGCCGCCAGGTTTTCGGCGCCGTCGCCAAAGCCGGCACGGACATCCGGGCGCTGATCCACCGCAACCTCGACGCTGTCGGACAAACCGACAGCACGGCATTGACCGCCTTCACCGACGGCTGCCCGAGCCTCCGGCGCATTCTCGCCGATGCCGGCGTCGTCGGGTCGCCCATTCTAGACTGGTTCCACATTGCCATGCGGCTCCAGCACCTCAAGCAGATCGCCAGCGCACTGGCGGCTGACGACTCGGAGCGGATGGCAGCAAAAACGCTGATCGTAGCCGAGGTCGAGCGCCTGCACTGGCGCGTTTGGAATGGGAAAGAAGGATGCCCACATCAGCGTCGATCGCATCCGCGCGGTCATGCAGCATTTCCAGGGCGACCCGGAGGAGCGAACGTCCAATACGCTGTCCCGCAAGCTGTGGACTGCCTTGCGCGCGTTGGACGGCTATCTCACCAGCCAGAGCGCCTGGCTGGTCAACTACGCCGAGCGGCACCGCGCAGGCTTGCGAGTTGGCACCGCGATCACCGAGGGAACGGCCAACTTCCTGGTGAACCGCCGGATGAACAAGTCACAGCAGATGCGCTGGTCGCGACGCGGGGCCGATCTGCTGCTCCAGGTTCGTTGCGCCGTCTACAATGGCACGCTCGGCTCCGACTTCAGACGGAAGTTCCTGCCAGCCAACGACCCTTACCCGCCAATGGCGATCGCCGCCTGACCCCCAATCTTGCGACGGTTCCAATACCGGTGAGCATGCCAGAGACTCGCACGCCACACGCCGGGCGGGAATCCTTAGCGGGACTCTTGTGTCAGGTGTTATCCACTAGAATACCTGGCGGAAGATCACGTATAGGGAGCCGGAGATCACCATCGCCGCCGGCAGCGTCAGCACCCAGGCCATCGCGATGTTCCTGATGGTGCTCCATTCCAGCCCCGAGCCGTTGGCCACCATGGTGCCCGCGACGCCGCTCGACAGCACGTGGGTGGTGGACACCGGCAGCCCGTAGGCGTCGGCCATGCCGATCGTCACCATCGCCACGATCTCGGCCGCCGCACCCTGGCCGTAGGTCAGGTGGGTCTTGCCGATCTTCTCGCCGACGGTGACCACGATGCGCTTCCAGCCGATCATGGTGCCCAGGCCCAACGCCAACGCCACCGAGACCTTGACCCAGAGCGGGATGAACTTGGTGCCGCTGTCCAGCGAGGCGCGCAGCGACTTCAGCTTGCCAACGTCGGCGGGCGCGAAGCCGGGCGGGTTCTTGCCCATCACCCGCACCGCGTCGGAGGCCAGGTACATGTCGTTGCGGACGTTCGAGGTGGCCGCCGCCGGCACCGCCTTGATCGCCCCGTAGCCCCGGACCTGATGGCTGATGTCGCCGGTCAACGTGGCCAACGCCGCGTAAATCTCCGCCGTGTCGACGTGCTTTGTCTTCAGCGCGTCGCCCACCACCTTGCGGGCGGTCGCCGGATCGGCCGGCACGGCGCCGCTCGCGTGCGCCTGGAACACGCCTTGGGCGTCCTGCGTCGCCTGCAGGAACATCGGCGTGGTGCTTTCCGGCATGGCGCGGTTCAGCGCGTAGGCGGTGGGGGCGGCGCCGATCAGGATCAGCATGATCAGGCCCATGCCCTTCTGGCCGTCGTTGCTGCCATGGGCGAACGACACGCCGGTGCAGGTCAGCACCAGCAGCGCGCGGATCGCCGCCGGCGGCGGCTTGTTGCCCACCGGCGCGGTGTAGAGCTGCTTGCTGCGGACCACCAGCTTCATCGCCAGCAACAGGACCGCCGACAGCGCGAAGCCGATCACCGGGCTGAACAGCAGCGCCTTCAGCACGCCCACCGCCTGGCCCCAGTCCACGCCCGAGGTCGCCGAACCCGCCGGCGCCATGAACTGGTTAGCCAAACCAACACCCATGATCGAGCCGATCAGCGCGTGCGAGGAGCTGTTCGGCAGGCCCATCGCCCAGGTGCCGAGGTTCCAGATGATGGCGGCGATCAGCAGCGCGAAGATCATGGCGTAGCCGGCGCTGCTGCCGACCTGCAGGATCAGCTCCACCGGCAGCAGCGTCACGATGGTGAACGCCACGGCGCCGCTCGACGTCAAGACTCCGAGGAAGTTGAAGCACCCCGACCAGATCACCGCCGCCAGCGGCGGCAGGCTATGGGTGTAGATCACCGTGGCGACCGCGTTGGCGGTGTCGTGGAAGCCGTTGACGAACTCGAAGCCCAGCGCGATCAGCAGCGCCAGCCCGAGCATCACGATCGCCCCGGTGGCGAGGTTGTTCTCGCCGACGCTGTTGACGTCCGCGGTGATGCTGTAGGCCGCGTAGGCAAGTCCCGCCACCAGAACCAGGAGGAAGGCAACGGCACCGCCGACATGCGGCTTGGCCTCCATGTGCGGCCGCGACGGAGCATCCGCCACGCCGCCATTCATCGTCACGTCAGACATGTCGTCCCCAGGGTGATTGCGGGCGGCAACCTGCCCGAAACCGCGCCGGACGTTCGATGGCAGTATAGTGACAAATCATAACACTTGGCCGAATGTCATAGCTAGTTGTGAAATCGACACGATATGAGCAACACTCGGATTTCCGGCCGGAGCGGCGTCACCCGCTCGGCCAGATTGCAGCCGCGCACCATGCCTGGCAGCACGACGCCGGTGGGCAGATAGATCTCGCCAAGCCGGCACCGAACACCCGCAGCTCGTCGTCGCCGGCATCAGCCATCGCAGCCCTCGATCGATGTTCCTGGCGCTCTGTGATGCGAGCCGAGCGAGCCGTCTGTGAAGCTTTGGTGACTCGAAGAATTTCTTGGTCTTGCGTTGGCTTGGTGCAGTGAGCGACCGCCCGTGCCGTTTCACCAAGGTGGTGCCACTACGGCGTGGGCACCGGGGAGGCGAGCAGCTTTTCGGCGTGGTCGATCGCCTGCTGGCACTCCATGGGATCAGCCTCGCCGGACTCCTTTTTGGCACGTGTGATGTCGTATTCGACCAGCCGCCTCACCATCCATCAGTTTTGCCGTGATCGGTTGACGACTTGAAGCTGTGTGTGATTCAAGGTTTCCGCCTCTTTTCTGGAGCGGGATCGACCGGTGGTTGGAACGAGTGGGGTCGCCGTTTGGG
>JAABUY010006846.1_pt1 | contig 11024 bp, 11 predicted proteins | sample 5560271 | NCBI WGS metagenome assembly JAABUY01 (sample SAMN10711886, study PRJNA513374) | rock metagenome | isolation source: Antarctica rocks | place: Antarctica: Victoria Land, University Valley
TTAAACGAGGACACCTTCCGGGCGCAACGCAGCAACGCGGTGACCCGCGAGCGGGCCGGGCAACGGCAGTTCTGGGCGGAGCGCCCGGTCATCGACCCCGCCAAGACCGCCGCCGACCAACACCGCACCGAGGAAGCCGAAACCGCCCGGCAGCGGGAACACACCCCGGCCACCACCGCCAAGCAGGCCACCCTGTGGCAGAACGGCAGCCCCGCCGCCCGCCTCGCCGGTCTGTCCTATCCGGTGGACCCGAAAACCGGGCGCCGCCCCGTGCAGAACCCCGCACTGCGCAGGGTGTTGGAGGAGGAAGTGGCCGAAGCCACCCGGCAGCCGATCACACCCGGCCTCACCCCACGCCTGCGCACGTCCAGGCCCGGAACATCGGGGCTCAGTCCCCGCGAACCAGACAACGGCTACGGACGGTGACCACCAGGCCGGACGAGGAATGCTGGTGCGAGTGAAGGTAGACGAGGGTCAGCGCCTTCCCGGTTACGTCAGGTGGTGGGGAGAGCCGACAGTCTTGCCGGAGGCCTTGGGAGGCGTAGGCGCGCGACACGCTAAGACACTTACGGTACGTACAGCACTGACAGCACGTACCGCACGTAGGTTATGGCCATGCGGATCGTGGTAGCCAACGTCAAAGGTGGGGTCGGCAAGACGACCACCGCGGTGTACTTAGCGGCGCTGGCCGCCGAGCGCGGCCCCGTGGTGCTCATCGACGCCGACCCGCAGGCCTCCGCCGCGGAATGGCTCGAGGAGCGGCCACTGCCGGGGGTGCAAGTGGTGGAGGCCCCCTCTGAGCGGCTGATCGGCCGGGCGGTGGACCTCGCCGGGTTAACGACGGTGGTCCTGGACACCCCGCCCGGGGCCGAGCGGTTGGTGCGGGCGGCGTTGGCCGGTGCCGACGTAGTCGTTATCCCGACCCGGGCCGGCGGGGTAGAGGTGAGCCGGGTGCAGGCCACCTTAGGGATGTTGGCGGAACGCACCCGTCGCGGGCTAGTGATCTGCGCGGCCCGGGCCGGAACTCTGGACTTGCGCGACACGCGGGCCGCCTGGGACGAGGTCGGGGTGCCCGTGTGGGCGACCATCCCCGAGCGGGTGGGCATCGCTGCAGGCCCAGACGCCTCGTTGCACCCCGATGGACTGACCGCCTACCGGCCGGTGTCTGAACAACTCGGCGGCCACGGCGCGGGGACTCGGGCGTGAGTACCGGCGACCGTATCCGGCGCACCAGCGCCGAACCACCCGGCGAGGGGCCTTTCCGCCGCCCATCTGGGCGGGTCAGCTACCCCCACCGCATGAGCCTCGACCTCGATGACGCCCAGTACCGTTGGCTGCGTGCCGAGGCCCGCGACGCCCGGGTCAGCGCCAGCGGGCTGATTCGCGCCGTCCTCGACGAGTTGCGCGAGGACCCCGAGGCCTGCGCCCGAGTCCGTGACCGCGCAGACGCCGAAGACACCCTGCTTTAAGCCGTTACGGCTTGCCACGTGCTGTACGTGCGTACGTGCTGTTGCGCCCCGCTGATCTCTGAACCGGTGCCGTATGGCGATCCCTCAGACGCACACCCGGTGACAGCCGAGTAGCGGCGCAGTAGTACACGACGCTCAGGCGGGGTTTGCGGCGAGTATTCATTGACCTGAGAACAGATCTCAACTTTTCCACAGTCCCCAAACGCAACGAAGGAGATACCCCATGACCGCCGCACTCGACCCCGATCGCCCGTTCACAGGCAGCGAACGAGAGCTGTTGGAGAACACCCTCGAACTGAATCGAGCGGCTATCGTGACGGCCGTCGAGCACCCTCTGTGACACCGAAGCCCGCGAGAAACTGGTTCCCTCGCACACCACGCCCATCACTCTAATCAAGCACTGCGCTGCGGCCGAACGTATCTGGTTCCAACGAACACTCGCAGGCATGAGCATTACGCTGCGGCACGAGAACGGTCAAACGAACTCGCCGCTGACCACAACCTGGACGACACCGTCGAACATCACCGAGTCGGCACAGTGAGCCTGCGATTCATCTATCTGCTCATGATCGCCGAAGTCGCGCGACACGCTGGTCATGCTGACATCCTCGCCGAGCAGATCCGAGCGAAAGCCGCGAACGAGTCACGGCAGGAGTCCAGACGCCAATAGACGCAGAAGCCTATTCGCAACGACGACAGCACGCTTAACTCAATATAAGACCGTCATACGGTCCGGGCGCAGGATCCCCAGCAGGCGAGTGGCCCGGTAGCGGATCCTCCTTCGGTCAGGTGCGTGGGCTCCAACGAGGAACTCAACTCAGTGCAGGGGGCGGTGCCGGCCGGAGCACGGCGCGCAGTCCTGGGGCGAGCCGGCGCACTAATTCCACAGGAGGCATTGTCGCGATCGGATCGAGTTCGAGGAGGTAGCGGGTGAAGATCACCCCGGTCAGTTGTGCGGCGAACACCGCGGCGCGCTGGCGGGCGGAACGTCAGTTCAGACGCTCCCGCTAGCCGCGTTCCACAGTTGGTAGAACGACGTGCCTTCTTCGATTGCTGCCATCGTCGCCTGTCGACGGCGAGCCCTATCTTTAACGAGTTCGTTAACAGGCCGGTCTTCAGCGATGCTGCGAATCGCATCATTGAGCGCGACGTCAACCATGAACCTCGAAAGCGCTCGGACGGATGACACGGATTCCACGGAGACCGGATTGCCATGCATCAATCCATTGCGGCAGCGCTTCAAGCGGTCGTGGAGCACTGCGGCTTCCGCAGCGAATGAGGAGAGAAGCCCGCGGGCCGCGTCTGCGTCGCCGATGCTGGCCAGCAATTTATGGGTACGTTCGCGCTCGAAGGGGCCGGAGCAGGCGACAACCAGTTGCTCTCGGACTTCGAAGGCCGCAACAAGGTTGAGGCGCCGCCGTCCGGACGGGAAGGTGACGACCCGGTGGAACAGCGGGTTTCTACCTCCGCCGACGCCTGACAGGCACCACTCCACCGCTCTCCCGACTTCCTGGTGGTGGCGCGCGACGGCCCATTCTGCGGCGAGCTCAGACGCGAACCCTTTGCCATTCATACCTGCGTACGCCGCCAGCCGTTCCACTGCGGCGGCCTGTAAGACGACGACGGTCTGTTCTGCAATCGTGGTCGTCCCGTTCAGCGCGTTCTCTCGCGAGTCAACCTGCCCGGCTTCGCGGACAAGCCGCAAAGCTTCGGTGACGTCCGTGGGTAACGCACCGGTCGACAGCAGACCCACCAGCTGCGCCTTGTAGTCCGCCAGGGCGTCCATGAACCCGTTCATCCCGTAGTGGTCCGGCTCGGTGAACAATGGCTCGTCCCCGGGTCGCCCGAACGAGTACGTGCATATCTTCTCGTCCACGACCAGGCACGAGAAGCCGCACCGGCGCCAGGACGGGGCGCCGGTGCGGTTCGCTACGACCCCGACCACCGCGCGCACCAGCGCGGCTGCCTCATCCTGTGAGTCGTATGTGGAATGGTGGCCCAGGTCAACCCGGGCTAACACCTCGTGGTGAGTACCCACATTCGGGTCCAGCGAGGCCCGCTCGTGGTCGTGCGCAATCACGTGCGTCAGCTCGTCCCGGTACGCGAAATCTTGCCAGGGCGGTCCCAGCGCGTTCCCGATGCACCAGTCCGCGTCGAACAAGGTCACCGGACCCATCTCTAGCACGAACTCCGGCAGGCGCGCTGCAGCGAACGTCATCCAGACGACGCAGTGTCCCGTGGATGCCGGTTCGCGCAGCAGCGCGGCCCCGGCCTTCAGACGCTCCCCGTCCGTCCAGTCCACCGATGCGGCGCCTGGGTCGTAGGCCAAGGCCGCCGGGGAGGGGCTCAACACGTTGGCTAGCCGCCCAAACCGCTCCCCTGGATCGACGGCGGCGCATGCCAGCATTGCGTGGAGCAGGGCGATGCGGTCCTCGATCACTGCCAGGTCGGGCCGATCGGCGCCGGCCGCGTCCGTCAGGTCGCGCCACGCTGCGACGCGTAGCGACGGGGACTGCAACATGGCCTCAGCTTCCCGAGCCACCTCACCGAGCGCGCTGACATCGGAAGCACGGTGGTCCTTGGACCCATGAACTAGCCGGTTCAACGATTCGACCAGTGCCGTGCCGACCGGCTGGAACAGCCCGAGGGACGCCGTCCCGCACACCGCCAGTCCGGCCTCGACGTCGGCTCGCATGGACTGTGCGTTCGCCCCCCGCTCCCACGCCGAGAGCGGTGCTCGGGCCGCCCACGCGGACGCCTCCGCGACGGCGGAGTACAGGGTGAACGATGGCCTACCGTCCCCCGAACCAGGCAGCGCCCCGGCGAGCGCGGCACGCCACGACCCGTCGTCACCCGGACTGAAACGCACCCAAAGCTCCTTAACATAGGTTCAGCGCGACGCGGTCGCGCCCGGCGAGGACTGCATCGAAGCGAGCGAGCGTGCGCTTCCTGAGGAGCAACAGACCACGAGAACGAACAGACTTCTGGGGGCTACGACGGCAGCACCGGTAACCCTCGACCACGCCCTTGGTCCTTCCGACGTCCGAATGCTTCGCAACATCCAGACTTCAGGAGGCCAAGGGTTTTCAGCCGAAGACGCACTGAACGCCCCCAGATTCCCGGTTGCCCGCTCAAGATTGAAGAGCCCTTTTGCCTGAACCACTGCTAGACGACTCGTGCCTTCGTCGTCCCATTTGATAGAGACATCGATTTGGCGAGGTATTTGCGTCTGATGGCCCATAATGTGGTCATCCCAGGTGACCTCGGCCGACCCATCTAGCTCGTCACAAATTTGTTTCGCAAGCAGCTCAAAGTCTTTCCATCGAGGCACTACGAAGCTTTCGATTCAGCGTCTGATACGGCCGCGATTTTTTTTGCGTCATAGAGGAGACGACCCACCGCACCGGTTGAACAGTTCATTTGCTCGGCTATCTCGCGGTACTTGAGACCTATAGCGCGAAGTTCGACAGCACGTGCTCGTCGATTACGCGCTCTCTCCTCAAACTCAGTACGAGGCTCAGCTACCAGTCGCGCAATTGTCCTGGGTGTCACGTTGAAGCGTTCGGCCAGGTCTCTAGCTGTTTGTTTTCGACGTACTGGATTTGATGCACCCATCAATAGTCCTCAGTTGCGGCAGCAAGTAGTCGAGCTGGATCAATTTTGGTGGCACGCGCACGGTTGGCGGCACGTTTTCTTTCGGTCATCGCTTTACCTCCGCGGTGACCTCGGTGGGCCTGACGTTCCCGATAGTCCTGTTCGGTGAAGTTGCGCCAGATCCAGCGTGCGATGGATTGGGCGGTCGCAGCGACTTCCAGGAAGGGTAGAGGGGCATTGAACTGGGTGTTGATAGCGTGGCAGCGCTGCAGGACGAGCTGCTCCCAGGCGCTGGCGGTGCCGCTGCGGTGGTGCCACCACTGGGGGTAGGCCCAGGTGCGGGCGGTGTCAAACATGGTGACGTTGCGGCCCAGGCCCGTGGCGCGTTCTGGCCGGCGCGGCATCCGCCGGGGAGTGTGGATGGTGGCGAGGTCCCGCAGTTCGTACGCGGTGGCGGGGCCGTAGAGGGTCTCCCAGCTGGGGTGGATGGGGTTCTTGGTGAGCTGCCCGCCGTACGCGTAGTCACCGCCCACTGACGTTCTCAGTCCAGCTTCAATGCGCTGGGCGAAGCGCAGCGGCTGCAGCCGGGCGGAGTCGGTACGGCAGACCGGGGCGGCGAGCCACCAGCCGAGGTGCGCGCGCCCGGAGGGGGACTGGGCTACCCAGTTCGGGGTGGGATGGTCGGAGGGCTTCTCGAACGCCCGCATGGCGGCGTCGGGGTGGTCACAGTCGATGACCAGCGAGCCGAGCAGGGCGTGGGGGGAGTGTTCGACGTAGCGCATTGTTAGCGCGTCGTCGCGGCTCATCCGGTACTGCCCTGCCGCGAGCGTGTTCGTGGCGTAGGGGCGGTGAGGCAGGCACACATCGAGGGCCCACTGCCCATTGCTCATAAGCACCTGCCCCTCGCACTCCATGCCGGACACCTTGCCCGCCCCAATAAGAATATTCGGGTAAGACACGCCAAGCCATATCAGGTATCCCGCTGCGCCACCCCCTAGAACCTCCTAAAACGGGCAGTGCGGGTACGCCGGTAGCAGGTTCTGTGCTGCCCGTTGCGCGGCGGTTGTTCTTCCCAAAAGTCTCGGGTAGGTCTGCGTTTGTGTGTGGTGGCTCCGAGCGGCTTTATGGGTTCGCGTCGGCAGTTAGCGGTTGTCTGCTCTGCTGGGGGTCCAACTGGTGTGGAAGTAGTGGCGGACTCCACGTTGCGGATGACGGTGGAGAGGTTGTCGATGTGGTGGGTGGCGGTGTGTGGAGCAGCCGTTTTGCCCCACGGTGCCTACCAGAACACAGGCGCCAGGGCGTCGCGGGTGCGCTGCGAGATCAGGCGGCGCTCGTACTGGGAGGCGCAGACGATGGCGTTGGCGGACATTTCACCTGCCGGGGTGGAAGTGTCGAGGTCCAAATTGGCGAAGTGCAGTGCCCACCCGTCGCGAGGGCTCGTTCCAGCAGCGTGGCGGCATCCTTAACGGAGCGGCTGAGCTGGTCGAGCTTCGCCACGACCAGCCCGACGGTTTGCCCGGCCTCCACGGCGGCGATGGCAGTAAGGGCGCTAGGGCGGCCACTGAGCGTTTTGGCGCTGATCCCCTCGTCGGCGGCATACTCGGCCACCACGGTGAGGCCCTTGCGGGCGGCGTAGTCCGCGATGGTGGCGCGCTGGGCGCGCCGAGCCCGAGACCGGACACCGCCTGCTCGAGTACTTCTTCTCAAGGTCCAGCTCGACCCGCGCCCGAAGGACCACGTTGGTCACCAGCTTGGCCGGCTTCGGCCACCAGCTGGTTAGAGAAACGGACTGTCATCGGCACCCTCATATCTTGGGGTGTTGCGACGACCGCAAGGACCTAAGGATCCGCCTGCGAAGCGGCGAACCTATACACCGCCGGGAGCTATCCGATGGAGCAAACTGTAAGACGTTCCCGCACGGGTGCGCACCGGTGCGGTCGGTGTTAGTGGTGGCTGAGGCGGCGGCGTTGGACCACCTGCACGACGTAAAACGCAGTCAGCGCCGTAGAGCCCAGCGCGGCCAAGAGGTGGCCGACCGCCCGGTCACTTGCCCATGTCAGCCAGTTGGTTACTGCGAGGACGATCCAGACGATGGCCAATACGACGGAAAACCGAACCGTGCTGGGGTGCCAGTTCTTGACGGATGCCACCGCGTCAGTGTAAGTCGGCCATCACCTTCTGTGGCTTGCTAACCACAGCGCACGAACCCATTGACCTGGGGGAGAGCGCGCTAGCGTGTCGGCATTCAGTGGGGGCAGGAGTAGGCATGAATATCCCGGCGACCATTCCCCCAAACCGCCTAATCGGGTGCATGCTGCTGCTGCTGCTGCGCCAAGGGCAAGGCGGCGATCGTCGCCGTCGGGGCCGCGTCGAGAGCACAGGCCCTTAGGGGGCCTGTGAGTGGCCGCGCGGGGCGCGTCCACCGTGTCCGTCTCCCGGGCTCGTCAGCCTGGCCGTAAATTCGGGCGGGTGACCCCAACGGGCAGTGATGGTGCTGTGCTGAGGCGTTCACCGCTCGCACGTTTCACCGCCAGGGCGGCGCGGGTGCGCTGAGCGATCAGTCGGCGTTCGTACTCGTCTCATCGCAGGTGGGGCGGGGGGACCGTTGTCGCCCCACCCCACCCAACCGCCGGGTGGCTGGAAGGTCACAGGACGGTTTTGATGGCGGCAGCGACCTCCTCGCTCATTTCGAAGACAGTCTCGGACCCCTGGTTGTCCGTGGGCTGATACCACTTTCTCCACGGCAGCCCCCGGCCGTGCCGCCCGGAGGACCGGCGGCCAGCCGCGCCGAGCATTCCGGCGACGCTCTGGGCGCCTTTGGGCAGATCCTTGCCTGCCTCGGTGGTCGTAACGGTGCTGGGTGCTTTGTCGGCGAGCACTCGGAGGAATGCCTGCATGTTGGGTGACGACTCCTTGTAGAAGCGCCGAACGTTCTCGGCGTCCCAGGGCGGCTCACTCTTGGCGCCCGCCGACGGGTTCTGAGAGGTGGCCGTTGTGGCTTCGCTCGTCGTGCGGGAGCGCGCGAGGAGGTTGTAGACCTCCTGAACCCGATTGGGCGGCACCGGGACGTTGACGAATTCGTTGCTGGTCATTTGCGTTTCTCCTCAGTAGGCTTTGCTTTGTTTAGCTTGCTTGCGCTAGCCTACGTGAACCGGGGCAGGATGTCAACTTGGCTTATATTCCTAACCAGCGCGTATAGCGTCTACGTGCTCAGTTTAGTTAGCTTGCTGCTTGCCTATAGCTCCTCTGGACCCGCTCTAACCTAATATCGAGCGGCTCTCAGGCGGGTGGCATCGAGGACCTGCTGTGCAAGAAAGATGAGCAGGGTGATCGCCCTGCAACGCGCCGAAGCCGGGAATGTGAAGGCGCTACCGGCGTTGGGGGAGGCTGCTGCCTGGTTAGGCCCATGAGGAACAACGAAACGGGACCCATCGATAGCCAGCCCGGCCTCCCTGGAATTGGCCGTAGTGCGGGGTGCCGTCGGGCCTGCCCGTCATCAGGGTTCGGCGGTAGCGGCTGTCCGTGCGCGCTCGATCGCCCGGTAGACGGTGGAGCGGGCGACTGAGAACAGCTCCGCGAGCTCGGCGCTGGTATGAGTGCCGGCGTGGTGGAGCGAGACGAGGTGGGATTCCTGGCGCTGGCTGAGCTTCGGCTTTTTCCCGCGCAGCCGACCCCTCGCGCGGGCGACCTTCATGCCCTCCCGGGTTCTCATCTTGATCAGGTCTGACTCGAACTCGGCGACCATGGCCAGGACGTTGAACAGCAGTCTGCCGACCGGGTCGGTCGGATCGTGGACCGACCCGCCGAGGCTGAGCTTGACTTCACGGGCGGTGAGCTCAGCGACGATGTCGCGCGCGTCGGGCAGCGACCGTGCGAGCCGGTCGAGCTTGGTCACGACCAACACATCGCCGGCGGCCCTGCACGCGGCCATCGCCTCGCGCAGTCCGGGCCGCGCCCGGTTAGTTCCGGTGAGGCCGTGGTCGACATAGATCCGCTCGGGTGCGACGCCGAGTGCGGTGAGGGCGTCGCGTTGTGCGGTGAGGTCCTGGTCGTCGGTGGAGACCCGGGCGTAGCCGATCTGCAGTCCGCTCACCGCATTAGTGTCCCAGTTGGCATCCCCTCATCGGGCATTTCACTGGGCGGGTCTTACGGGAATCGGCGATCAGCACCGATCCTCGACGAGCTGATGTGGCGTGGGTGTCCCGGTGGGGGTTCGTCATGCGGGACGACAGTCGCGAGCCAGATGCGCTCAGCGGTCTTGCTAGCGGGTTGCGAGAGCGTTAGCGACATCGGGGACGGTGATCGCGTCGATGAGATCTGCGACGACACGAGTCGCCTTGGCGTCGGCCTCCGCCCGAGGCACGGCCCGCAATGGCCCGCGTGAGGTGAGGGTGGCGAAGCCGTGGACACCGGACCAGCAGGTGAGGGCTGCGGCATCGACATTTTCAGGCCTGAGTCGGCGCTCGGCAACGAGCTGTTGAAGCGCGTCGACGAGTTGCGTGTAGGGCAACGGCGTGCCTGCTGCGTCATGGCTACCCGCGACCATGTCGCCCATCGCGAAGAAGGCGACGTGGAACCATCCCGGCTCGTCCAGAGCGAACCGGATGTAGCCCTCGCCCACCCCGCGCAACATCGCGGCACCCCCGGAGGCACCGGCCTGCGCTTCGGTGATGGTGTGGGCCATGTTGGCCAGGGCCGCCTGCGCCACCGCCAGCACCAGCGCCTCCCGGTCGGCGAAGTGCCGGTAGGCGGCCCGCGCGGTGACGCCGGCTTGCCGGGTCGCCTCGCGCAAGACGATCGCCTCGGCGCCGTGACCGCGGGCCATGGCCAGGCCTGCGCGCACTAGCGCCTCCCCGAGGTCCCCGTGGTGGTAGGTGTCCCTTGCCGCCGGCATGAACCGGAGTATACGGTGTGTACTTCGATGTTCGGTGACCAATGCGCGCCTCTCGGCGGTCGAGGAGGATGGCTGTGCGAAAGCTCGTAAGCGGCATGTTCATGTCCCTGGACGGAGTCGTGCAGGCCAGCGACGACTGGCAGTTCAGCTACTTCGACGAGGAGCTGTTAGCGGGAATCGGCGAGGGCATGCAGGGCACCGACGCAGCGGTGATGGGCAGGGTGTCCTTCGCCGGCTACAACGCACTGCACGTCGAACATCCCGACTCGCCGGTGCTGGCCTTCCTCGAACGGGTCGATCGCTATGTCGCCTCCACCACGGTGACGGACACCGACTGGCCGGGCACGACCGTGCTGCGCGAGGACGTCTATGGTCACATTGCGGTCCTGAAGAACCAGCCGGGCGGAGACATTCTTGTCGCCGGCAGCCCGACCCTGGTGCGGGGGTTGCTCGGCCGCGGCCTACTCGATGAGCTCAATCTCTTCCTGTTGCCTATCGTGGTCGGCTCTGGGGACCGCCTGTTCCCGGATGAATCGACAGGCGAGGACGTGACACGGCTCCGGCTCAAGCTGGCCACGTCCAAAACGCTACGCAGCGGCGCGCTCAAGCTTCAGTACGTCCCAGATCTCGGTGCGGGTGCGGGCGGCGGCTGAATCTTACTGATCGTGGACGGGCGGTTGCCAGCGGCATGGCGCCTCGATGTTGAGAGGACCCCACCAGCGGATGCTTCTCGCATCTGAACAACCTGCAGCCCGATCAACCGGCGGAACGTCAGCCCTGACCGAGAGCCGGCGGCGCCTGGCGAAGCGCACCAGTCTCAGAGCCTGCCACGCTTCAGCGCCGTGGCACCGACGCCGAAGCGAACAGCATCGCCATCGGCACGGACAACGCGTCGAGGCGGTTGCACCGATCAGACCGTCCCCGTGAGCGATCGCTGACTGGGTTAGTTCAGTGGTTTCATGAATGACCACAGGCCGCCTTCGGGGTCGCGGGCGCTGTACTCGCGGTAGCCGTAGGGCATGTCGGTGGGTGAGTAGAGGATCTCGGCGCCCTCGGCAAGGGCGTGG
>JAABUY010006847.1_pt1 | contig 11023 bp, 7 predicted proteins | sample 5560271 | NCBI WGS metagenome assembly JAABUY01 (sample SAMN10711886, study PRJNA513374) | rock metagenome | isolation source: Antarctica rocks | place: Antarctica: Victoria Land, University Valley
TGGCCAGGCCACAGGCGCAGCTGCTGCGTGCGGATGTGCGGGAGAGCGTGCTTCTGCGGGCGTGGTTCGAGGAGCTGAAGTTTGAATTGCAGCTGCACCTGGCTCGTTCGGTCGCCCCTGCCGGGACAGTGCCGGGGCGGTCTGAGAAGGTCCCTACGGCAGAGCATGCAGGCGGCTCTGAATTGAGCGGAGAGGCTTGTGCGAGGCTGACCGGGGCGGCGCGGACGCGTGCAGGAGAGAGGACGTGCAACAAGCTGCTGCGCACCTTCAGGGGTCCCGGGATGAGGTGCGGCACTTCCTCTGCTGACGCCACTGCATTGGTGGCTGTGAGGCTGCACCAAGCCCTGCATCACCAGCAGCGTCTGCGGCCCTGGCAGCGCCGCTGCTTGCCTCTGAGCAGGAACTGCGGCGCTGCGCTGGCGAGTAGCGCTGGGTGGTGCCAACTTTCAAACTGAGCCTTCAAACAGCTTTGAACTTGTTATATACATGACCCAGCACCAGGCTCATACCAGGCTCATGAGCGGCCTCTGTGCAGCGCACACGACCCGCAGTGGCCCCATGCGGTTGCAGCCATGCACGTCTAGCCATATGTGGCTGGTGCTGTGCTGGCGACCAGCTTTGTAGCCTGCAGTTTTTGTTAAAGCTGTCTGTGCATTACAGCTGCTGATGTTCAAATATGTCCATGCCTTGCAGCCAGCGCGCAAGCAAGCGCTATGTCCACGCTCGGCAGCCGCCGCCTCGTCACCGACAACTCTGAGTGCTGTTGACCGTGCGCGCAGGTCTGCTGCAGCGCTCCTGGTGCTGGGCCTGGCGGCCGTGGCGCACGCCGCGCGCCCCATGCCGCCCGCGTCCGCCGAGAGCTTCATCCCCTTCCCGCCGGTGTCCGCGCCGTCGGTGGACATCTTCGCGCACCCGCCGCTGCCGCCGCTGCAGGACGTCTTCGCGCACCCGCCGCTGCCGCCGCTGCAGGACATCTTCGCCAAGCCGCCGGTCGCCTACTCGCCGCTGCCGGACCCGGGCCTGTTCTCCACCAAGGCGCCGATCGCGTTCCCGCCGGTCGCCTTCCCGCCGCTGCCGGGGCACGACATCTTCTCAAAGCCGTCGGCAGAGTCGTTCTTCCCGGACCCGGTGCTGCCGCCGGTCGCGCTGCCGGCGGTCGCGCTGCCGACGCACCCGCCGATCGCGTTCCCGCCCGTCGCGCTGCCATCGCTGCCGTCGCACGAGGACATCTTCGCGCACCCGCCCGTCGCGCTGCCGCCGCTGCCCGACCCGAACCTGTTCACGCATGCGCCGATCGCTTTCCCGCCCGTCGCGCTGCCGTCGCACGAGGACATCTTCGCGCACCCGCCCATCGCGCTGCCGGCGCTGCCCGACCCGGGCCTGTTCACGCATGCGCCGATCGCGTTTCCGCCCGTCGCGCTGCCGTCGATCATGCACGAGGACCTCTTCGCGCACCCGCCCGTCGCGCTGCCGCCGCTGCCCGACCCGAACCTGTTCACGAAGCCGCCTGGCCTCCTGACGCCGTTCCATGCCGCGAGCCCGTCGTACAAGAGCCTGGTGCGCCCGCGCACGCCTGCGCACGTGCTGGCGAGCTCGCTGGGTGCACCCTTGCTGCGCTGTGCGCACCTAGCAACGTTGGTGGTGTCTAGGCGGCAGTCCGCATTTTGCAGGAGTGTGACGCGCTGGCCCTGCAGCTGCAACTTGTGTCAGTTGCCTTGCTTGACGCCGTGATGGAAGTCTGCAGTGTGGGTCTCAACAGCTCTGTGCAAATTGGCCTAATCAAGGGCTCAAGAGTGTTGTTGCTGAACACGTGCGTGTTTATCATGTGCTGTGAAGTAAGGGCTGGCAAACGGCATTTGCAGTGCTGACATGCAGTTGCATGTGTGCCGCGCCAGGCCCAGCAGAGCAACATGGCCAGCTCGATCACGGAGGAGGCCCCTATGGACATCCCCTTGAAGGTACCTGCCTCACCTGCAGTTTGCCCACATGCCTTTGTAGGACGCTTGAAAAGTCCAGCAGTTGTGCCGTCCATGCCTGTCTGTCTCAGCCTGTCTATCTCAGCTGTGAAGCAACAGTGGCTCCGCCCATGCCTACCAGGGCCAGAATGCCAACTGTATGCTCATCACACAGACGCATGCACCCATGTGTCAGGCCTTCAGTTGCTAACACGCGGCGACAGTGAGCGCCGCAGGCGGCGGCCTCGCTGGCGGCCGCAGCGCCGCTGCTCAGCGACAGCAGCCAGCCCAATGGCGTCCTGTCTGGCAACGTGCTCGCGCCCGAGGCTGCCCCCTTTGCCGCCCACGTGGAGATGGCCCCCGCGCTGCCCGCCGCAGCCCCACCCGCGATGCAGAAGGCTGCGGCCAAGGCCGCAGCGCCCGCGGCCGCCCCTGTAAAACCTGCAGCCGCACGCATCGCTGCCTCGGCAATGCCGGCCGCCGGCGCGCCCACGGCTGCGGCCGCGGCGCTCGCGGCGCCGGCGGTAACAGCGCCAGCCCCCGCAGTTGCGGCAGTGGCTGCCGAGCCGCTCGCGGCGGCGCCGGAGTCGGCTGCCGACGAAGCTGCTGCCGCTACGATGCCCGCCACAACGGCCAACGCGGCGACCGCACCGGCGGCCGCGCCGGCGCCGCCCACCATCCCGGTACCTGTGCCGCAGCAACTCCTGTCGGCGCCCGCGCAGTTCATCAACTGGCTGGCCAACGGGGCGTTCTGGGGCTAGGTTTTGCTTTCTAGGATAGTGTGTGGGCGGCTGGGCGCGGGCTGCCCCAGCACCGCGCTGGCAGGGGGGCGCAGCAGGGGCTGGGGAGGCCGCGGCAGCCCCTTTCGGGCGCCCAGCAGCGTGCTCTGCAGCACAGACTTGGCGAACCAGACCGAGGCGGGGCCAAAGCCAGGATCGGTGTTGTGCACACACGGCCAAGGGCTGAAGCAACTTGTTCCCGCCACGCATATGTCTCGTGGTGCACTGCTCTGCAGGCGTGCTTTCCGGCTTACCTGTCTGAATAAGCGCATGGCGCCCTTGCCGCGGCGGTCGGCGCGGCAGCGCTGCGCCCATGCCCTCTGCTTTTGCGCGCGCGCTGCACGCGCGCTCACGAACACACCGCCCGGCCATCAGGCCGGGTGCGCCGCTTGTGTACTGGACACAAGCGGCGGCTGTCCAGGTCAAATAGCTGATGCGCCGCCTGGGCTTTTGTAACTTCTCCCAGCGTTTGGGGGTTGCATGCGCTATGCCCTCGAGCACAGGCCGGCCGCCTTTCATGTGTTGAGAGAGCACTTGCAAAAGAATGCTAGACCCGAAGTGATTTTGTAGGCCAGAATTGTGGGTGAAAACTGCTTGGCACTGTGTATACATGTGTAAAAGCTGTGTGTACCGCTCACTGTTTGACGACCACTCGCATGCCCATGTTGTATGCATATGTCCATGCAGATGGCATATGGCGTCTTATCGGGCTAACACAAGGCTGAGCGACCGAGTCACACCCCGTGTATCAGCCAAGTGCATACGGTCAGGCCAATTGCTGCATGATGTCCAGCACTAGGTCATGCCCAAACCCTCAGGCTGCACTGGCCGAGGCGCAACTCTGGCAAAGCAATCAGAACCAAATTGGCTCTGCCAAGACTCGCAACTTAACAAGTCGTTTTGTAAAGTAGAAGCGCCATCGAAGTAAGGAGGACGGCGCGCATCTGTGGGGCAGTGCACCAGTACAGCCTGTGAGAGTGTTGCACCTCCACCCGCGGCCGCGCTGTGAGGCCCGTCGACGTGCCCGGTGCCTTGAGGCAAAGCCGGCTTGAGGCAGCGCCCCCCGGCAGCAAGGCGGGCCCGCGGGGCGCAGCACGCGGCCCACCCTGGCGCACCGCCTGGGGATGCTGTCCAGCGGGGGCTCGCTCGGCTATGGTTCGGCGCCCGGGCCCCTGATGGATGACCCGCGCGGCTTCAGGTGTGCCGCTGCCGCAGCATGCTGTGCCCTTTGATCGTCATCCTGGAGCTGTCTCTGCTCTGTCCTTTATTTATCACAACTGTGTTGAGCTTGGTTTGGCCCCGATCACGCCCTGTGCAGGCGTGCATGGCGCAGTACTGCTGTCGTGCTGCAGGCTGCCTTGTGGCACTGGCAGCTTGGTAGACTGTTGAGTTTGCAAAGAACAGCGGGTTGTGCAGGCGGCCTGGGTTGTTCAGCGCAGCCACAGTGCTCTGTGCGTCTGGAACTGCGTGTCGCACAAAGTGGTTATGTGCTTTGTTCTGATCTGGTGAAAGCCTCAGCACAGGCTCGCTGCAGTCCGCAGAGGAGGCGCAGCTGCTATGTGAGCGTGCCTGGGTTCGATGACTGCTTTGAGCCGCTCTGCTGTTGCATGCTTCTCGCATTCCCTGTGAGGCTGTGTGCGGCCAGACCTTGTCCTCGCTGAGTGACGCGTGGGGCGCCGCACCCGCACAGCCGCGCCTGTGCGTGCGCTGCACTCGGCGCAGCCCGAGCACCGAGCTGCCTTGCGGGACAGCGCGGCCGCGGTTGCTGCTCCAGCAGCGCACGCAGGGCGCGGCGCAGGCCGCCGCAGCCGCTCGGCCGGCCGGCGCCGGCGCGGCCGCCGCGCTGACGGCGCCGCGCTTGCCCGCGCGCAGGAAGCGGCGCCGGCTGCTGAAGGTCGCGCAGATATACTCGCCGCTGGTGGCGGCGGCGCTGCTGGCCGCGCTGTGCGCCACGGGCGGCCTGCTGGGCACGCGCGCGACGCACTGGCACCGCGAAGCGCGCAAGCTGGAGGCGCACCTGGCCGCGCAGCGCAACGAGATCACGCACCTGCAGGCGCGCGCCCCGCCGCGCGGCGCGGCGAGCTGACCCACCGGCAGGTGCTCTCCAGCTGCTACCGTGCCCTGCACTGCTGAGGAGTTCTGGTCCTTCTCTGCCCCCGCGCCACCGAGGCCGGCGCGCACTTGCTGTCCAGCTGCAGCGTCACAAAGATGTCGATGCCGACGGCGGCCGCGCGCGCGAGCGCAGCACGTGTCCGACAGCAACCGCGACCTGGCGGGCGCGCGGCAGCGCCACAGCGACGCGATGGCGCGCGACCTGGAGGAGGCGCGCGCGCGCGCGCGCAACTCGGAGCTCGAGCTGGCGAAGAAGGAGGCGGCGCTGGGGCAGCACGGGCGCGAGGTGCGCGCCCGGGCGCGCTGCTGCGAGGCTCGAGCGCGGCGTGACGGGAGACCCAGGCAGCGTGTGTGCGTAGCTGCCCTGGCACTGTATGCGTGTGGCTGCCAGGATGCCGCAGCGCTGCGCGAGCGTGCTGCTGGAGCTGGCCAGGAGGGCGGCCGTCGCGAGGCAGCCAGGGCACAGGGGGTAAGGCGTGGTGGATCTCAGCTGCGTTCTGACGGATGGCGTACGCCGTCTGGAGTGGCGCCGCAGAGCCGAGGAAGGGCCGCCCGGTGTAATTGACATGTGCGCGGTTCTGCGCCAGCCAGCAGGGCCGCTGCCTGCCTGCCAGCGCAGCGCAGGCCCGGCCCAGGTCCCGCTACCCCGACGACCCGGGCGGCGGGCGCGCGAGCTCACCGAACGGCAAGGACCATCATTGTTTGTATCGGGAGCTGTGTCACACATTGGCTGTACGCGCGCGCAGCTGGAGGAGGCGCGGGCCGAGGCAGAGAAGCACGTGGGCAAGCACTGGGAGCACCACAACTGCAAGACCGAGATGGACATCCTCAAGGCCCAGTGCGCTGCCCCGCCCCCCGCAGGCCCGCTGGGCGGCGCGCCCGCCCCGCCGAGCTCGGCGCGCATCCCATGCCCCCGTGGCGCGCCCGCGAGAGGCGCGCCTGCCGACCCGCTGGTGCCGCGCGGCCGCCGGTGCCCCGGCGGTGGGCTTGCGCCCTCACGCGGTTGCCGCTGCCGCCTACGCAGCGCGCGGCGGGCGCGTGACAGCGCGGGGCAGCACGCCTGTCCCCCCGCAGGCGGCGCCACCCCGTGCCTGCGCCTGTGACCCACCACCCACCGATGACCTATCGGAGCGAGCACAGGGTTTCCCAATCGCGCAAGGCGCGCGCGGCAGGCTGTGGCACGTGGAGGCCGACGTGAAGCACCGCGATGCGCAGCTGGCCGAGCTGCAGCGGCAGCTGGACGAGCAGAAGCGCCTGCGCGAGCTGGAGGCGCACCACCACTACGGCGCCGGCGCGGGCGGCGCGCACGGCGGCGAGCACGACTGGACGCCCGGCATCCACCACGGCGACGACCCCGCGCACTGGACAGGCGCGCGCGCGCGGGTAGCGTGGGGGCTTCGACGCGCTGCGACGGCGTCGCCAGCGGCGTGGGTGCCGCCGTATCGGGCCAGCACAGCTAAGGGTCTCCAACGCGCGCCATTCCACTGCCGCGCGGTATTCAGCCGTCGATGTGCGTTGATTGGGGATCAAGCGCTCGCCTGGCAACAGTTTGCACACCTTGCATGCGACTCTGCAGCCATCTGTTGCCAGCGCCAGAGATCGCAGGTCGTGCTTGGCGCCTGTCCAGCGCCGGGGTGCAGCACACTGTGGCTGCAGTGCACACGCAACGGACAGGCGCGAGCTCGGCAGCATACGCAGAGCGCTTGGGCGTTGTCCCCGCACTGCAGGCCCGAGACGGCGCGTAGACCTGATGGGTGTAAGAAAGGGAGGCACACGCTTGCCAACTTGGGAGCGGTCCCCGTCGCAGGGCTGCGCAGACCAGCAGCTTGCCAGCCTCATTGGCTTCACATGGTCATTCAGTCCTGAGAACTGACCGAGCAGCCGGCTGCGGCAGGCCCGCACGACGAGTGGCACCACGAGGGCGAGTGGCACCACGGCAGCGATGCGGCCGCGCCCGCCGGGCCGCCGGACCTGCACGAGGCGCACGCGGGCTTCCTCTCGGTCGCGCGCCTGCTCTCCGACCAGGGCATCTGGCACCCGCACGGCGAGCCGGCCATGGCCTCGCAGCTGGCCACGTTCTTCGAGGAGCGCATGGCGCGCGCCCCCCGGTCCCCCTCCTCGGCGCCCGCGCCTCCCGCCCGCCCGCGCCATCCCGCCCGCGCGTCTCCCGGACCCCGCGCCCGCCGGCCCCTGCGCCTCCCGGCTTGCGCGCCGACGCCCGCGCGCGCGCGCGCGCGTACGCGCGGGCGCAGCCGCTGGAGCCCGAGGTTGGAGCCGCGCGGCGTCGAGCTCGTGCCGCCCCGCGCCCACAACTGACGGCGGCTTTGTCCAGACCCTTGGCGTGGGCTGCCAAGTGTGCCCCGTGAGAAGCACACGCGCACGCGCCCGTTGGAGCGCCCGCCCGGAGCGCCCGCCCGGCGGTGCTCTGACCCACGAAGCAGTGCGGCGCGGTGGTGACGGCGCACGTGCAAGCTCCAGCCGCCTGCCTGCCCCCGAGCGCAGGCGGGTGCGCTCGTGGGCGCGCGGGAGGCGGACAGGGCTTGCGGCAGGGCCCAGACCCTGGTCCGCCACGGGCGCGCAGGCGGACATGGTTGCGGCGGGCGTGAAGGAGGACGTGTACGCGGCGGCGGGCGGCCTGCCGCTCGGCTCGCAGCTGGCCGAGGCGCTGGTCAAGCAGGGCGTGCAGAGCCGCCACGGCAGCGGCCACCTGGCCACGGTGCGCCCAGCCCCGCCGCGCCCAGTCGGGCCCATGTTTCCTTTTCCACCTGCTCTGCGTGATAGGGTCAAGGTTGTGCAGCGGCCACCTGGCCATGGTCCGCCTAGCCGCAGCGCGCCCCGCTCGCCGCCCGCCCGCTCTGCATGGACAGGGTCAGAATTGGGCAGCGCCCCACCCCGCAACCGTCCGCCGGCCATGGCAGTAGCCACCTGGCCATAATGTGCCCAGCCCCGCCGCGCCCCGCCCGCCGCCCGGCCCGCTTTGCATTAATAGGGTTTGGGTTGGGCAGCGCACTGGCCATGATCACTCGCCGGCCCTTGCAGCGGAACATCTCGCCGCGTGCCTGCAGCTGCCGGCGGGCCGGGGCGTGCGCCCGGCGCGCCCGCGCCCGCAGGCCGCCTGAGCCAGGGCCGACACCCGCTCGCCATTGCATGCACCGCTAGTACCTGCTTTTGAAGACCCTATTATTGCAGGCCACATATCAATTGAGGGTTAGGGTAGGGTAAATTGGTAACAAAGAGCGGCGTCTGAAGGGCAGGAGGCGGGCGGCAGGTGATGGACCACATGGTGGAGGCGCTGCATGCGTGGCCCGGCGCCAAGGCGGCCGCGGCCGCGGTGGGCGGCGGCGCGGGCGCCAGCACGGGCGCCAGCGCGACGGCAGAGCCGGCGGCGGCCACGCACACTCACGGCGCGGACGGCGCGATGATCGGCCGCGCGCATGCTGACGGTGCGGACTGTGGACTGCACCCGCGTCGTGCCCGGCGCGTCGACATCTCTCGACACAGACGAACTCGTTGCTGACCCAGCCTGACGGGCCGGTGTGCGTCTGGAGTCCGGTTTGGTCGCTGTGTTGTTTGTGACCGCAGGTGCCACTTGAGACACGAGCGCTCCCGTGACCGCAACTGTGTCGGCGCACTGACCTTCCTCTTGGGACCTTGCCTTGCGTGACCGCGGGCAGGGACCGCCGCCGGCCGCGTTGGCCTCCCGCTGATCGGGGCTTGCGACGCCGGCCGCCCTCGCGCGCCCGTCCCTGCAGCACCCCAGCACCAGCTGCAGAGCCGCGGCCTCACCGTCGCCCGGCCCGCAGGCGGGGCCGCGCACGCGAGCGTGCACGAGGTCCCGGCCGCGACGGCCGCGCACCCGGCGGGCGCGTTTGACTCCTCCGCCGGCCACTTTGGCCGCGCCAGCGCCGGCATTGATGCCTTCCAGGCGGCGGGCCGGCCGCAGGGCCACGGCCAGGGCCACGCCGATGCTCACGGGCCGCCCGCGGGCGCCGCGCCGCACCGCTGGGGCGCCGGCCAGGCGGGCGGCGCGGGCGCGCACGCGGGCGCGCACGGCGCGCACCACGAGCAGCCGGCGCCGGCGGCGGGCGCGGTGCACCATGGCCACGGACGCGCGCACTGGGACCCCCACAGGCGCGCGCGCCCGGCTCGCAGCGCCGCCCAGCCGCAACGCGCCGCGGCCCGGCGGCTGCCCTGAACGTGCGTGCGGTGGGGTGTGATATCCGCCTCAGCCGCCACACACATGCTTATGCAGGTGTTGAAGAGACTGCTGAGATGGCGATATGGCATGTGCTGTCCGCCTGTTAAGCAGTAGCCCACCGGCCCTGCTCACACGCCTTGGAACGCGCCATGCGGGGCGCGCCCTGAAGGGTGTGGGCAGCCGTCGGCCGCTGCCCAGGGCTCAGCAGGGTATGGGCCAGGGTAGGGTTCTTGTGTCTCCGCTGACCGGGCGGGCTGGCCGCAGGGAGCACTACGAGCCGCCGGGCGGGGCGCACCATGAGGCGCACCACGTCAAACCCGACGCCGCCGGCTTCGTCTATTGAGCGGTGGCCAGGGCCTGGACCACCTTGGTTTTGCGCATGGGTGCAGCCACAGGGCGGGCTGGCCGAGGTGAGGTCACATATGCGGGGGCGCGGCAGCCGGACCCTTACGGGCCTGCCGCCGACCCACCTGACGTGGCCGTCTCCGAGGGGTATGGACGCTGCGGCAGTCTCCAAGGGGCCTGGGCGCAGTGCTTGCACGCAGGTGATGCGGTGGGTGTTTTTCTCCTTGAGGGGTGCGTGCTGGGCGTGGCCGGGGCGGCGGGCACGCTGTCTTGCTGCATGCCGGGCTCAGCCAGCCCCGACGCCAGCGGGGGCCGGTGCGGTAATGCCCGCTCTGGCGGGGGCGCGGGGCGCCGGCACGCATGCCACCCGTGCGCTGTGGCATGCTAGTGCAAGTTAAGGTGCAGCGTGCATGGGCGCGAGCTTTTGCGCCCGGCTGCAGCCACACAATGGCTGCAAGCTGGCTTCTTGCAGCCGGCATGCAGGTTGCCTGCTCGTCTTGCAGGTGGGGTGCGCACTGGCGCTTGTGGTTGGCACAGGGTGGAGTGTGGTGGTTCTGGGCAGGGTAGCTGCTTTCGCTGTAGTTGCAGCGGTGTCTTGCATGACGCCCCGCTTGCTTGGCCCTCGTGCTCATCCTGGGCTGGTCTGCCCACAGCCTGCAGAGCCGCAGCGCGCGGCTGTCGTGCGGGCACAGGGGCACTGGCGCGCCTCGCGAGGTCATCCTGTGAGCGCCCCTGCTGTTGTGCGGGTGTCAGAAAAGCTGGGCGAGGTGCGTGAAGAAAGCTGAGCTATGTCTGTGTGGTCTGGACCCCTAGTAAAGCTGTCACACAATATTACGTACTTTCTGGAGGGCTCTTTATGCCTTGCCTCATTATGGCCTCATGCTCACGAAAGTGGTGGCAGAACCTCTTCGCTGCACGGGCACATGGCTGTTTGTTTGGACGCCCAGCTCACAGGCCTCTTCAATCAACAAGGGGTGTCCTGCCATCCTCCTGCTGATTTGTGTTCGAATTGCAAACCTAAGCAATAGCCAAAACGACCACTCGAATTGCTCCACGACATGCACACTCTGCAAGTTGACTGAGCAATAACTTGTGTAAACCAATTACCCACACGAGCTTCTCGACACACAGCTGACCATGCACGTGCGCGCGTTCTCTGCAGGGCAGGCCCTGAGGCCCGCTCGCCAATCGCTCACCACTGGCCGGCCGCGGGCCGCGCGGCTGAGCATTAGGGCGGCCGTCAAGGTTGGCCAGAAGGCTCCAGACTTTGAGCTGAAGGATGAGGCACGCTGGCCTCGATCTGCACTGTGTTTGCTGGCATTGGCATGTGCTGACTTGCAGCATGTGCTCCCAATGTTGGCGTGAGCCGTGTGCAGCGCTCTCCTGTTCCTTTCAGTGAGTATACTGATCGTTCAGAGACGCTGTGTTTGCTCTGTACGGCAGGCTAGCGCAGTGCGAGCCAATGTGCAGCCATTGTGTCACCACAGTTACGATAGAACCTGAGTGGTGTCCATTGCGTACTACTGTGGTACTCGCTAAGAAAGTAATAGGCACATATGGCTGTCTTGCTGCGCTGCCTGCTTTGCATATTCTGATTATTGTTGCGCCTGCGTGCATTGCTGCGCTGCCTGCGA
>JAABUY010006850.1_pt1 | contig 11018 bp, 15 predicted proteins | sample 5560271 | NCBI WGS metagenome assembly JAABUY01 (sample SAMN10711886, study PRJNA513374) | rock metagenome | isolation source: Antarctica rocks | place: Antarctica: Victoria Land, University Valley
CGCTCGTTCAGCTCAGGACCCAACCCCGCAAACCGCTCAGCAATCTTCGATTCATCGATCATCCCTCGCCATACGACACCCACCCACCAACATCCTCCCACACCGCACTAAATCATTCCAGACTCCTGACGGCGGCGTCGACGAAGGCTGGATCCAGAACGACGAGACGATTACCGTGCCGGCTCAGGACGGCTCATCAAACGATCCGCGCTCGGGCGTGGCGAGCGTCGAGATGCGAATCGACGGCATGCGCACCCACCCCGAGGATCTGGTCGCCGGCAGCTGTAGCGCAGGACAATGTCCGTACTCACTCACGGCCAGCTTTACCTTCCACGTGGGAGACTTTGCAGAGGGAGATCACCAGGTCGACCTAATTGCGCGGGATGCGCTGGCCGATCCCTCCGCGACCACACGGGGCACGCACATCACGGTGACGTCGTTCACGGTACACCGGGGCGGCCCTGAGCCGGCGGCCGGCTCTGACCCCAACCAGACCGCACCGCCGCCGCCGGATCAAAACTCCTCATCACCGAACGACCCGATTTCCACTGACTCCGCGTACGTGACCGACCTCACGCAAGCGCAAGCAGATAGCGCCAGGCAGACGGTCCAGCTCGATGCTGTCAATCCGCTGAGTGATCTGTTCCATGTCCTTGGCGCTTCGCCATATCAGGTCACTGACATCGGACCGCTGACCGATGGTACGGACCCCGCGACCGGTAAGGAGCGCACGGCCGGCGCAACCATGCTCATCACGCTTACGTTGCCGCAGATCAACGTCGACACGACCGTCCCGATGTATCTGCCCCAGGCCCCGGGGAGCGCACTGACCGTGCCGTTCCGGGGTGCACTTTGTTGGCAGCCAAGTCACCGACCTGCTAGTGGACGTCGATTTTAGTCAAAACAGACTCATCAGTATTCAGCCTGGGCCAAACTCCTCGACCACGGTCTGGGAGCCGCTCGCTGGCCAGGGACAGATACCACCGGATTCAACCGACCCCAACTATGGCTAGGCCACCGCGTCTCCTACCGATGCCCTGCCGCTCACCTTATCTTGGGCATATATGGCGCCTGACCGCGTCGCTGTTGCTCGTCGCCCTGGTCAGCGCAGGGCTTGCGACAGGACGCACCATTGGAACAGCCGGACAGGACCTCACGTTTGATCGCTTGTCCTCCCAGAGCGGCCTCTTTCTGAACTACGATGGTGAAGATAACTTCAGCCGAGACAACCGGGACTGGCCGGTAACGCTCGTGTTTTACCGTAACGCTTCGGTAAACAAGGTCAAAGACGCTTTGACGCGGCACGGATATACGAACGGGGGCAGCCCCGAGCACGAGGCGTACATCACCAGTCCGGGTGGTCGCTTCCGATTTGACAGCGACAGCGGCAAGAAGCAGCCATGCAACAGCAACGGAGGGGACGCCCACTACCGCGTCTACGCGCCGTCGGACCAGGACCGTTTCTACGATCGGGACAACAATCACGGCTATTTTGTGGTCGCCACCACACATCTTGACCACGGGGAGTCAGGATGTCGAGGGCCTCGGTACTTCGGCTTCTCCGAGACTAGCGAAAAGGTCATCAACCAGGACGCAGGTGCGGTTCCCGGCTGGCAAGTACGCCCCGACCATATGCAGACCAAGAACTACGAGCGGATCCGCAGAGACAAGCGCAACCCGGGTCATTACTGGAAGAATGACGGACTCGCGACCGCGATCGCGGTGCCGTAGACCACGGCATGCTGGCCGCGTCGCCGCCACCGCTGATCCGTCATCTAGACCAGTGGTATACGCTTGCCGCGCTCGGACATCAGGGTCGCTTCGATCTGACCGAGGATCAGCCCGTTACACCTGATATCAGCTACCAGCTACCGCAATCGAGCGGCGCCACCGCGCACCTCGAGATCCGGCTGGTGTTCCGAGTGATCCTGGCGACAGGGAGCCGCGGCGGGTTCGGATACCTCGATGCGGATACAGGCCACGGCACATCAGCGTCGGTCGAGTTCAAGACAGACGCGCGCCGGGGGCACAACGTCATCTTCTGGAATACCGTCGATGTTCGCGGAGAGCAGCGCTACGTTACAAAGGGGCGTACCCTGCACGGGGCGATGACGAACTACGTGCTGTCGTCCGATGAACTGCCCGGGGTTCAGCATCTACGCTTCCGACTCGAGCGCTATGCCGGCCTTCGGGTGGCGCGAGCCGAGGTGCTTGCATCCACGGGCGTGAGGACGACCGGCGACCCACCGTACACGCTACGCATCAGCGCGGTGCCTGCTCGCGTGCGTGGCCGGGGTGGGCTAGGAGTTGCGATCTCGCTGCTGAACATTGGCCGGGAACCTGTCCGGCGACTCCGAGTTCACGCGTTTGGGGCTGGGCTAACCGTCGAAAACCCGGGAGTGCTTTCACAGTGGACCGGGCTCCCGCCGCATCGGCTGGAGACGCGCGTCGTGCGGCTGTACGCATCGCTCAGTAGCCCGCAAAAGCTCACCGTAGTAGCGGAAAGCGACCATGGGTCCGGGGAAACCCGTGTAGGTTTGAGTGACGCACATGGTGATCGTCACCAGAGCGACGACAATTGGCTAGTGTGGGCGGGCCGCTTCGGCGGTGGCGTCTTGGCTCTGAGCTTGGACGCTACTGCATTCAAGCGGCGATCGCACCGCATCGACGCTTGAGCGCATCGACGCTTGAGCGCATACAGAGGTGCGCGGCTGCGCTGCGTAGCCGCGGTCCGTCGCTGGTCGAGATCGTCGCCATACTGAACATACTGAACTACCTATGTTAGACTCCATCCGCGCCGGGCTCGTCGGGCAAGACCAGGGAACTCCCTTTCTGCGACCTGGCGCCGGCGGCAAGCCAAGCCCCAGTGATGACGAGACAAGCGCCTGTGGCGAGAAACGCTCCGACTTCGGCGCTCGCAGCAGTAACTCGGTGCGGCGTGAGCACTCGATACGTGCAGACGCCCGCCATGACTGCGCCAAACGCGATCCCGGGCGCCCGCAGACGACGCAGCGCATTCGGGGCAGCCACCGTAACGGGACCGATGAGCATCCCTACCGCGGCGAGGGCGAGGAGCAAAACGGGCAACGTGTCGAAGGCAGCCCACGCATCATCGATGTAGGGACCGCCATCATCGACGGCCGAGTACCAAGGCAGCCAGAGCGATCCCACGAGAACGCACGCACCCAGCCACCCGATCACCGGTGCCCACCATCCGCGGCATCTTGCCGAAGACATCTCTCCATCGTAGGTGAACACGGCGGATCCGGCAAGCGATGCCGGGCGCGCCTCGCACGCGACGCGTCGTTGCGTCAGTGGCGACTCAACGGGTGGCGGACGGCGGTCTCACGTGGCACCGCCGCCTCCCGGCATCGCTCGCGATCGGGTCATCCGCCGTGCGGCGGCGAGCACTGTCCGCGTGCTCGGCACTGCCTGCGGGCTGGGGGTCGAGGGCTCGGGTTGGGTCGTCGGTCCAGATCTCGTGGTGACCAACGCCCACGTCGTGGCTGGCGAGGGGGGCACGGTCGTCCAGCCCGGGGGCGACGGGCCCCGGCTGCGGGCCGTGGCCGTCGCCTTCGACCCGCTCGACGACGTTGCCGTGCTGCGCGTCGCCGGCCTGGGGCTGGCACCGCTGCCGGTGGCCAGCGATGCTCGGGTGGGAACCCCGGTTGGCGTCGTCGGCTATCCCGAGAACGGGCCCCTGACCATCCGGCCCGGCCGCGTCGGCGACACGTCGACGGCGATCTCCCAGGACGCCTACGGCCGCGGCCCGGTGCGCCGGGAGATCGTCTCACTGCGCGGTCGGGTCCAGCCGGGAAACTCGGGCGGGCCCCTGGTCGACGCCGCCGGCCGGGTGCAGGCGATGGTCTTTGCCACCACGGTGGGCGGGGCCTCGGTCGGTGGCTACGGCGTGCCCGACGGCCGCGTCCGGGCCGCGCTGGCGGGCGCCTCGGGACCGGTGAGCACGGGGCCCTGCGCGCGGTAGGGGAGCAGGGCCCTCGGCCGTCGAGGGGCGCCCCGGCGGTCGAGGGGCCCGGCCGGCCGTCGAGGGGCGCCCGCTGGTCCGCCCCGGCTGCGTCGGAGCGGTGGCGAGATGGGTGCTTGGGAAGCAGAAGGGGCGGTCCACCGTGCGTCCCTCGGCGGCCGGGGCGCGTGGGTGGCCACGCCGCGTTTGGGGACAGTCGATGCAGGACTACATGCGAGACCAGGTGCTGGCGATGGCCAGCCGTCGAGCAAGGAGGAGGCACTCGAGTCGATCGAAGTGGTTCTCGGTCATCAGCAGACCGGCCCCTCGCCGGCGCCGGAGGCGTCGTCCTCTGACCTCGCGGCCGACCGTCGGTGATCTGACGGCTGACGCGAAGCTGGCACGCGCGCCGAAGCTCCCGTGCGCCATCGAGCTGGTCGTTTCTGCCTGAGCCCCGGGCCAGAGCGTGCACTCGTCCTCCCCAAAAACGCGCGCCGCGCTCGGTGCGCGTTCCTCGGATCGCTGACATCCATCCGGCCCCCGCCATTGGTATGCGCGGAGGAGGGCTACTCCGTCCCCCGGGGCCAAGACGTGGCCGCGTGGAGCCCGCAAACTCGGGCGGGCCCCTGCTCGACGCCGCCGGCCGGGTGCAGGCGACGGTCTTTGCCACCACGATGAGCGAGAGCCCGGCCGGTGGCTACGCCGTGCCCGACGCCGCGTCCGCGCGGCGCTGGGCGCGTCGGGGCCGGTGAGCAGAGGACCTTGGGCGCGGTAGGGGAGCGCCACGGCGAGGGGGCGCCCGGCGGTGCATCCCAGCCGCGCCTGAGCGCTGGTGGCGGGACGGGTGCTCGGGAGACGGGGCGGTCCACCGTGCGTCCCTCAGCGGCCGGGGGGCGCGCCAGACACGGTCACGCCGACGACCACCGGCTGCTCGACGCGGTCCAAGCAGCCCGCGCGCTGCACGACGACCTGTAGACCGCGATCATCGAACGGCTCGAACCGCGCCCCAATCACCGGACCCGCAGCCGCTACCGTCCAAGCACCATGACGGCCAAGGAGAAGCTCAGAGCCGCGATCGAGGACCTCTCAGAGGCCGAGGCCGCCGAAGCGCTGGCGTTGATCGTCCATCGCGGCGAGGGTCCCGAGCGCGACGCGATGACCGAGTTCGTCGACAACGCGCCCCTCGACGACGAGCCCACCACCCCCGAGGAAGAAGCCGGGGTGCGCGAGGCCAGAGAGCAGATCGCGCGCGGAGAGGTCATCTCCGCCGACGAGATCCGCCGCGAGTTCGCTTGACGAGCAGCAGCGGCTGGGTCTTCACGCCGCGCGCCAGGCGCGACTTTCGCGGCATCGACCCGCCCCTCCAGCGCCGCATCATCACAGCGCTGGATCGCCTCGTCGCAGACCCGCCCACCGGCGACGTCGTCAAGCTGACCGGCCGAGGCGACGAATGGCGGCTGCGCGTCGGCGACTGGCGCGTTCGCTTCACCCGCGACGCCGCCGGACTCGTCTACGTCACGCGCGTCCTCCCGCGCGGCCGCGCCTACCGCGCCTGAACACGCTCTCACGCGTCCCGGCAGTACGAGGGGCACCGGCGGTCGAGGGGCAGCCGGCCTGTCGAGGGGCGCCCGCTGGTCCGCCCCAGCTGCGTCGTGGCGCTTGTCGCGGGATGGTGGGGAGCAGAAGGAGCGGCCCACCGTGCGTCACTCGGCGGCCGGGGCGGGTGGGCGCCCCCGGCGCGTCGGACCGGAGCCGGTTTGGTGTGACAAGCGCTGAGCCCGGTTGAGTCCTGGATCGAGAAACGTAGTCCGTGCCGGTGATGGAGCAGGGGCTTCGCGCAGCGCTGATGCGCTACTCTAGCGCTATGGCCACGATTCAGATCCGTGAAATCCCCGAGCCCGCGTACGAGGTCCTGCGCCGCAGGGCTCGCGCGCGGGGACAGTCGATGCAGGCCTACATGCGAGAGCAGGTGCTGGCGATGGCCAGCCGTCCGAGCAAGGAGGAGGCACTGAAGTCGATCGAAGTGGTTCTCGGTCATCAGGAGACCGGCGCCTCGCCGGCGCCGGAGGCGATCGTCTCGGATCTCGCGGCCGACCGTCGGTGATCTGACGGTTGGCCGTCGTTCTGGATGCATCAGCGCTGGTCTACGCCATAAGATCGCAGGCGCTGACCGCCGCTGCCTTGCGGCGGCGCCTGATTGGCGAGACCTCGCACGCCCCCCATCTCATCGACGCTGAGACCGGCAACGTGCTGCGCCGCCAGGTTCTCGCCGGCGACCTGCCGCCGTCTGATGCCAAGACGCTCCTGAACCACGCCGCGACGCTCGTCGACAGGCGCTACGAAACCTCCGACGCGCTGCGCGGGGCAGCCTGGGAGCTTCGCGACATTTCGTTCTACGACGGGCTGTATGTCAGCTTGGCGCGGGCGCTCGAGCTCCCGCTCCTGACGGCTGACGCGAAGCTGGCGCGCGCGCCGAAGCTCCGGTGCGCCATCGAGCTGGTCGTCTCTGCCTGAGCCCGGGCCAGATCGTGCCACTCGTCCCTCCCGTCGCCTCAACCGCGCCGGCCCCGCGCCGGGTTCCTGTGCTGCAGGGCGCCCCGGGACCGGTGTGCACGCGACCCTGCCCGGTAGCGCGCGATGCTTCCTCGGAGCCAAGTCTGCTGTCCTACCATTCTGATGGTAGGATTTAGGTATGAGAACAACCATCGACAAGGCGGGGCGCTTGGTGATCCCCAAGTCCCTGCGTGACAGCCTCGGTCTTCGTGCCGGCGTGGTCGAGGTTCGCGCCGAGGGCACCGGAATCCGGGTCGACGTGCCGGCAGAAGAGACGCTCGATGAGCGCGGCGGGCGGCTCGTGATACCAGCCTCTCAGACGAGGGTCGACGACGATTTCGTCCGGTCGCTGCGCGATGCCGGCCAGAAGTAGGGCCGCCCCCGAGCTGCTCGTGGACACGAGCGTCGCCGTCGCGCTCGTCGTCGCCGATCATGAACAACATCAGCGAACGATCGACGCCCTCGGCGACAAGCGGCTCGGGCTCTCCGGGCACGCTGCGTTCGAGACCTTCTCCGTGTTGACCCGGCTTCCGCCGCCGGCCCGCCGCGCCCCAGCGGCGGTGGCCCGACTGCTGGCCGGGAACTTCCCGGACAATCGCTTCCTCAGCGCCGGTGGCGCGGCGGCCCTGCTGACCGAACTCGCACCGAGGGGAATCGCGGGCGGGGCGGTGTACGACGCGCTGGTCGGAGCGGCGGCAGCAGAACACGGATGCACGCTCGCCACCCGTGATCAGCGGGCCCTCGACACGTACCGGATCCTCGACGTCAGCGTCGAGCTCCTGGCCTGACCCTCGGCCCGACTTCTCCCCGAGTCTCTCCTGAGAATCGCTGGAGCCTCCATCGTGAAAGCTTGGCGGTGTTCATCGACCTTGGTGGCGGCGCGTTCGCTGCAAAGGACCCCAAATCGGGCCTGCTACATACATGTACATGTCAAGGACGGTCGGGGTCGCCGAGCTGCGCCAGAATCTCAGCCGCTACCTGCGAGATGTCGAGCGCGGTGAGCGGCTGCTGGTCACCGACCGAAACCGGCCAGTCGCCGAGCTCGGGCCACCGGCAACCAGCGGCGCCGACCTCGATCGGCTGATCGCCGAGGGGCGGGTCACTCGCCCGATCCGCCGCGGGTTGCCCAAGCCGCTTGCACTCGAAGGCGATCCGTACGCGCTGAGCCGCGCGCTCGACGAGGTCCGCCGCGAGCACTGAGGTGGCGCTGCGCGGCGGCGCGGGATCCGCGCCTGCCGCTCGACCTCATGATCGAGCGTGCGGCCGAGGTGCTGGACGCCCTGGCCCTGCTCCCCCTCGATCGCGGGCTTCTCTGCGCCGCCGGTGCTCTCACCGAGCCAGTCCTGCGAGCGCTGGACGCGATCCACGTCGCAGCGGCAGTCGCCGTGGTCCCGCTGGAAGCATTCGTCAGCTACGACGAACGCCAGGCGGCAGCGGCTCGCCTGGGCGGCCTACGGACGGTCCAACCGGGCGGCGGCTGAGACACCTCCGTCCGGCGGAACCGGGCGACCGGACGTAGAGGTGCCATCCCGATTCGTTCCTGGCTCGAGGAGTGCGCCCCCCCTGAGGACGGCTACTCTCCGCCCCGTGGGCAAGACGCTCGTCATCGCCGAGAAGCCGTCGGTCGGCCGGGACCTGACCAAGGTGCTCCGCGGGTCCTTCGCCAAGCACGAGGGCTACCTCGAGAGCCCCGAGCACGTGATCACGTGGGCGGTTGGTCACCTCGTCCAGCTGGCCGAGCCCGAGGAGTACGACCCCAAGTTCAAGAAATGGCGGATGGCCGACCTGCCGATCGTGCCCGACCGCTTCCGCCTGGTCATCCGCGACGAGCGCTCGCGCAAGCAGATGACCGTGGTCAGCCGTCAGCTCAAGCGCGACGACGTCGACGCTGTGGTCAATGCCTGCGACGCCGGGCGCGAGGGGGAGCTGATCTTCGCCTGGCTGTACGAGAAGGCCGGCGCGCGCAAGCCGGTGCAGCGGCTGTGGCTGTCGTCGATGACCACGTCGGCCATCCGGGATGCCTTCGGTGCCCTGCGGCCCGCCGCGGAGCTCGCCTCGTTGGAGGCGGCGGCTCGCTCGCGCTCGGAGGCCGACTGGATCGTGGGCATGAACGCGACGCGGGCGGCGACCATCCGCCTGCGCTCCTCCTTCGACGGTGCCGTGTCCCTCGGCCGCGTCCAGACCCCGACGCTGGCCATCCTGGCGCGCCGCGAGCAGGAGATCCGTGACTTCACCCCTGAGCCCTACTGGCTGGTGGATGCCCTCTTTGCCACCGACGACAAGCGCTCCTACGCCGGGCGCTACCACGCCGGCGCCAAGCCGCGGCTGACCAGCGCGCAGGAGGCCGAGCGGGTCGTCGCCGCCTGCGTAGAGCAGCCCGGCACCATCACCAAGCACGACACCTCAGAGCGCCGCGAACGCGCGCCGCTCCTCTATGACCTGACAACCCTGCAGCGCGAGGCCAACAGCCGCTACGGCTTTGCCGCGCGGCGCACCCTGGCCGCCGCCCAGCGGCTCTACGAGGAGCACAAGTACCTCACCTACCCGAGGACGAGCTCGCGCTTCCTCCCCGGTGACGTGGTGAGCGAGATCAAGCCGACCGCCGGCTTGGTGGGCGCCAACCGCGAGTACGCCACCGCCGCGGCCTACGTGACCGGCCTCGACCTGCTCCCCCTCGGGCGGGTCGTCAACGATGCCAAGGTCACCGACCACCACGCGATCATCCCGACCCGATCCGAGCATGCCCTGGACCGCCTCTCCGACGACGACCGCCGGATCTACGACCTCGTGGCCCGCCGCTTTCTCGCCGTCTTCCATCCCGAGGCGGTGTTCGAGAACACGCGGGTGGAGACGACCGTCGAGGCAGGCGGGGAGAGCTTCGTCTTCCGCACGCGAGGCCGTCGCCTGCTGCAGCCGGGCTGGCGGGGGGTCTACGACCAGCTCACCGACGAGCGACGCTCGGAGGACGAGGACGAGGGCTCTGACCAGGATCTGCCGGCGCTGCGCCCGCAGGAGCGGGTGCTCACCCGGGAGGTGCAGGCGCTGGCCAAGGAGACAAAGCCGCCGCGGCGCTACAGCGAGGGTTCCCTGTTGGCGGCGATGGAGACGGCGGGCAAGCTCGTCGACGACGACGAGCTCCGCGAGGCGATGAAGGACTCGGGGATCGGAACTCCCGCCACCCGGGCGGCGATCATCGAGCGGCTGCTGAGCGTCGGCTACATCGAGCGTGACGGTCGCGCCCTGGTCTGCACCGAGAAGGGGGTAAACGTCATCGGCCTGCTCGGTGCCCACCGGCTCACCTCCCCCGAGCTGACCGGGGACTGGGAGGCGCGGCTGGCGAAGATCGAGCAGGGCTCCGACTCGCGCGAGCGCTTCATGGGCGACATCGAGCGGTTTGCCGCCGAGACCGTCTCCGAGCTGGACGAGAAGCTCAAGGACATCCGGATCCCCAGGGCCAATCTGGGACCCTGCCCCGTCTGCGGGCGCGACGTGATCGAGAACCGCAAGGGCTTCTCCTGCTGGTCGCGGGAGGATCCCGGCTGTGGCTTTGTCATCTGGAAGGCCAAGGCGGGCAAGCAGCTCACCGGCTCGATGGCGCGTGAGCTGATCGCGGCCGGGCGCACGGTCAAGCCGGTGACGGGATTCAAGGGTCGCAGCGGGCGCTCGTTCCGGGCCAAGCTGGCCCTGCAGCAGAGCCCCGAGGGCAAGTGGCGCGTCGAGTTCGACGAGCCCTGGGCCCGGGATGGCGGCCGGCCCGAGGAAGCGGCGACCGCGGCAAGCGCCAAGCCAGCCGCTGGGCCCGCGGAGCCCGCGGCCGCGTAGGAGGGCCTGCGAAAGGGCCCTCTGGTTCTGCACGACATCACCCGATGGGGATTCCTCAACCGAGTCCCCGGGCGAGCTGAGTCACCGGTCGTAGACATCGCGCCGGTGTCCGAGTGTCACCACGACCACCAACAGGACGTCGTCGGCCACGGTGTAGATGATGCGGTGGTCCCCGACACGCACGCGCAGAGCTGGCCGTCCGTGCAACGCGCGCGCCGCCGGCGGGCGCGGGTCGTCGGCCAACAGCGAAATGGCGCCTTGGACGCGCCGGCGGACCGGCGGATCGAGCTTGCGCAGGGCCCGGACCCCGGCCGGGCGAAGCTCGATGCGGTAGCGCTCACGCCCAGCCGAGATCAGCTTTGACTTGTAGTGGGGTTTCCATCTTACCGGAGTAGAATGACCGAATCGCTGGTCCACGGGCCGGGAAGCACTATCCACGTTCGCTCGGCGAGTTCCAGGCGTGGTTTCGGAGCGACGCCGACTGCCTGGACTACCTGGAGTGGCTGCGATGGCCGGGTGGGTTCGTCTGCCCGGAGTGCGGTCACGCCAAGGCCTGGGAGCTGGCTGACGGGCGCTATGAGTGCCGGGAGTGCCACGAGCGCACCTCGGTCACGGCGGGCACGATCTTCGACCGCACGCGCACGCCGCTGACGGTGTGGTTGATGGCCTGCTGGCTGTT
>JAABUY010006855.1_pt1 | contig 11014 bp, 13 predicted proteins | sample 5560271 | NCBI WGS metagenome assembly JAABUY01 (sample SAMN10711886, study PRJNA513374) | rock metagenome | isolation source: Antarctica rocks | place: Antarctica: Victoria Land, University Valley
AGAGGTCAAAGGAGGCCTTGATGAGCATGGCCCTAGCCTGCAGATCACTCTTCATGAAGTCCACAAAGGGCTCCTGCATCACCCCACAGGCCTTATTGCAGAGGGAAACAGCTCTGGACTCGAGCAGTGCAATGGAAAGGCAACAAGCTCACAGCGCAAACCAGTGGCAGCTGGAACACATCAAGCATGGGTCTTCTACAGTTGTTCAATCGTCATCGCACTTACTTGACAGTTGCCTTGCCTGCAACCTTGCAATCCAGCAATACACAATGCAGCAGCCGCAAGTGGGGACTGTACTATGGGATCTTTTCACATTTATGCATTCAGTGGGGACTGTACTACGAGATCTTTTCACATCCATGCATTCAGTGGGACTGTACCATGGGATCTTCTCACATCTATGCTTTCAGTCAGACAGACTAGCATGACAAGAGAGACGTAGAAAGTACAGTGTCAGACTTGGGAGTCACACAAGCCGCCAGTCTAGTCAATGCACCAGCATACAGCGCAAGTCAGCCTGATTGAACAGCAGCCTGCAGACGGTGAATTCCACGTCCTGTTCTGGCAGGGCCTCTGCAGCTAGTAGCAGGAGAGCTATGGCATATCTCAGATCGGCATGTGACTTCAGATGGGGGGTTGGGGTCCCTGGGGACCCCGCCTCAGCACTGGCTGGGGCTGGATCGAAAGCCAAGGCTTTGATGCTGACGCTAGTTGTGTGATCTAGGGTCAGTTTCTCCAGCAAGCCCTTGACTAACTCACTGTAGCCCTCATGCATCTGCAAACAGGCAGGTAGTATTATCATTTAATGCTCCAGCATGAGCATGTCTGTCTGACAGTGTGATGCATGCTAACAGCTTGATTGCTATGGGCAGCAGCTGAGGAGAAAACACCACAGCTCAGCAGTATGTTTGGAAAAAAAGATGTAAAACGGAAAACTGTAAAGAGGGGGGGGGGGGAATGTGAAAATTATGTTTTAAACTTGAACTGTATGTATTTTGGAGTACCTATTTATGGTCTTCTTTCTATGAACAAGTCAGCAGAGCAGTTCTGTGCTGATGACAGAGATCAGGCCCTAGTGCCAATTTTGGGAATGGAAATTGTGCAGACTGCAAGGCCTACATGACAACTTGGACCTGACCTCGGCGTCATTGCTCTTCTGAACAATCTGCCTGGCCCTGACAGCCATCTGCAACAGGTGCCAGCATACTCCACCATTGGCCAGGCGGCATTGCTCCACTGTTGCAAGATGCCCGGGCTTATCAGGCAAATCACCATACATGCCATTGTGCTGCTGCTGCTGCTGCTCCTGCATTCTGTCTTCTGCCTGTCCCTCCTCTGCAACCCCCCCCCTGGCAGCACTTTGCTCAGCTTCCTGAGCATCTTCCCCCGGGGGACCATGTCCACTAAGGAGTGGACTTGCTCTGGCAGCTGTGTCACCTGCTGGCTCTGCTGGCTCTGCAGAGCTTCTCAAAGCAGTGACTGCTGTGTTAGTCGTAGCAGGTTCTGTTGGTGGTCTGGGTCTGGGGCCTTGCTGTGGCAGGGACCCTGATGCGACCTCTTTTGATCCTACAACACACACACACACGCACAGACATCCTCAGCCAGATGTCAGTGGCGATTGCAGCTTAGAAAGGATGCCTTGATGTGAGTCTCAAAGCCTGTCAGCACCTCATCATGCAGATCAATCAGCCATCGCTGCTGCCTGCTCATGTTGCATGGCCCGGTGTGAAGAGAAATGCAAACTCATACTTGAATGCGTGTTCAAAGGAGAACAAATTGTGTGCAGAGAGAGTTCTGATCGCGCTTTGCGCACCTGACTGAGAAAGGCCTCTGTCATTTCCAGCTTGCTCAGTCAAGTCCACGATGTCACTATGCTGCTGCTGCTGCTGCGGCTGATGATGGTGAGAAGACTCCCCCTGATTGGCGCAAGCTGAATGCGAGCCAGACATGACAGGGTCTTGGGGACTGGCGTGTGACCCCACCGAGGCACTAGGAGGTCCTGCCTGACTGTTGTGTACATCTGACTGGGCGATCGACCTGTCAGCAGATTGGGTTGTCTTTGTGCTGCATCAACAAAAAAGAACAAAAATCTGCACTGCAACCTGCAATGCTGGCCCTCTACACACTTCTTGCTAATTCTCTGAACGATTAGACTTCACATGAAGTGCAGGCATGGACAACAATTACCAGTCACTTACAGCCTATAATATGTGTATCTCGAGTGCTGCATCATGCATTTACATGATGATCAAGCCACAATCAATGATGAGGGGCAAGGTTGAGTCTTGCTGACAGACAACCTGATTATGCAACCTAGCTCACATGTTCAGATTTCCTTGTTCATGCACTTCTGAACATGCTGCTTTATACATGGCCAACCTGTGAGTGTTGGACACAGGCTGCCTGTTGGACCCCCCATGACCCCCCCTTGGCGGCCTGGGGGGTCTGAGGACCCTGCGCTGGGGTGCTAGCAGACTAGCCGGCAACCTGACAATGCCTATAGGGGCTCTGCGCACTTGACGAGCAGGGCCAACACTGGTGTGTCCAACAGCTAGACCGGGATGAGGACCATCCCAGGGACTGATGCTGTCAATGATGGTAGACTCTGCCATGTGTGCTGACATTGGACCTGAATGGGAGACACCTATGCTTCCTGTCCCAGGATCAGGCACATGCGTGCCAGAGTTGGTGCTGGCAGCCATGCTGCTTGCTGCTGTGTGAGGCTGGGCAGCACCTGAAGCATCATTCACTCAGTCAATGGTGCATTCGTTGTTTCACTGTTCCATTCTACATTCATTAATCCGTTTGTGCGTTCGTTCATTCGTTTGTTCATGCGTTTCTTTGTTCGTGCGTTTGTTGGTTCGTTTCTGCTTTTGTTTGTTTGTTTGTTCGTTCGTTCACTCATTCATTCAGTACGAGGACTTCCCCTCAAGTCAGGTACATACAGCATCAGCGGCTCTTGACTGGATTGTTGCTGCAATTTTGCCCATGAGCTGCTGCAACCAAGCTGAGTGAATGTCCTCTTTTCTTGTGCTTTTGGTCATATGGTTTTTGGTTGCTGACCGCTTTGGTATACAGCCGCTGAGCTTGAAAACGTTCAAGAATGAGGCTGTCCATGCTTGCAGTTGAGGCGTGCTTGACAGCATATATTGGACACATCTGCTGCAGAGAAGTAAGCAAGAGAACCTTTTTTCCACCATGCAGACAACACAACTTTGCATAAACTTGTCTGATACCTCTGCAGGCACTGCTAACAGCAGGTCTGGCGAGTCCCCATGCAAAGGCTGCAAAGCTGGTCCTGGGGAGCTCCATGCCATCCTGCATGTACATGCGAAGAAGGTTAGTATGCAAGTGCTGCTGCAGTCATCATGTAATTGCTTGCATCATGATGGCAATGCAAGCAGGCTAACATCTCTTGCTGAACTACAAGGCAAGGAGCTCCTATTGCAGAGCAGCTTTGTTGCTTCAGGCATTTTCTGAAAATGCATGGGCGTTCTGCTGTTGGGCAGCAACAGCATTTTCTGTTCTGCAGCAGTTTGGCTCGAACAGGCACCAGGACCGTGCAAACAGAAGCTCTGCAGTGATGAAAATGCGCAGCCAGGAAACTGTTGCAGGCATGCAGTTTGTAGGAATGAGCCGCAAGACAAGCTGCATTGAATGCAGTTGTCGCGACCTGAGTCATGAAGTGATCCTCCTGATGTGTGGCAGATCCTTCCCTGCGTGCTTCCACTGGCAGACCTGCGCTTCTAGCTGAGCCCTGCAAAACAAATCTGTAGCAGCTGAAGCCTCAAACTAAGATTTACATTGACAGTCCCAACGCAAGTCAAGTAATTGCCGCAGGTTTCACATGTTGCGAGCTAGTGCCAGGCTCAGGAGGACAGTTGTCCCATGCTGCCCAGCACGTCACTCACGTAACTTGCCTTGACACGTTTGACACTTCAAATCTCAGTCTCGACAGCAGCAGGTGGCTACCAAAGTGCAGGTGTGCCAGGTATGCTTGGAAGCTTGCATTTCCTCATATATACATTGGGGGCAAGAGTTCAGCATGGCGTCAATGCTGCATCAGTGGTGTGTCACATACAAACATAGGCTGAACATTGGCTGCAGGACAAACTTCTGCCTTGAGTGTGATGCTTCCTGTCCACAGCTTGACAGGTTCTGGCATAGTTTGCAAGGGCTGTCAAGGACAACAGCAACAGACAGATGCTGGAAGCAGCATGACTCTAGTCAAAGGCTTTGGTCACAAAGGCTGCGCATACAAAGCAACTTATGAGATGCACAAGCGCTCACTGGTCGGCCTGCTTCTGGCAGGGGTCCTGGAGAGAAATTGCGCCAGGATGCACCAGAGGGCAAACTGTTCCCAGGCTGTTGTGGGGGCTGCCCTTCAGCTGTGCCTATGCTGCCTTGATGACCAGTGCTTGATGGGCTTGCCCCAGAACCTGTATGGGAAAGCCCAAAAAAAATTCAACACAATGTCCTGTACAGCATAGCACCATGCCATGGCAATAGTCAGTAACTGCATGTTGCTGGACCACCGTGGAGCTCTATACGCTGTCTGGTTGGTTGACTATGCATGGGAGGCTTGAAGCAAGGCGTACAAGATAATCAACGACTGCAGAGATAGGTTCCGTGCCTTGCAATGGGCAACAAAGTGATGGCACAGAACAATTCATCTGCTCATACAGCTAAGCAATGCTGTGTAAAGCAATTGGATAACCCACTCAGCAACAGCCGAACCAAAATGCATTCTCAGGTCTGCACATCTTGCCTGTGCATGACAGTATGCTTGACAGACAAGCTGGCTGATACACTGAACACGACTTTCAGGTGACGCTCGGCCCCATGCATTGTCAAGCTTGTAACAAGGCAAGTTCACTGTAGCAAGGGCCACAGAGTACTAACCAGGCTCTGCCTACGGCAAGGAGACACATGATGATGACCGCCTATACTACTAAGTAACGCAATTTTGCGCCCCAGCACATGCAAAATTGACGTGTCACTCCAGCACACATTAGTACGCAAAAGGTGGACATACTCAATTGGTCGCCATCATCATCCTGATCGTCCTCCAGCACATGGCTGCCAAAGCCGGCAGCTGCCATGAAAGCCAGGCTGGAATCATTTTCAGGCGGGAGAGGCAGCTCTGCCTTCAGAAGCTGCAGCTGCTTCCGTATCTGCTGTGCTGCTGTTTCGTGAAATTTGGCCCTGTTCAGCATGACACTGCGCGTCAGCAGAGCACAGATGTTTGTGGCACTGTTGCAAGTTGATCCATAACTGTTTCCATTCAATGGTAAGAGCAGGCTCTCTCAGTCAGAAGCTGCTATGGCTTGCACGCATGCTGCACTGCTGCCTGTGTCTGTTCTTTCCTTGTGCAAACCAGGACTCTATCAGCATGTCATGTCACAGCAGTTTGCCATATGACATGTGGTACATGGCATGTGCTTCGGACAGACTGTGACAGGTGCAATAAAGGGCAGACAGCAGCTGCATCTGCACAGCTTGCTAGGAGCGGCATGTGCGCCAGCTAGATTCTGCTTAGCTGTGCCTACAGTGCCATTTCATAGCCTGCTTGCAGTATCATGCAGTCTGAAAGCAAAAGCCTTGCCCAAGTCTTCTGGAAAAGGCTTTTGCTTTAACAGCCAATTTTCAGGGTCAGGAAGCAGATTTTTGTTGCTCTTGGTAGACACGATGAGCTTTCAGCTGCAGAAGGCATACCCTGCCCTCTGCCGTGCTTCTTGTGAAACGTCATAAGCAAGGCGGGCCTGCTTGAAGACAGGGTTGTCCACCAGCTGGTCGTCCTCTTCAGGCCTGGTGCGTTTGCGCATGTTGGTGATATCCATCATTGGCATGGCTCCTCCTTGCTCACTCAGGTGAGTGAGGATCAGGTAATGAGCAACCTGTACAGACGAGCCTACTCAAAACTACGCTAGGCAGCAGTCAGCTAGTGAGCACATGCAGCATGTTCAAAGGCTGACATCAATGCTTTGCTTCATTGCCATGCGGTATGTCACCGTCTGTGTACGCAAGCACTGTGTACAAAAGCTGGCAACATGGTTTGCTTGGTGCAGAGCTAGGAGCAACAGTGACCACTTCAAGGTGACAACCCTTACTGGGATGTTGTTGACACTATCAAGACTGGCGGGGAGGCACCAGATGTCAGGCACAGCACAGCGCAGAGCCAAAAATACAAGGAGCACGGCGACAAGCAAGCCTCACAGATTTGAAGCCCTGTTTGGTGGCCTCGTGAATGAGCTGGTTGGTGACAGCCAGGTTGCGTCTGGCACGCAGGCAGTTTGCTCCTGAGCAGTTGCAGATGTCTCGGCAGCAGGGGCAGCGCCACTCACTGCGCTGCTTCACCTCGTGAATGTTCTCGCCCATCCTGATGTACAGGCACGACCCACACCAGGACCCCCTGCCCTTGCCTCCAACAACGCGCTTCGTGGAGTTGTAGCAAGGGCAGTAGGTCTTTTCATCAATAGTCTTCTGCCTGCCAAGTCAGTGCAGACTCAGTGCCATGACACACACTGAGCAGAGTACAGTGCTCAGTGTGTTCAGTTAGTGCACATCCAATCACATGTTCAGTGCTTGTGTTCAACATGCGCTTTGCAGCGGCGGTTGTGGCAGGATGCGGTTAATGGCGATCTTTGTGCAGATCAGTTTCCAGCTTGATGCAAAGAACGGTGACAAGGAGGCAAAGGGATGAGCTGTTGAGGTGACCCTTTGCATTGCTGACAAGGTCTGTAACATGAGGAGTGCAGTGAGGACCCTGCAGGCTGCGTTCTTTGACATGCAAGTCACCGCAGATCAAGCAGCAATGCAGCGTATTCAATGTGGATCAAGTTGTACGGTGCATCTGGGTGATTGGGGGCATGTAATCATACCGGCAGAAATGGCATGTAACCATACCTGCAGAAATGGCATGTAGTGCAAGCCCTGCATGGCTGTACATGGTAGTCCTTGCAGTAGTCTGAGCACTTTCCCTCATTGTATGACGCTTGGGCCTCAAACTGCTTCAGGCGGCGCAAATGATCCAGGGTGTAGTACTCCCTGCGTTACACATGACAGGGCTTTGTAAGCTCAGGATGAAGGCTCAGCTGCAGCTCAAGGTATGAGGGTGTTCTGAGCTCAAAGCTTGGTATGAGAGCTGTATCATATCAAGCAGGTGGTGCGCAGCAGCCCAGATTTGTAGGACAGCCAGTAAACGAAGAGCAGTGATTTTGCCATAGGAGCAACATGCATGCACACAGGACGCATGCAGAGAGGGTCATGTGAGCGTCATGGTGCAAGCACTGACCAAGGACGTGTGCAGTTGGGCAAACACCAAAGTTGGTGATTGTCGCAATACCTGTTCCTCCCTTGAGCCTGACGCATCTGCCTTAGCTCTGGGCCTATCCTGTTCTTGTAGTGCTGCAGAGAGGCAATGTCCACATGGACAGCGTCTGCTGATCTGCCAGATCCAGAGCTTGCTTCTTCTGACAAGGCTGGCATGCCGCCATGGCCTGCAGTGGTTGCTTGAGGTAACATGATTGAGTGACGCCGTGCACAAACTACTGTGCTTTCAGAAGCCATGTACTGACCTGTGTATGCTGATCTGTACTGCCTGCTCTGCTGCCCATCACTGGACCCACCAGGCAGCACTGGTTGCCGCTGGGCACTGGTAAGCAGGGTGTCAAGGAGATCTTCGCCCTCCCGAGCGAAGTCTTGCAGCAGTAGGCCACGCGATAGGCGGGGCATGACTGGCTGCTACAAAGAGATATCTGCCGTGCAGAAGGGATGACGAAGACCGGCTTGGCCGGATCAGTTTCGGTGATCAGGTGCTGAGATCTCTCTGACAAGCTCGGCGAAACTCGCTGCACGTTCTGCGAGTGAATGTCTGCTGCTCATCTGCAACACGTACCGGATCTGTCAGGTAGCTCATGCCACTCTGCAGCCAGAACAGTGTGTTTGCACCGCTGCCGTGCGTGGTCAGCCTTACGGTTGTCTGTCAAAAAACGCTCGGTACTGCTGGCTTACAACGATGGCGGCCTCCTCACGCAGCTTAATACTTTAATCAGCCTGGTGAACGCGTGCGGTAGCCATTGTTCAGAGGCACGACTCAAGGCTTGCCAACAATCAGCGACAGGTTTGACCTAGCGTTGACCCGTGGTCAAACAGCAAGTGCAGTCTGTCGAAGTTGGACATCATCTGTTCCGAGACATCGCAGCGTTGATCACGGGAAGATTGCACGAGAGCATTGATCAGACGTCAGCCCCGCGTTACGGAAGTAGCTGAGCCATGTCTGAGGTCAAAAGCAAGCTGAGGAATAGTAAACAAGCCGATTTGACAGGGGTGCCTGAAGGTAAAGAGACTCAAGCGACAACACGAGAGCAATCGTCAGCCAGGTGTTGGGGGAACAGTGCGTACGATTACGTGGACTTTGCTTCAGGCTCACAGAACAAGAAAAGGAAGTCCCCAGCTGCAGGCAAGGGTGCCAGCAAAAAGAAGAAACACAAAGACGAAACGTCAAGTGCGTACATGGTCCAAGAAACAGTTGAGGACCTCTCAGCAGCCAAAGCATCCACGTCAGACGCAAAGCTGGTGGACCCCAATACAGGTGAAGAGGTGCAGGCTGCTTCAGATGACAAACCAGACAAAGCTAGCAGCAGCAAGGCAGCAGCCAAGCCCAAAGGACAAAGCAAGAAAGTTGGCCAGCTCGTTGACCCAAACACTGGTCATGCCATTGACCCTGCAGCTACTGTAGAAAGCAAGCCAGCTGCCAAGCCAAGCAGTGGCAAAAGTGTCAAAGAAGAAGCCACCGACAGTAATCAAGCTGGCCCATCAACAGCATCAGCCAAGCAAGAGCCAACATCTGACCAAGAGCAATACGTCAAAATCAATAGAGCGCCTGTGCTGACTCTGTGGGTGGCTGTTGTTGCTGAGCGACAAGGGTTTAGTAAAGAGGCAGGGCTGACATTTGGCAAAGCCATCAGCGGCATGCTGGCACAGAGCAAGGGCAGGTAACCAGTTTGCAAGCTTGGCACTTTGTCTTCAGACTCTATATTGCTACTCCCCATGAACCCAGCTGTAGAACACCTTTGCTAACGAAGACCAAACCCTGTACTGTCTGGAACAAGGCCAACAACAGCTGTGTCTGTGTAGCTCAAGCAACAAATTTGCAAAGCTGGCCATGAGTAGTTTCAGTCGGGAGGCTCGACACATCAGCGAGTCTCGATCCAGCAGCGCGCTTGACAATGACCAGCATGATTTTGACTGAACCAAGCCTTAGTAGATTGTGGTGACAATCACTGGTATTGTGGTGACAGTCACTGGGATTGTGGTGACATTCACTGGGATTGTGGTGACAGTCACTGGGATTATGGTGACAGTCACTGGGATTGCAAAGCCTGCCATTGTCCTCAACTCACGCTGGACTCCTGCTGCTGTTTTCGCCAAGTCATGCTACTGAAGGGTCCTCCCCAGTGTCGACAACAGCTCCACAGGCAATTTGAAAAGACTAAGAACAGCCTTTCGGGCCCAAAGGCTCACATCAACAATACCAGCAGCCGACACATGAGCATGCACCTGTTGGTTGTGGTGAAAACAGAAGCCGCATTTGTGATTGCAGGTCTATAGGCGTGTTTGACAAGAAGGACACCGATGACAACGCCAAGCATGAGAGGGAGGAAGAAGAGCATGCACAAGGCATTGCCAGGCACGATGTCTTTGGCATGAGCATCAAAGCCAGGGACGTTGGTGATGAGGGTGATGTGCGCGCTATGGATACCAACATGAAGGTAAAATAAATAAAAAATTGACCTTTTGAAACAAAAACCTGACAAAAAATGCTGCATTTCCTATGACAGACACTCCCTGCTGCTCTTGCATTGCACTGGGCTGTGCACAGTGCTTCAGCCTTCAGACTGCCCCAGCGTCAAATCGCATCAGATCCCAGAGCTTCACAACGCAAACTGCAAGAAACACTCTAATCCCAAAATCCTACATCATACCTCACTCCCCCAACTGAAAAGTTTGGAAAAGTTTGGAAAAGTTTGGAAAAAGTCAGGGTTTTTGGGAACCCTAACAGCCAAGATCCGATGCAATTCATCGCTGGGGTTCAGACTGTGTGCCTGGGCAACCCTGGCTTGAATATGCGCTTGCTTGCCTGTCTTAGATGCTCCTGTCTTCTACCGGCAATGTGCCTACCAGTACACTTCACGATGCTGTATGGTTGCAGAGCACCCAAGGCCTGCAGACAAGGCCAAGTCCATGTGTTGTCTGTGCTCTCTGTCAGATGCAAGACTCAACAGCGAGCTGCACATCCTGAGAGGCTGATGCATGTTGCACAATTGGGCTCATGTCATGACCAATAATCATGCAGCCTTGTATGCACCAATCCACTGAGTTCATGGTAGGATCCTCCCACATTAGCCGCACACATGATGCTGATTGATCCATCCCTCTACACTGGCTTACCATGCTGCAGGCACTGAATCACAAGCAGGTGGAGGGCTACCTGCAGAGGGCTTTTGGGCAGCAGCTTCAGGTGCGCTTAGAACCTGCCTCTTACACCATATAGATTCTAATCATGTGCATAACTCAGGTGCACATAGCACTTGCCTCCTGCATGTTTGCTCTGCTATCCCAGCAGCACCTGCTTGCTTCTTGGTCCGCCCTGAGTGAGGATAAAAAGTCTAAGCTCACCCTATCAGCTCAGGGCGCAGACCTTCTTCCTTACCTGCCTTCTGGCGGTAGCAGAGTGGCTGAGAGAGTGATTGACTACAGGTTGCTAAGGATGCTCTGGCAGAGCTGGCCAACAGCTACAAGGCAGAGGAGATCGGTAACCATTGCTACCACTTGTACGAGCAGTTCCGCCCTAGTGTAGCATCAGGGCAGAAGGGGTGGGGGCAGAAGGGCCAGTTGGATCTGACCCAAATTCGCCAGCTGGCTGAAAAGCATTAGTCATCACATCTGATGCTGCCAGATGGCATCAGACACATGAGAGCCTGCCAGCTTGCGCAAGCCATGAACAATGCTG
>JAABUY010006861.1_pt1 | contig 11010 bp, 16 predicted proteins | sample 5560271 | NCBI WGS metagenome assembly JAABUY01 (sample SAMN10711886, study PRJNA513374) | rock metagenome | isolation source: Antarctica rocks | place: Antarctica: Victoria Land, University Valley
CCGTGATGACACATATGCATCTGCTGGGAACATACATGAAGCTACTGCTTTGCAAAGGAGACAAGTGTTGGGGCCTGTGGGGAGAAGGCTAGGGGGAGGGGATTTGGGGGGAAGCACATGATGCAGGAGCTTGCAGGCAGAAGCTGACCTGAGGAATCAAGCCTGCTGGTGTGGGGAAGAACTTGGAGACACGGAGGCCTTTGGGCACTGCATCAGAGCGCTTGGATATGCCCTTGTTGCCCCGCAGGGTCGCTAGGTGACGGTGCTTGGGCTCCTCTTTTCCTGTGTCTTGCTCATTCCTACTGCCCTTGCTGTTTTGATGGCGAAGCGGTTGCACATGATGCGGCTCATTGTGAATGAGGCGGCGATTGTTGCCGATCACATACCCCGCACCAAACACTTCTCTGAAGTCTGCCAACCCAAAGTCGATTATCTGCATGCCAAACACAGCTGTTGAGTGCAAACAGGCTGCATAACATAGCTTTTGGAACATGGGAAGCAGCAAGAACTGGCCAGGATTGCTGTATTGCAAACCAACCATGCTCCACCAGTCACTGAATGACACCATTCACAAGTGCGCTTGGGGTGCATATGCACCTGCTTGTGACAATGCATAAACTGTATGAGGAAAGAGCAGAACAGCAACATCTTGGCGGAGCCTTGTTGCTGTGAGAGCCATTCACTCAGAAACGGGAATGGCCTTACCTTGAAGTGGCCATCTTGCAGGTCCCCTGTGCCTTCTGCTTCCATGGTAGCCATACTTGCTGATTTATGCGCTAAGACAGGGTCATGTGCCTGTGTCTGAACAGATGAATCCTGCAAATTGGAGGGATACTGGTCGCCGGAAGGCAATGCTGCTTGTGGCTGTCTTCCCACTTCACGCAGGTTGACTGCTGCTAGGTCATCAGGGTGAAGTACGCCTGAGACGTGCTGAGAGTCATGATGTGATGCATCCTGCATTCTACCACTCCTGGGGGTGCCTGTGCCGGTAGGGGTGCTTGGACTGCTGCCCTTGTGATCCTCCGGCATAAGCTCCATGATGTTTGCTAATCGCAGATCAGCATGATGGAACGCCAGCTTGCGCTGAGCCTGATGCAGGGACTTGAAGACGCAGTACAACATCTGGCGCAGGTAGTGAACATCATGGAACCCCTTTGCACTGACAGGCTTGGTGACGTCACGCCCAACAATACGCTCCAAAAACATTGCTGTAGGAACACACCAAGACCTCTTTCAGCCAGAAATCAACTGTGATATGTTTTTTTGAGACTTGTGGGCAATGGGCCATAGCTGAAGTAGACACTGTACCTCTGAATTTGCCACTTTTGGTCACAACACCCGCGCCTGTTCCCATGAAACCAGGTAAAGCCTCCCCAGGCTCTGTAAGCAGTGCTAGCTGCCTACCCACTCTCCACTCTCTTTCGAGGTTGGTCATGCCAAAAAGGCCTCCAATGCCGAATTTGAAGACAGCTTTCAAGACTTGGTTAGGATCAACCTTGCCATCGTTGTCTTGTAACAGGAAAACACCACCCTACATATGAACTAATTGTGACCGCAGCGCTGACTGTACACCTTGAGCAACAGCGATTCAAATTGACCAGCACCTGAAGGCCAACCCCAAGAGGCTTGCCCACAACCAAGTTTTCGGTCAGTCTCGCCCCTTCTTTGACTTTGAAGTTGTCCGGAACATAAATGTATTCCTTCTGCGCACTGCTTGGATGCTTTGCGTCTGTGTCGCTTGGTTGACCACTCTCGACAGATGTCAATTCCGAGGCAGGCGCCGGCATCGCTGGCCGGTGTGACAATCAGACTGCACGCTGGGATGTCGAGTTGCCAGAGCTCGATACGCTCCTGTCACATATGCAAACGGGCTCACCTCTGCACAAGCATGCGTGCTGCAGGGGGCAAAGTCATAAGTGTACGCCAACGGACGCTTTGCTTATGGACGTGTGTGTGTGCATCGATCAATTCGAAGCTGATTAGCTCATGCATCCCAAAAAGGATAATAATTGGCAGTCTTCGCGGGCCAAAGCTGGATTGTGATTCGTCATCTTATGCTTCGGGGACCGCAGATTGACGTAATTTCCTGCCAAATTTATAATGTCTCGGCCCTTGGGGCTTTGCGCTCTCTGTGATACATTGGTTCATACAAGTGATCAGCCTGGTTGGGCTGGCACACACAAACAATTTTTTGCAACTTGTTTGACATGGTGTGCTTGGACTGCTGCTATGGTTAGATGCATGTAGATTTTGTCTACAAACTTTGGCGTGGCCCAAAACAGCATTGAATGATTTGTTTCATTCTTACTCAGAATTCTCAGTCATTGTCTGTTGACTCCTCTGATGAGTCCTAAAGACAGGAAATACAAGTTGACTGAGCATGTGCATGGCAACCGAGACAGCCCAGAAACAGTGCTTGAGTATGCAAATGTTTGAAGCCGCTGAACTTGAAAACGCCAAAGAAAAAAACTGTGGTGCGCAATACTGACTGCTGCTACAAAACCTAGCTCTATAGAAATGCATAAAGCAGAGCAGCATTTGTCTTTTTACAATGCTTGATATCACATTGATGTGGCAATCAAACAGCTTCAGGCGCAATTCGCCGCGCCTTCTTGGTGGTCTGGGTGCTGTCTGGTCTGCTGTTGCCTGCACAGGTACCTCACAGCTGCTGTGAAACACTGTTATAAACGTTGATCTACAAGACATAGCAAAGTAATCTATGCGCAGATAGCTCTTGGCACATGCCGGCAGACTTGATGGTAAAATGATCTCCCACTTGTAGGACATGATAATCAGCATGAATTGAGGGCAGCTATGGCAATACATGAGTAAGTCTTCTTCCAACATGTACCTGTAACAATTGGAGTGGGTGCGAGGCGTCTAATGCCAGACTTCTCGCCAGTTGCATTAGAAGCATTCATCTTCCTCATGGGAAGGGGGCTCATCATGCTGAAGTCCTCCTCTTGCTGCAGCCTGCTTGCCTGTACATGAGCTCTGCTGTGTCATGCATGGCAGTGTGACGACAACTTCACTGTGCCATTGTATTGATTGTGAGCGAGCACACACACACACACACACATGTGCATGGCAGATGGTGGTAAACCACAGAGAAGCAAGGCCTAGCAGGATGCACAATGTCATGCAAAACGCAAGTTTGCTGAGCAGACTGCTAGCACATCACACCAACTTGCTTGAACCCCATTTCTGCATGTCAGTACAGTGTACTTGTCACCTGGGAAGTGCTAGGTGGTGGCATATTGGCTGAGCCAGAAGCAGGCCCTGGGGTCTTATGTGGGTGAGGTGTGGATGCAGGAGGAGCTGCTTGCTTGGCAGCGCATGCAACACGCTCTCTGATGTGGGGGGGAAGGTCGGCTGCCAACACAAACTCGCCCAGTTCTCCCTTGTCAAAACTGACAATGCTGCATCACACACCACAGACCTGATGTATCATGTATCATCAGCTGCAAACAGCTTGCTCTGTATAGAAGCAGCTTTCCTGCCACTGTCGTGCCGCTCTGGCTGAACTCCTTTGGCATCACAAGCCAGCTAGCATTGCGCTTGTCATGCAGCATATGATACTACAGTCTTGGAGTTGCGAAACCCTCCTTGCCATTCAACACACTCATGACACTTTGACATGTTAGGCAGGATGACCAGCCTGGCAGGCTACAGCACTGTCAAGCCTGGGCATGATGCATGCGCCATGCAGTTTGTCAAGGCACACAGCAAGGGATGTGAGGTCAATTTACAAGACTCACCTGCAGTAGCCATCATAGGAGGAGATCGCCAAGAAGGTTCCATCGCAGGACCAGGCCAAGTCTGTGACTGCCTCAAAGTGCAGAGCACCCAACACAGCTATTGGAGTTGGTTGCTGCACCGATGCATCAAATCTGTCATGGCTAACAAACAGTGGAATACACACATGTCAGACTTGATGCATCCAGCTATGCATGAAAGTAGCTTGCATCAGCCGCATGCAAAAACATAAGCCGGGTCACAGGGCTGCGTGCAAACATTGCAAACAGGTGTAAGCCATAGATGGAAAAGCTTTGCAGCCAGCATTCAGGGCAATATGCTCCTGATGCAGCACAGTCAAAGCCCATGGGAGCTCAGACTGATTGGCTGTTGTTCCTTACCTGGGTGTCATAGATGATGATGCTGTCCAGGGTAGCAATGGCAAACACCATTCTGTAAGGCAGCTGGAAGGGCTGCTGCTGTTGAGTGTCAGACAGACCATTGTCCTGAGGTGGACAATCTCTCAAGCTGAAAAGCTGGGGACAGAACCTGATGGCCACAACTGCCTAAAAAACAACATCACAGCATTGCGCTCGGGCCACAGTGCACCGAAGACTTGCTGACTGGTGACTGTCGCTGTCCCCTGTTGTTAAACAAGGATTGAGATATGTTGCTGGTTTCTGTTGCAATCAGACGTACAAAAGACCTTGATTGCAATGATGCAATAAATCTGCTGGAATTGCAAGATTACGTTGCCAGCCTGCTTTCTGAAATTCTGTCTGTGTCAGGAGCCAGGATGTTAGTCCTTGCAATGGTACGAGCCACCACATCTGCATACATTGGTTGGAGTGGCAAAGGCTCGGACTGACTGCATGACACATCCAAAAAGCATGCGCACGATTCACCTTGTTGGTGGCTGGCAGGCGCAAGAAGGGCTGGGCCCAGTGGCCCCTGGCATACACGTACGCTGTGAAGAGAGTTGGGCTGTCTGCTGTCTGCTTGTACTGTCCACAAGGAACCACCAAGAAGGAGCCTGCGTGCAACACGTGCTCATGCATGTGTCAGAGTCTTATGCATGCATGACGTATGCTTTCCCTCTGGGGCGCATTGAGATTGAGTCTTGTCTGGGATGACTCTGCAAGGATCTTATGACAAGCAAACGTGGCTGTTACCACATTTGGCAGATTTGACAAGCTGATCATTCCATCTTCCTGACGGAAACAACTGTGGCAAATTGGGCAGCAAGCTCAACCAGCAATAAACCAGCCTTCGAGCATTACTTATTAAAACATCTGACTTCACATCACAGAGCATAACATATAGATGGATCTCAAGGTAGACAGGCATACCATCAGGCGACCAGGCCAGGCGGCGGAAGAAGCTGTTGAGCTGCTCATCTTGAAACAGACTCAAGCGCTGTGGCTTGCTGTCTTCCTGCTCTTGTTCAGATGGTCCTGTACCATCAACACAAGTACGCTTTCTCCGTAACTAATCATGATGAAGATCAGTCCCCATGACAGCTGGATCAGTGAAGTGCAGGTTGCTTACACGTTGAGAGTTCAGAACTTCTTCAAGAAGCCAATTTTTCCAGTGACAGGCTTGAGAGGTGCACGTTTCAAGGGTCAACTTATTGATTGAGGTGACAACATGGACATAAGGCATAGTGCATGGCATCATGACTGCTACTGAAGGCAAGCTGCCACCTGATGCTGGCATGGCCCGCTTGGAGAGCACGTGTAGACATTGCATGTCCAACACTGTGTTCACACTGCTGGCAGCCTGACTCTTCTTGGCCTTCTTCTTGCCCAGCACAGGACCTTTGGGACCGTACACTCTGTGTACAACCACAAGAAGAAATAATACGCAACAATAAACATTGCAACAGTGCATCTGATATGAGTGAGCATTTAGCATGCAATCAAGGAGTCAAACCACATACAGCGTGATTGAGGTGCAATCAAGGAATCAGCCAGCAAACAGTGTGGTTGGGTGATTCACAATCAAGTCTGACAACAGTCTAGTAAAGTCACCATCTGAGTGCCTTGTAGCATCACTGTGCCACGTCAAGGACAGCAAAGCAGTTGCAGCATACCTGCAGGTACGGTCTGCACTCTGAGAGATGACAAACTCGCTAGCAGGGTCCCAGGTCACCCCCTGCACATTGGCGCATGTACAGCTCAGCATCACAACTACTTTATTATGATTTGCTTGCCTGTGACACCTTGTACAGGCACACAACACATGAACTTGCTGTGAGGCCTGTCAGACTGGCTGGCTATTGCAACAGGGCTACAGTAGTAGAGTGAGGCATGTTGGTATACTGACCTGCCATCACAATCAGAGCGACAGCATGACAAGCCGATTGATGTTTAACAAGCAAGCTGCTGAATGTTACATGCTGAGTGAGGTGATGTGCAGATGAAGATGTACCTGAACATAGTGACGGTGATCCTCCAGGCGGCACTTTCTTGCCCCAGCCTCTACATCCCAGATGATGCAAATGTTTTCAATGGAGCCAGATATGAGTGCAGATGAGTCAGGTGCCCAGGCCAAGTCTTGCACATCGTCTGTGTGGCCCCTGGTACATCAAATGCATTGAGGCGCTGAACAGAGTCGTCAATGCAGCAGGGCTCACATTGATGGGCTTGCAAGCAGTGCCAAGTCTCTCAGCACAGCCTGGTATTGATTTTAAGCTCTCTAACGCAGTATTGCCCAGCAGTGGCTGACCTTAACGCAGCGCTGGTCTTCCAGCCAGGGTCTGTCTCCTCTGAGCCAAACACTTTCTGGGTCTCTGTGCTTGGCTTCCAAAGGTACATTTCTCCGCCGACACCAGCAGAAGCCAGCAACTGACCTGCACAGCCTCTACATGCATGCAGTGTTGCTTTGAGCTCCAATCAGCATATCACTTGTAGCTCTATGTGCACAACAGCCATACCAGATGGTGCAAATCTGACAGTATTGACATCTCTGGTGTGGCCCATCAAGTGTCCAAGGTGCGTCACGACAGGATTTTGCTCACTGTCGAGTTTGACCTGCCCAACTTGCACATATCAGGCATCTGCCGTTTGTGTATGAAATTGCAAGCATTATTCCCGCGCACTATACTGACTGTCTCGCTCACCTCCCACAACTGCAGCACAAGAAAGGATGTTTGTCTAAACACCAATAGAAACTTCAGAGCAACTTGTAGTGCACTGGCAAAACCAGATCGAGGCCACACCTTGACATCTTTGTCTCCGCCTCCCGTCGCCAAAACCCCAGAAGAGTGAAAATCGACTGAATACACCGGCTTTTTCTCGTGCCACACTATTTGGATGGTTTTCACCCGCATAGTGATCAGTATGATCAACGACCGTCACACTAAGAAATGAGGTTCATGAGGTTTGTGTGCTTTGCTGCGTGTGACGACAGTGCATTTGCGCTCTCACGCCGTGAACGGGTACGGCTGCCCTGGATCAAACGAGGAGTGAAGTTTGAGTACTGCAGTACAGCCGTATACGCACAACAGCTTGAACAATGTCATATATCATCGAAATGTCTTAGTGTCTAAATGTCTAAATGCCTAAATGTCTAAATGCCTAAATGTCTAAATGCTGTTATGTTATTTATGACATGCAATGCCAGCTCGTGTTGTACATGTACAGCTGTAATTGGGTTTAAGGCTTGGATTTGGGCTGTGATTGGGTCTAGGGTCTGTGGTTATAACATTAACTGTCTAGGGCACTTGCCAATAAAAAGTAAGCTGTGCAACCTGTCACCCACATTGGCCAGTCTAGCTAAACTTTCAGGGGAGCAGGACGTCCTGACGAAAAAAACAGCTAAAACAATGTAGCGGCGGCAGCAACAAGAGTCATACCGCCCGCAGCCGGCCCGCTGCTGACGATCGTTTGCTAGCTGAGGGGCATCCTAAACAACGTCCAGCTTTTGCATCTCATCAGTCCTTTCCAGGTGGAGAGACGCAAGCTTGCTGCAGTTGCTGCGACAGCCTGGATCGTCCGCTGTCGACGACAGACAGCGTAATCTGCCAAGTTGTGATCCCTGACTGCGTACTCCACGCCTGTGTTGCCGCGCGATTGGTACTACTGAGGGTGGAAGCCAGGTCTGATTTCTATTTCAGCACCTGATGGCCATCCAGGACATTAGACGTAAGTGTGCTGCAAGTGTGCTGCTGTGCAAGCTATACTGTGCAGGCACGCTGTGCTCTGCTTTTCCGGAATCTGCAGAGATAGATGTCTGACGGACCTTTGCCATGACTGCGTGCATAGGGGTTTGACGTTGATGCTTTTTGTTGCAGTGTGAGTAGCGGAGACTGTTTCAGCACAAATCTCCGCAGAAGTGCTTGTGCTTTGAGTGACATTTCACTTGCATATGTCACATCTTTGCTATACGAGACTTGCGGCAATGCTGGATATCGCAAATCAAGTCATACAAACGCCCAGATGCAACGAATGGTCTCTGAAAAGTCTATGATACTAGCCAATGGATGCAGACTGGCTGGGCTAGCATTCACCTTCAGTCTCGGTGTATTGCTGCAATTGCTGGTAAACCCTGGCGCACTTTCACTGCACAGTATGTTACATTTGCAACCAATCAGCAATGTGAGAGTTGTTTGATAGGCAATGCTTATGTATTGCTGCTTCACAGGGGTGCATACTATGGCACAACTGGTGGCCATTACTGACAGGTTTCTTCCTGCCAGCCGATGGCACAATTGTGCTGTTTGCTCTAGCATGTGGCTCTCACGAGCGACATGCAGCAAGTATGCATTTCTCACATATTTTCTCCTGCAGCTTTCATGTATGTCCTGGTCCCAATGCCCTACCTCTTCTTTGGGACAGGGTCCTCATCTTCAGCCTTAATCTATGGCGGCAGTAGTATGGCTAGTGGGTGCGTTCTTTGCAAAGATGATTGGCAGATGCTTTAACATACATTGTGAATGTGTGTATTTGTGCAAGAAGTCACTGGTGTTGTATCGACCTAGGTTTTTGCGCGCTATGATGCAGGTGGATAGATGCAGGCAAGTTCCTCACAGGTTTCTCAGCCATAGGCTCGATAGCAGTGCCAGCCATCTTGTATCATGCACAGGTATACAACTCAAAAGAGTTTGGTGGAATAGCTATACCTGTGACAAGCCGCTACTGATAGAATCTATCTGATCTGGTTGAACAGCACTCAAATTGTGTGAAGGTTGGGACATGCTCATGCTCAGTAAAGTGCATGTGCTTGAACAACATGCAGTCAGCTCTGCATGTTGGTGTGGCTCAACAAAGTCTATTTGTTCGCAATGCAGCAAGATTGTTGTGCACTCTGCAGAAAATAGAGCCTGGAGCTCTTTGGATGGAGGTGGCTGCTGTAGTAGTACTTGGAGGCACAGTGTTTGCATTTGACTACTTCAACAGCAGTGACAGTGGATACTACACCTATTGAGCATTCAGTGTGTGTTTCTGTTGCACCTGTACTATTTAGCGTCTTCATTTAGTCCTAAAGTTTCTTGAGACATCGCAAAGCTGCACCGTGCACATGGTGGCCAGTCATTGACATGACAGTAACACTCAGCCCAACACTGCACTGTATGCCCTTCAGCTGGCAATGTCAGTGCATGAATTGTATTGCAAGCTACTGCTGTCACTATGACTTTGTAGTCATAGGCTTACCATCTACACCCAGATGGATTGAGGACAGGGCAGGACTTTGCACAGCCTGCTCTGCATATTACGTATACCCTGATCAATTCTCTGAAGATATGTAGATGTAACTGCCTTACAATGCTGCTCATGGTGCGACCAAAAGTACAACCAGTATCATCGCCGTTTCATTGCATTGTTGGCTTTGGCAGCTAAACGTGCGCCACACGAGCTGGCAAGCGCATTCTGTAGGTCGGTTGCAGACATGCTGCCTGCTGCAGGGCCAAGCTTACTGCTTGATCCAGCCAGCCTGCCCAACAAGCTGGGTTTTCTACAGGCTTCTTTACTTTCATGATGTGTGGCAGAGATGCTGCCTGCTCTGCCAGAAGAGTCCCCCAGCATGCTCTCCAATCCACTGAAGGATGTAGGCCCAGTCACCTGCAGACATTGTGACGCATGCCTGAGCTGCTTAACTACATCTACAGCTTGGCACGCGACAATGCACATACAGCATAATGTCTTTCATTGTGAGCAAAGCATGCCAAATGATCGGATGGTCTGTACAAGCGTGTAAGTCAGCCGTATCAGCAGCATGCAATGATGGCATGCAAGCAGAGATGATACCGGTGCAGTGCCACCAGGACCATCTGTGAGTGGAGCACCACTGTTGCTATCATCTTTGCCAAACACGTATGAGCGGCTGGCCATCTGTGAAGCCCCCCGAGATGCAGTCAACGAAGGCACGCTTCTGCCCATGAAAGTGGTCTGCATAACACAAGGCTGCTACTCGTCTAGGCACAGACAGTTGCTTATAAAGTCGCCCAGCCATTACTCTGATGGCATCCTACACGTGGCTCTTTGTACACGCAAGGTTTTATATTGATTGCGCATTGTTCAGCTACTCAGAGTGGTCTTTGTCGAATGTATTGCTGCTGCTTTCAGAAAGCAGTTGTCAAAGCATTGCGAGGCAATGTTGTGTGCAGGCAAGTTTGCCACAGTCTTGAAGTATCTTTCAAAAGGTGCAAGGAGATTCATCACTGAGGGCAAATTCAAAATTTGGCGTGGAAATTCAACTTGTCAGATTCTGCCATCACTGTTGCATGTGACACATGCTTACTAAAAATGTGGACACACAGAGCTGCTTGTGTTACCTTTTGGACAAGGGGTGGCTGATGCTTGCTTGGCAGCTGTAGCAAGGTGGCTGGTGGTCTGCTATTATGGTGGCCTTGACCATGGCCTTGGGAGGCAGAGGATAGCAGAGCCAGGATCTCTTGTGAGCCAGCATCCAGATCAATACTGCCAACCTCTTCAATCTATGGCAGACAAACAGCCTTTTCAATCCCTCAAGGCACACGTAGCTCACCTGTGCTATGCATGTCACCGCATGCGGCAGTCGGCATTGTCTGCAGAATGAGCTGTGCATGGCTGCCCTCCTGCATATTGTGAGCGCACACACACACACACACACACACACACACACACACACACACACACACACCTGTGTTATAGCCAAATATATACATGCATACATACATACATACATGCATACATACATACATACATACATACATACATACATACATACATACATATGTGTTTATATGTATGCATGGTTATATGGCTCATCCCCATGTACCTGCTGAGCCACTGT
>JAABUY010006865.1_pt1 | contig 11007 bp, 12 predicted proteins | sample 5560271 | NCBI WGS metagenome assembly JAABUY01 (sample SAMN10711886, study PRJNA513374) | rock metagenome | isolation source: Antarctica rocks | place: Antarctica: Victoria Land, University Valley
GGAGGGCGCGCTGGGCGCGGTGGAGGGCGAGCTGGCCGAGCTGCGCGGGCTGGGCGCGCGCATGGAGGCCTGGAAGCAGCAGATGGATGTGGCCAGCGCGCAGGCGCGCCCGCCGCCCGGGCCGCGCCGGCGGCCTAGAGGCCGTGCGGGCTCGCCGCGCAGCCTGGCATGCAGCCCGCCTGCTGGTGCAGGCACGCTCTAACATGTGCGCTGTTCAGTGTTCGGCAATGATCAAGGGCATGCTGCCCTCGTACTCTGGATGCAACGGTGCGATTGAGATAGTGACAGCTGAGCGGGTGAGCATTCACGCAGGTGGCGACCGTGCTGGACCTGGTAGAGGGCGACACCGGCGCGTTCAGGTCCCGCCTCGCATTCCCGCCCCCGCGCCCCAGCTGCCCGCACACGCCGGCGACCCTGTCTGGGCGCGAGCGGTCAGGCATGGTGGGGCTATGAGGCACTGTGTAAATGCGTAATCTCAAGCTTAAACACAGGTCGTAAGCAGTGAGCACAGAGTAGCAGACTGTGTGAGCCGTGCGGGCCATGTGCAGTCTTGCGTGGATTGCCTGAGCACAGACGGCGCTCGCCTGAGGGACTGCTGTCAGAGAGCAGGTCGAGCAAACACATTACGTGGCGCCCTAACCCTACCCCTCGCGCGCAGGCGCGACCTGCAGCGCCTTGCGGCCGACGTGGACACGCTGCGCGCGTCCGCGCCGCCCGCCGCGCCGCAGGCCGCACCAGAGCCGCTCGGCCAAAGCGACACAGCGGCTGGCGCGGCGCCTGATGGTCAGGCGGGCGCGCTCAGCGGGCCGGGCAGCCCGGCGCCGCAGGCCGCGCGCCCGAGCGCGGCGGTGGGCGCGCCGGCGGCCGCCGCGCAGGGCGTGAGCGTGCAAGGCGAGACGGGCCGCGAGGCGGGCGGGGCGGCCGCGCTGGCGGCGCGGCTGACGGCGCTGGAAGATGCGTTGGGCAGCCTGGGCGCCGCGCAGGCGGCCGCGCACGGCAACGTCAGCGGCGCGCTGCACGCAATCACCGCGCGGCTGGCCGCGCTGCAGGCGCGGGGCCCCGAGCGCGCCTTGCCTGTGCCTTGCATGCCAGTCCACTGGGGAGCGTCTGCCTGGGGCTGTGCGCGCTGGTCCTGGTGGGACAACGCGCGCCCTGGACACGCAGCGCACGCATGTGGTCACAAGCGTCTGCAGAAGCTCTGGCTGGCCGTGCGCCAGCCGCACGCGCAGGCGCGTGGCATGCCGCAAAGAGCAGAGAGGTCCGGGGCTGTGCTCGACCACAGGCGGACCTCGTTCCCAAGGACTGTCCTCGAGACCACTGGCTGCCGCGTGCGCAGGCGGCACAGGATGCGCAGGGGGGCACGGGCGGTCCGCGGGAAGCGGGCGCGGGCGCCTGCGGGGGCCCCAGCCAGGCCCTGGCCAGCGTCTGGCAGCCGGTGCTGGCCCGCCTGCAGCGCGGCCTGGCTCGGGGCGCGGCAGCCTGGCCAGAGTTTGGTCAGGCTGCATGGCGGTGGGGCTGGGACGCATGCGAGACCCTGGCGCCTGGCTCTGAGCAGGCGGCCTGGCCCGGCTGGGGGCTGCTGCTGCACGCTGGGGTGTGGGCCGCGGTGTGCGCAGCGGAGGGCCGCTTTGTGCAGCGCAGGCGGTAGCGTGCGCCGCTCAGGCATGTCTTTGCAGTGTGGGTTGTCTGTGTTGATATTACTGTTCCTCAACGTGCTTGGGGGGAGGCATACATTGAAGCCAGCGTAATACGGAGTGTTTCCTCAACGTAACGAACAGAGTGGCCGTTTCAGGCTCACCCCAGGCCATGGGACATACAGCGCGTGTTTATGGCGCGGGGTACAGAGGACCGGTGCATAGCCTGCTCAGGGGACTTGGCGTTAGAGTCAAACCATTGGACACTGTGAGGATGTCCGAGGCCGCGCGGGCTAAAGCGCCCTGCGACCCAGCTTATGCGTGTCTTGCAGCCAACAGTGGTGCCGTGGGCGACAAATTCGGCCGTCTGCTCATGCAGAGCCATGAAGCGGGCAACTCAAAGTCATGGCAGGCATGCAAGGAGGCCCACCATGCACATGCGCGCTCCACAGGCTTTCTTATGGGTCAAAGCACACGGCGCCCACCACGGGGGCGGCCGCCCTGAGCGTGGCAAGCGGCGCGGGCGGCAGGCCTCGCCGGCTGCGGACGCGGCTGCCGCGCGGGCGGATGCGGAGGCGGAGGCGTCGGCGGGCGGCGCAACCCTGCATGCACTGCCCGCGGCGCGGTTCTGCACACCCTCGTTGGGTACGCATGCTTTCCATGGCCCTCTCACGCGTTCTGTTTGGTGCCCGCGGACACGTGTTTGTCTGCCGCCACCTGGAGTGCTGGCGGCCGGCCAAGGACCAAAGCAGCCGGGTGATACCAACGCAAGGCTGGCACCCAAGATGGGCCCGTCATGTCATGCGTACCTGGGGCGCTGCAGAGGGCCACCCGCTGTCGCCGGGCTCCTCGCTGCGCACCTGCTACACCGACGACGACTCCCCGCCCGCGTCGCCCGCGGCGCCGGTGCTGGAAGCTGCGGACGATGCCTGCTGGTGGCAGGACAACCAGGCGCGGCCCGATTCCGGGGCCGCCTGGCGCGCGCTGAGGGCACACATGCATCTTGCGGAGCCACTTTGTCCGCAGGCGCTGCTCATCCGTCTTGCTGTGGTTGGTTTGCTGACCTGCAAGGAGTGGACTGTATGCAGTAAGGGTGCCTTCCGCCTTGCCGGCGCAGGCGGGAGAGCGGCTGTCACCAGGCAAAGTGCCATTTGGCTACAGTTGCACTCATGATCGTGGGGCGGCGCAGCTGTACCGGTGCACTCTGGAGGCTCGCGGCTGCGCGGGCCGCAGGGGCGGCCCGCTCGAGCGCGCGGCAGCGCCCGCCGCGGCCGTCGCCGCCCCACGCGGCGCAAGCGCGGCCAGCCTCGCCGCCGACGCTACGGTTGCGCGCGCGGCGGCCGTGCCCCTGCCGAGCAGCCCCGCCGGCGCGCGGCTCGGCGCCCCCGGCGCAGCGATCACGGAGGGCGGCGCCGCCGTGCATGCGGCGGCGTCTCTGCCGGCCAGCCCTGCCGACGTGCAGGCCGGCGGACCCTGCGAGGCGGGCTCTGCCAGCGGCGCTGCTGCAGCAGCAACGCTCCAGGTTGGGTCATGCCGGGGGCCGGCGCCCGTGCACCACGCAGCAGGCGCGCAGCCTGACAGCTCCTGCTGTGTAGCTGCGCCCAGCGCGGCAGCAGAGACGGGCGTGGAGCCGCCCGCGCCCGTCTCTGCTGCCGCGCCTCTGGCGAGCAGCCCGGCGGCGCAGCCTGGCGCACGGCCGGGCACGCCCCGCGAGGGAGATCCTCCCACCGGCGCGCCAGGCGGCGGCGACAGCGCGCCCCACCGCTCACCTGCGGCCAACGTTCTGCCCGCCCCGCGCAAGCTGTGGGCAAGCGAGGGCGGCGTAGAGCTGCCGGGTGGCAGCTGCGCGCCGCCGCCGCCAGCCAAGGCGCATGCCAAGCCGGTGCTGGCGCCTGCCGCGGCGTGCGGCAGCAGCCCGCCCGCCCGCCGGGCGCGCTCCGCCGACCTTGCTGGCGCGGGCCCCGCGCCGCCCGGCCAGCCTGCTGCAGGCGCAGGCGAAGCGAGCCCGCCACGGCCGGCAGAGCAGCGGATGCCGGGGCGCGTGCAGCGCGCGGCAGAGCGCTGGGAAGGCCGCTCGGCCACTGGCAGTGAGCAGCCCTGCAGGTAGCGTCAGCTCATGGTCGCACCACTCTAGGAGGCTGCATGATGATCCGCATGTCGTCTGTATTCTTGTCAGGCGCTGAAGCATTGTGCCTTGAGGCAGCCGGACGCTGGGGTGGGTTCCGCGCATGCTGTCTGTCAGGACCCCTGTCGCTGACGCACAAGGGGTGCACCATGCTGACCTGCACGCCACGATCGCGCTATGCAGGCGAGGCCTGTCGCAGGCAGGGAGGCAGGAGCACCTGGCAGCCCTACCTGGCATTGCATGCAAATGAATGGTGGTCAGCATGCCTCCCCGGTCTTAGTGTAGGGCTGCACGGCTTGCTTGTCTAGTCTGATAGAGGATGTGGCAGAACTGATAAGCCAGTAGACTCTACCGGGTAGAGGCCTGGCCAAGCCAGCAGCTACTAAATATAACACTGTGTTTAAAACACACCCGCAATGGACGTTCTGCATGCAGAATCGATTACTTTGCCACTGAAGACCGACCAGCTTACACAGTTTACTTGTATTCAACACCGGGGTAAGCTTACATGCAGTTGCCCGAAAGTGCAGTCCTTGGGCCATGCATGTCTGGCCCAAGGCTGCACCCTTATGGCTGTATACCCCGATTCCCAGCAGCAGTTGCTCGCTGGTTAGGTGCAATGTGGTGAGCAGCGCACATAGCGAGCAGTGACTTGATCAAGTTATTGTCAGGATGTCGTGGTGGGATGAACGATGTATCCTTGGAGCGCCCACACCGGCGGTGCGGAAATCCAAGTGCCTGCTCGCTGGCAGCGTGCTAATTCTGTATCGCTAAGGTTTCTAAAAACGAAAGCACTGTGTTACGGAGCTCACTTCTTTTTCTGCCGCCTGGCATTATGCGCCGGCTGTGCTCCTGTATGCACTGCACCAAGTGGACGTTTACAGCCTGGACCAGATCTAACTGTGCAAGCTTTTAACAACCGCACAATACTTCACACGTATGTGTTTTGACACTCAATGTGCGGCGTGCAGGCAGCTGGAAAGACAGATGGCAAAGGCGGAAAGAAGGAGAGGGTGAACACCCATAGCCCACACTGTTGTATTGCTTGCAAGGATGTGTTGCTTGTGGAGCTCCTTCTTGTGTCTCAGGTTCCACTCCGTCACTGCATGTTAGACGGTGTGTCATGTCCAGGCTGATGTCCTGCAGCATGTCGTCCAGCGGGCCATGCGCTCAAAGTGCTTCTGACGCCCTGTGCCTTCTGCCTGCAGGAAGGCTTCCAGCGCGCCAAGGCGTCGGTGATGACGCAGCCCGACCCCGCCGACCCGCTGCGGGACTGCTACGGCGACGCGCCGCTCGTGCAGAGCCGCGCGCCGAGCGGCCTGCAGCGCACGCGGATACAGGACATCTCCACCGCCCTGGACGGCCAGCTGGTGCGGCTGAAGATAGCCATACCAGCTTCGCAGCCTCTGGCCGCCTGACCGTCCGACTGCCTGGCAGATGGAGTCCATGTGGCAGAGCACGCCTAAGCACATATGATTCACGCATCTGCCTCATGAGGTCTCAAGTCAACTGGCTTGTTGCTATCTTGCATACCAGGCATGCACCCAAGCCCTGTGCCACCCTGCAGAAGCAGGGTTTGGCCGTTCAGGTGCACATTCGCGGCCGCCTGGAGCTCGTGAGCGGCAAGGGCAAGGCCTGCTTCCTGAAGATCAGGCAGCGCACGCACACCATCCAGGCATGCCCGCGTGCCTGCACCCTGTTGCCTGGCGGTCCGAGAAAGCCTTGAAGAGCCGCTCACCTGCAAGCGTGTTCATGCGGAGCGCGCTCGGCGCACTCCTTGCGCTGGCGCGGGACGCCATGGACCGGCCGACCGGGCTGATGCGCCACATGCACAGACGCTGATACGCGCGCGCGCGTGGCGCAGGCCGCCATGTTTGTCAATGACACGACGGTGAGCAAGGGCATGGTGAAGTATGCGCAGCAGCTGTCGCGCGAGTCCGTGCTGGACATCAGCGGCCCCGTCAGCATCCCGGAGAAGCCGGTAGAAAAGTGCACGCAGAAGGAGGTGCGGCCGGCGAAGCGCAGTATGAGGTGCTTGTTGTGTTGCATGCTGAGTTACAGCAAGGTCCATCAAGCCTTCTTATAAAGTTGCCTTCTAAGATGGGGAGAAGGCCGCTCTCAAAGAATTGAACGAAGAATGGTGGCCAGTTCCTTCCTGCATGTAGTGTCACCAGCAAGTGCATGGAGCGCACCAGCAATCGCTGCCATGCGGATTGATGAGCAGCTTCATGCAAGCGCGGCAGCTGCTGGAAGCCCCGCCGCTGGCGAAGCAAGGTGTCTGGGGCGACCTCTGACAGACTGGAAGGGCAGGTGTTGTTGAGCCTGGTAGCGCGGCGCCGAGCAAACGCACGCCCTGAGGCTGAGGACACACTGTGAACATTCACGGGCTGGTGGCTGGGCGGCGCCAGGTGGAGATAAAGGTCACGGGCATCCGGTGCATCAGCCGCGCCGAGCCGCTGCCCTTCGAGCTGGCCGACGCGAGCCGCACCGAATCAGACATCGCCGACAAGGGCGAGGCCGTGGTGGTCCTGCAGGTCCGCGCCCGCGCTGCAGAGGCCCTCCCCCTCTCTGTGCTCCCGGCCAATGCGGGCTGACCTCCTGAACCGCCTGCCCGACATGAAGCGTCTGTGCACCCAGGCTCCCGCCAGGTCTGCTGAGTCAGCACGTTGTGGGGAAGGTGTTCGGTGGACGGGCGCGTGTGCGGCTGCAGAGGCCTATAACTGTGCACTCCTTGCGCGCGCAGGACACACGGCTGGAGCACAGGTTTGTGGATCTGCGCACGCCCGCAAACCAAGCCATCTTTCGCCTGCAGTCCGCCGTGTGCCAGGTGCGCGGCCAGGCGGGTCAAAGTGGGAAGGACTGCCAGCCAGACCAGACCAGCGGGGTCGGGGGCGGCAGGCCGGCATGCCGAGCTGCTGTCAGCCCTGCATGCGTTCGTGCTGCTCCCAGGAGCATTCTGGAGGGCTGCATGTGCCCCAGTGACCGCCGCGCTGAGGGGCGTGCCAGGCGCTTCCACCTCATCCTCATGACTCTCCGCTTTCATAGACCCTGCTTGTGGCCTCAAAAATGCACCGACTGTGGACGTAAGCGCGTGCACCTGAGCATGTGCAAGAGAAGCGCCGTGCAGACTGCTGGATGCCACCTTAATGCGCATGTTCTGCTCCCCTGCTCTGCTACACCTCGCTGCTGCTCAGAAGGTCCACGCCGCCCGCGCAGCTGTTCCGCGAGGCGCTCCTGGCGGAGCGCTTCCAGGAGATCCACACGCCCAAGCTGATCGCCGGCGCGAGCGAGGGCGGCGCCGCCGTGTTCCACACCAACTACTTTGGCACGCCGGCGTGCCTGGCGCAGTCGCCGCAGCTGTACAAGCAGATGGCCATCTGCGGCGACGCGGACCGCGTGTTTGAGATTGGGCCCGTGTTCCGGTGCGGCCCGAGCTCCTGCCTTGGCTCTGTTTTGCGCTCCGGCCGCATGATCAGCGCGGCTGGGTAGCTTGCTGTGCCTGGCCCCTGCCTGATGTGCTCTGCTTGGCTTGCATATCCTGATAGGTTGCTGCTGCTGCGTGAGCGGGTAGCGTTGGTGCGCTTGGGTGTGAGCTGCCATTGGAATGTCCAATATTTTTGCATGAGACCCGGCTGTGTAAGCTTTCCAGAATGTCAGCAGCCTTGTGTGCTGTCAACTGCGCAGAGCGGCGACGGGGTCGCATCACACGTGCCAGGGGATCAGCCCCTGGGCAGAGCCTGCGCCTGGCGCGGCGGCGCGCGCAGGGCGGAGAAGTCGTTCACGCACCGGCACCTGTGCGAATTTGTGGGACTGGACCTGGAGATGGCCATCGACGAGCACTACAGCGAGGTCCTGGACGTCCTCGACCGCCTGTTCGTGTACATCTTCTCCGGCCTGCGCGCCAAGTTTGGTGCGCGGCGCGCGCGGCATGCCGTGCCGGCACAGCCTTTGCCCCTATGCGTGGGTCCCAGTGCCATGCCCGCTGGACGCTTACAGGCTCATGTGTTCCCTGGCTGACCGCGCGCCGGCGCCTCCGCTTGCATACTGACATCACGGACTGCATGCTGGAACCCAGTCCATGTGGCACACCGACGCCTGCGACGCAGGTCAGGGCCTGCCTGCTTTCGCTGCTTTTGGATTGATGCCAGCGTTGAGCATGCGGTGCCCTGCCTCCCGCTTAGGCCGCCGCCAGGCTTGAGGCGCGCTAGCCAGCGCCGCTCGCGGGCGCGCAGGCGCGGACCTGGCGGCCGTAAATTCCCAGTACCCGGCGGAGCCGCTGCAGTGGCTCCCGCAGACGCTGCGGCTGCCGTGGGCGGAGGGCATGCGGCTCCTGCAGGAGGCCGGCTTCCAGGCGCGCCCCGCCCCCGGCTGCAGGCGTGCATGGCCTTGCCTGTGGGCCAGGCCCCCGCCTGGCTCCCAGTCTGGGCAGCCGCAAGCCCCCCTCTCATGGCATTTGCTCTGTATGGGCGTGCGAATTATGCACACGAAGGTGGCAACAACATGCCTGCCTGTTGAGAAAGGCTGTTGGCAGGTGTGCATGCGCCCCAGGCCTGCCCGTTATAATGCCGCAGCCAGACTACCGGACAGCGGAAAGCCTGGCAGCGTGCAAGCGTCCGCTGGTGGTGGGCTGACCAGCACGGTCGGCCGCGCTGCAGCCGGACCCGTTCGGCGACCTGTCGACCGAGCTGGAGCGCGAGCTGGGGCGGCTGGTGAAGGCGGCGCACCACACCGACTTCTACGTGCTCTACCGCTACCCGCTGGCGGTGGCGCCCGCCTGCGCGCTGCCCGAGCGAGCGCCTGAGGAGCAATTGAATATGCGCAGGGCTGAGTGTGTCAGGCGGGCACATGACATGCGCATGGGGGGCTGCGGCCTAGCCCTAACTGTACCCTACGTCGGCAGGCGCGCCCTTTCTACACCATGCCCGACCCGGAGGACTCGCGGTACAGCAACTCGTTCGACGTGTTCATCCGCGGCGAGGAAATCATCTCGGGCGCGCAGCGCGTGCACGACCCGGCACTACTGGCCGGCGCGGCCCCCGCTCGCCGCGCATGCGCCGTTGAACCGGCGCGGCTGCCAGCGTGTGTCATAGGCAGTCTGTGGCGCTGCATGCACCTGTTCTGTCCCTCGAGCTTTCAGGCCATGCGGATGAGTAGGGCTCTCATGAAACAGCTCACTGGTTGCTGTCTCATCATGACGTGCACAGCTGCCTGCTCCGGCTGCTCTCATTTAAGCCTGCTCTCATCCGTGAGCAAGACCACAAGAGCGCTCCAAGGGTCTGCATGGGGGCCACGGCAGAGCGCGCGCGTGCGTGTGACATCCCGCTGGAGACCATCCAGTCATACATCGACTCGTTCAAGTTTGGCGCCTTCCCGCACGGCGGGTTTGGCGTCGGGCTGGAGCGCGTGGTGATGCTGTTCCTGGGGCTGGACAACATCCGGAAGACCTCTCTGTTCCCGCGTGACCCCAAGCGCTTGACCCCATGAGCCCGTGCGGAGCGCATGGCCTGCTGCGGTGTGCCGGTGCAACAAGAACTGCTTGTCGAATACTGGAAGAACTTGGCTGGTACTGCATTGCAACACGAGGTGCCGTTGTGAAATAAAGTTGGATGAGCACGGATGTTGCTCTGCCTGGCGTTGGCATGGGCTATGCAAGCTGCCAATGTCCTCCCAACTGGGGAATTTTGCTGCAACCCCAATTTACACCCTCTAAAGGAATGCAGAGCTCTGCATTCCTTCTCGAGAGGCGCGATCCAAGGAGAGAAATTGCGAGAGACGCAAGACACAGCCGGTCAGGGAAGCCTTTCCAAGGCTGGCAGGTCGAGCATTGGCTTGGCAGGAAGCAATGCAGGCCAGGATAGGCTTTGCGGCGCCTGCGGCAGCCTGGCATCGCGGCCAGCTGCCCGCGCGGCTGGGTCTCGTGCACGATGTCTGCCCAAGAGTGCAGCAGAGGGTGTGCAGCGCCAGCCTGCGCCAGGCTGCTGAGCAGGAGGGCCAGGCGTTTGGCCGCTGCAGCCGCCCCGCCCGCTGGCACAGGCTCATTGGCACTTGGTTGCTTAGCAGGCGCTCGCCCTGCCGCGCGGGCGCTGGCGAGGCTGCGGCCACAGAGGCTGCCGCGCCTCGCGCCGAGCAAGGCAGGGGCGGCAGCGAAGCGGAGAGCGCGTGCGGCCATGGCCGCGACGGCTCGCCAGGCTCCGCGACGCAGCCCGACCAGTTCTGCATCGTGAATTTCTACCACCTGACCCGCCTGGAGCAGCCCTTCAAGGTGAGCAGCGAGCTGGGTGTCTCGCCGCCGCTCGACATGCCCTGCACTCAGCCTTGCACGCTCGCCAACACGAGACCAGCACAAGACCAGCACAAGCCTAGGAACGCTCACGGCCTGTGCGCGGCGCCGCAGACGCTGCGGCAGCATCTCCGCTGGGTGCGCGACTCGGGGGCCGAGCTGCGCGGCCGCATCTACCTGTCCACGCAGGGCATCAATGCGCAGTACAGCGGCCAGCCGGGGGCGGCGCACGCGTACGCTGAGTGGGTCCGCCAGCAGCCAGGCTTCGAGGTGTGCACCTGCAGTCTGTGAGGAGCCGTGCGCCTGTCTTGTGCATATCTGTGACTTGCTCAGTAGGCTGGCGCCTGGCGCTCCTCTAAACGTATGGCTTATCAGAGACTTTCCAAGTCCCAGCGCTTGCACAGCAGCTTGCACAGCAGTGGCCGGCCTGCGCAGGGGCTGCGCTGGTCGTCGCAGCCGGTCGACGGGCACCAGTTCCCGCGGCTGCGCCTCAAGTTCCGGCCGAACCTGGTGTCGCTGGCGGGCGGCATGACCGGCCTGCCGGTGACGGACCCGGAGGTGCGCTGCTGGCGCGCGTAGCCTGTGTAGGCGCCGCCAGCCTCCTCTCAGGCCCAAGAGGGGCATACAGGGGGGCCTCCCCCTGTCTGGCACCCACTCGGTGTGCAGCGTCTGAGGCAAGCGTGGTCGCCTCTCTCCGCTGCACGCATGCTGGCGCCGGGGCGCGGGGCAGGCTGACTCGCGACATGAGCTGCGGCTTGGTTTCATGGGCGCTGCCAGGGGCGGGGGCCGCCTGGTCCCGTTGAGTGCATATGCCCGCGGGGCGCCCCGAGACGCGCGCATGAGGCTATTGCACCTCGCCTGGCAGACAGGCCCCGCAGGAGCAGCCGGCGGGCCTGCGCGCGCAGGCGCGCGCACGGCCGCTGGCGCCCAGCGCGTGGCAGGCGATGCTCCGCGATGCGGCGCCGGCG
>JAABUY010006866.1_pt1 | contig 11006 bp, 10 predicted proteins | sample 5560271 | NCBI WGS metagenome assembly JAABUY01 (sample SAMN10711886, study PRJNA513374) | rock metagenome | isolation source: Antarctica rocks | place: Antarctica: Victoria Land, University Valley
GTGCAGGTCAGGCCCATACAGCCCGCCGATGAAGCCACGTATCTCCCCCAAACGCACCGCCTTGACCATGCTCCGAACCCATCCCTCGATCACACAAGGCTTCTACAAAGCGCAGCCGAATCAAGGCTATATCGGCTTTAACGGAAATGAGGGGATTTGTGAGGTCCAGTGCAGCATTGATCAGATTTTTAGTCAAGTTGATACTTAGCATGCCAGACTATCTACAAAACAGACTGCAGAATGCGTCAATTCGCTACTCGTCCTATTTCTAAATTCGTTAGATGATCAGGGTAGCCGCCGATCATTCCATCCACCCGCGATCCAGAAAGCCTTGATCGGTCGCTGAGCTGCAACCCGGCCACACCTCATGGTTTCAGTGCAACACGCGACAGTTACCCGCCGTTGCGCCACAACGCCCGGCAACCAGCGTTGTTCTCTTGTGATGTCCCCCCTAACTGTGTTGCGGCGCACATGGCGGAGGCACAAGGCATGGACGGCGGATCGAAACCGGGACGATCTATGACCCGTCAGGCTGGCGAGTGGGGCTATTCTGCGCAGATCGACAACGTTTCTCTTGTGCCGCCGCCGCGGTCGCTGGACTGGGACAGCCCGCCGCCGCCGCAGCGCAGGCGGCCGGACCGGCAGCCGGCCCCGCCGGACAAGGGCAAGCAGCCCGACGACAAGAAAGCCGGCGCCAAGCAGGACGGGGGCGGCCAGGATGGGGACGAGCACGCCAAGCCGCCCATGTCTCGCCGAAAAAAGCTGCTCTATTGGGCCATCGGCCTGCTGATCCTGGCGGCTGTGATCACCGCCGGGGTGCTGTACTGGCTGCACGCCCGCAATTACGAGACCACGGACGACGCCTTCATCGACGGTTACATTTCGCAGGTCGCCGCCCAGGTGTCGGGCCGCGTCACCCGCATCGCCTTCGACGACAACCAGCAGGTGAAAGCCGGCCAAGTGCTGGTCGAGCTCGATCCCCGCGATTTCCAGGTCAGGCTCGACCAGGCCAACGCGCAGCGCACGCAGGCTGCGGCGCAGCTCGACCAGGCGCAGGCGCAGCTCGGCCTGCAGCAGGCGAACCTCGACCAGTCGGCGGCGAACGTCCGCGTGACCGAGGCCGACCTGCAGCAGGCGCAGAACGACCTCGCGCGGTTCCGTGCCGTCGATCCAAAAGCCATCACCCGGCAGCAGCTCGATACCTCGTCTTCTACCATACGGTCTGCGCAGGCGCGGCTTGACGCCAATCGCCAGGCGGTGGCCGGCGCCCGTGCGCAGATCGAGGCGCAGCGCGCCGCCGTCGCAGCGGCCGTGGCCAGCGTGAAGCAGGCCGATGTGACGGTCGCCAACGCCGAGCTTCAGCTCTCCTATACCCACGTCGTCGCTCCGGCCGATGGCCAGGTCACCCGGCGCACGGTGGAGCTCGGCAACTACGTGAACCCTGGTCAGTCATTGCTCGCCGTCGTGCCCAGCCACATGTGGGTCACGGCAAACTTCAAGGAAACGCAGCTCGCGCTCATGCGGCCCGGGCAGGCCGTGCGGGTTCGGATCGACGCCTGTCCGGACCTCGACATCAACGCCCGCGTCGACAGCTTCCAGGCTGGGTTGGGCTCGGCATTCAGCGCGCTGCCGGCCGAGAACGCCACGGGGAACTACGTGAAGGTCGTGCAGCGCGTGCCGGTGCGGATCAACTTCGAGCCGCAGGACCTGTCCCAGTGCCGGATGGCGCCGGGCATGTCGGTCTCGCCGCGCGTCACGGTTCGCTAGCCTATGGCTGACAACTCCGCGCTGCCGCGGTCCGCGGCCGGCCCCAACTCGCCCTGGCTGCTGGCGGTCGTCGTGTCCATCGCGACGTTCATGGAGGTGCTGGACACCACCATCGCCAACGTCGCGTTGCGCCACATCGCCGGCAGCCTGGCGGCCGGCCAGGACGAGAGCACCTACATCGTCACCAGCTACTTGGTCAGCAACGCGATCATCCTGCCCATCAGCGGCTGGCTGTCGAACGTGCTGGGCCGCAAGCGCTTCTACATGGGCTGCGTCGCGCTGTTCACCGCGGCGTCGATCGCCTGCGCCTTCTCGACCAGCCTCGCGATGATGCTGTTCTTCCGCGTGCTGCAGGGCATCGGCGGCGGCCTGGCGCCTACCGAGCAGTCGATCTTCGCCGACAGCTTCACGCCGAAGCAGCGGGCGCTGGCGTTCTCGCTTTATGGCTTCACGGTCGTGACCGCGCCGGCGATCGGCCCGGTACTGGGCGGCTGGCTCACCGACAGCTACTCCTGGCATTGGGTGTTCCTGATCAACTTGCCGTTCGGCATGCTGTCGCTCGCGCTCACATGGCTGTTCGTCTACGACTCCGAGGTCGTCCGCGCGGACCGCAGGCGCCTGCTCGCCCGCGGGCTGAAGATCGACTATCTCGGCTTTGCATTGGTGGCGCTCGGCTTCGGCACGCTGCAGATCGTGCTCGACCGATTTGAACGCGAAGATGGGCTCAGCTCGCCCTTCATCCTGACGCTGTGCATCATCTCGGGCGCAAGCCTCATCGCCCTGGTGGTCTGGGAGCTGGTGCATCCGCAGCCCGTCATGAACCTGCGGCTGTTCAAGGTCCCGGCATTCGCGATCAGCAACGTCGTCATGTTCCTGTTCGGCTTCATCATCATCTCGACGACGCAGCTGCTGCCGCAGATGACGCAGGAACTGTTGGGCTACGACGCGACGACCGCGGGCCTGACCCTGGGCCTGGGCGGCGTCATCTCGCTGTTCATCATGCCGATCTCGGGCCTGGTCACCGGCCGGCTGATCCAGCCGAAATGGCTGATCTTCTCGGCGCTGCTCGGCACGGCGGGGGCGCTCAACTATGCGTCGGGCCTGGATACCCAAGTTTCGTTCTGGAACGTGTCGCTGTCCCGGATGCTGCAGGTGCTGTGGCTGCCGTTCATCTTCATTCCGCTCTCGGCGGTGCAGTTCACCGGGGTGCCGCCCGATAAGAACAGCGATGCCAGCGCCATCATCAACCTGATGCGCAACCTCGGCGGCAGCTTCGGCGTGTCGATCGCCACCACGCAGCTGCAGTGGCGCGGCCAGTTCCACCACGCGCGGTTGGCCGAGCACGTGACACCCTATAACGGCTATGGCTTCGGCGTGCCGCTCGGACCCATTGCGCAGGCGGTGCAGCGCCAGGCGACGATGCTGAGCTATATCGACGTGTTCACCATACTCGCGGTCATCGCGCTCTCGGCGGCGCCGCTCGTGCTGTTCCTGCCCAACCTTCCAAAAGGAGCGTCGGCGGGTGGCCATTAGGTTTGCGCCGATCGCGGTTCTGCTGCTTTCCGCATGCACCGTCGGTCCGAATTTCGAGCAGCCGAGCTTCTGGTCCCCGGCGTCCTGGTTCAATACGCGGGCGTCCTCACCGCAAAAGCTTGAGGCAAGCATGCCGGTGGCCGAGCCGGTCGACGCCGAATGGTGGAAGCAGTTCAACGACCCGGCGCTGACCAGCCTCGTGCGCCGGGTCGCGGCTGGAAACCTGGACGTGCGCGCGGCGACGTTCCGGCTCGCGCAAAGCCGGGCCCAGCGCGGCATTACCGCGGCCGACCAGTTCCCGCAGCTTAACGGCAACTCGTCCTATACCCGCCAGCGCCCAAGCCGGCAGGGCGTCCTCAGCCTGATCGGCGGCGGAAGCGGGGGCGGAGCGGGCGGAGGCTCGCCGGGCACGCAGTCGAATGGCCTCGGCGGCCGGCAGGGCGGCATCCCGACCAGCCCCGGCATCGGCGCGTTCGACCTGTTCCAGGGCGGCTTCGACGCTTCCTGGGAACTCGACCTTTGGGGGCGGGTGCGCCGCGCGGTAGAGAGCGCCGATGCCTCGCTTGAGGCCTCTACCGAGGCCCGGCGCTCCCAATTGCTGTCCTCGATCGCCGAGGTGGCCCGCGACTATGTCCAGCTCCGCGGCACCCAGGCGACGCTGCGGATCACCCGGGACAACCTTTCGACCGCCCAGCAGAGCGCCGGACTGACCAGCGCGCGCTACCGCGGCGGCTTGGCGACCGACCTCGACGTCGCCAACGCGCAGGCGCAGGTTGAGGCGACGGGCGCCAACATCCCGCAGCTTGAGCAGCAGGAAGCGCAGTCGATCAACGCCATCGGCCTGCTGCTGGGCATGCCTCCCGCTGCTTTGCGGGCCGAGCTGTCGCCGCCGAAGCCGGTGCCGCCGGTGCCGCCCCGGGTGCCGGTCGGCCTGCCATCGGAACTCGCCCGGCGGCGCCCGGACATTCGCCAGGCCGAGGCGCAGCTGCACGCCGCGACCGCCGACATCGGCATGGCCAAGGCGGATTTCTATCCAAGGCTGACGTTGTCCGGCAGCGTTGCGCTGCAGGCGACGCAGGTGCGGAACCTCGGCTGGTCGGCCGGCACCTACTCGTTCGGTCCCAGCCTGACAATTCCTATCTTCGAGGGCGGACGGCTGCGGCGCACGGTGGAGCTGCGCGAGGCGCAGCAGCAGGAAGCAGCGATCAACTACCAGAAGACGGTGCTGCAGGCGTTCACCGACTTGGACAACGCGCTGATCGCCTATGCCGCGGAGCAGCGCCGGCGCACCCGCCTGGCCGCACAGGTGGTGCAGAGCCGCCGGGCGTTCAACCTGGCGCAGAGCCGGTTCCGCGAGGGTGTGTCGGACTTCCTCGAAGTGCTGACGGCGCAGCGCACGCTGTTGGCCGCCGAGCAGCAACTCGCCGACAGCACCGCGACCGTGTCGGCCAATTTGGTGTCGCTGTATAAGGCGCTGGGCGGCGGATGGGAGCCGGACCTGCCGGTGGAGGCGCCAGCCGCACGCCGCTAACGCCCGCTAATATATTTTGTAGTTGCAACGAATGTGGTAGCACTGCGCGCTATTATCCCTCGAAAGGTCGTTGCATGGTCTCCTGGTTCCCCTTGGCGCGGCTGCGGGCCGTCGCCTTCGTTGCTGCGGCCGGCATCCTGCTCAGCGGCTGTGCGGGTGGGGCAGGCGCCTATGACGCAAGCCTCAGCCCGGCGCAGAACCAGCTTCGGCAATCCAACGCGCGCTTCAACCAGACCATCGGTGAGGGTGCGGGCGCTGGCGCTCTGCTTGGGGGCATTGCCGGGTTGGCGCTGGGTGGGCGCAACCGCGGCCAGGCCGCGCTGATTGGGGCCGCCGCGGGCGGTGCGCTCGGCGCTGGCGCCGGGTATGCGGTGGCCCAAAACAACCTGAACCGGTCGAGCACCGAGGCGCAGTTCACCAATGCAATCCAGCAGGCGAGCGCAGACGCCGATGGTTTCCGAGCCTCGGCCCAATCATCCCGGGAGGTGGCCGATCAGGCAACTGCGGATGTGAACCGCTTGAACGGAGCGCTGCGTTCGGGGCAGATTACCCAGACGCAATACCGGTCAAAGCTTGCAGGCTATCGCATAGACAACGACGTCATGACGCGGAGCATTACTGAGGCGCGCAAGTCTGCGGCCACAATGCGGCAGAACGCCCGGTTCACGACGGGCGCAAACAGCGGACAGCTCCCGCGCTCGGCTGCAGATGTGGAGGCGTCCAGCATGCAGACGGAGCAAAATCAGGCGCGGATGAGCCGGATGCTGGACGGCACCTCGCTATGAGAGTGCCTTTGACGGTCATGGCGCTGTTCGGACTCGCCGCTTGCTCCCCGCAGCAATGCGACCCGTCGCAAGCTGGTTTCTTCAGCGGCATCGGCTGCGCGGCTTCGGGCAGCTATGCCGCGCGCAACCAATATCAACAGTCGGAACTGGCCCAGCAGAGTACGGCTGCATCGCAAAATCGCGCCCAGGCGCAGGATGAGGGCGCACGGGCCAGCCAGGCGCTGCTCACGCGTGATCAGGCCCGACGTCGCCTGGGCGCCGTCGACCAGCAGACTGCGCAGCTGCGGACACGTCTCAATGCTGCCCGCGCTCGTGGCGACATAAGCCAAATTCGGTTGAGTGACGCGCAGGCGGAGTTGGATGCCCTGCAGCGTGAGCGCGCCGGGTTGCGGGGAGCCGCGACCGACCAGCAAGTTCGTGCATTAGAGGAGCATGAACGGCGAGTGCGGGATCAACTCACCGGGGCTTAGCGTGACCCCTGCACCTCTGCCCGGGTCAGGATGGTAATCTGCGTCTTGGCCGCCTCTCGGTCCATCGGCCGGCCCTCGATAAGTGTCGCCGTGTGCTGCTGCAGAAGCGGCAGGAACGGCAGCATGGTGCTTTGGGAGCGTGCGGCGACTTCCTGCCGCAAGATGCCCAGTTGCGTCGCGATCGCCAGCCGCGCCGGACCGGTCGCGATCTGCCGCACCAGGCGCATGTAGCCGTCCATCGACGCGTCCGCCTGCGCCAGGTTGCGCGCCGCGGCCTCTTTGGCGAAGCGCTGGTCGGCTGGCTGGGTGAGGTCGCGGCCAATTTCGGTCTGGATACGCGCCCGGTTGGTGAAATCCCACACGTTCTGCGCTAGCAGCACGCCCGCTTCCAACTGCGCCAGCAGCGCCAAGGTGGCAGCGTCCAGCCGCTCCCGCTCGTTGATCGCAAGACGCGCCGAAAGCCGATCCAGGCTTTGGCGCAAGCCCTCGTCTGCCGTCTGCTCCCGAACCGCCTTGAGCATGACCTGCGGGTCGTCCACCGCTTGCTGGCGCGCGCCGCTCACCTCGGCAAAGGCGGCGCGGGCGCGCTCGACCTCCGGCAGGTCGCCCACCGCCGGCGCGGACAGCGCCAATCGAAAGGCGATATTATACTTGACATACCCAGAGCTCGGGGGTAGCTTTCGGTCATAGGAGAAACTGACCGATGGCCCAGTCCGTTCTAAGCGCCCCGCACTTTCACGACGAAGAAGCCGCCTATGCCTTCGTCGAGGCGCGCATTTGGCCGAATGGTCCGGTGTGCGCGCACTGCGGCTCATGCGAGCGGATCGGCAAGATGGGCGGCAAGAGCACTCGCATCGGTCTCTACAAGTGCTATGCCTGCCGCAAGCCGTTCACTGTCAAGGTTGGCACAGTGTTTGAGGCCAGCCATGTGGAGTTGAAGCTCTGGCTGCAAGCAATGCATCTCTTGTGCGCGAGCAAGAAGGGCATCAGTAGCAACCAGCTTCACCGCACCTTGGGCGTCACACTGAAAACCGCTTGGTTCATGTCCCATCGCATTCGCGAAGCGATGACCAGCATCGGCATGGAATCGATGGGTGGCGAAGGTGCCATCGTCGAGATCGACGAAACCTTCATCGGCCAGAAGAAGGACAAGCCGAAGCAGCGCGGCTACGCCCATAAGCACGCTGTCATGACCCTTGTAGAGCGCGGTAAAGGTTCGCGTTCCTTCCACGTCTCGGGCACCGCAGCGGCGGATCTTCTGCCGATCATTAAGGCGCATGTCGCTTCGGGTACTCACGTCATGACTGACGAGGCCGGGCAATATGCCCAACTCGGGAAGCACTTTTCGGCGCATGACTTCGTGCGGCATAGTGCAGGTGAATATGTGCGCGGCATCGTCCACAGCAACACCGTGGAGGGCTTCTACTCGGTCTTCAAGCGCGGCATGAAGGGCATATACCAGCATTGCAGCGTACGGCACCTGCACCGCTACGTGACCGAGTTCGATTTCCGTTACAGTAACCGTATCAAGTTGGGCGTGGACGACAGCGCCCGCACTGATCGGGTCATCAAGGGTGTCGTCGGCAAGCGTCTGACCTATCGAACGACTGGTCGGCAAGTAGGCGCGTGATCAATCCGCTCTTCCAGAACGACGGTATCGCCTGCACGAACGGTACCGAGAGCTTCTTTAGTCGCCTGCGCCGGGGCGAAGTCGGCCATCATCACCACATCGCGGGCGTGTATCTGGCCCGCTATGCCCAGGAGAGCGCCTATCGTGAGGGCCATCGCCGAGATGACAACGGCACCCAGGTTCGGGGTGTCGTCGGACTGGCGTTGAAGGCGCGGCCGAGCGTGGATTTCTGCGGCTACTGGCAGCTGTCGGCGACCTAGACCTCTTCGTCACCCTGCTGTGTTGCTTTCACTTGCGCATTCCAAAGTAGTTTGCTAAAGATGCGATCTAAATAAATCGCAATCCAAGGTATCTCAAGCCAACGGGCGCAGAATATTAAAGCAACCGTTGACAATAGTGCAATAATGGTGTCAGCAAACCAGAAATCTTCAAACTTAAACAGAATGCAATCCGCAAGTAGTGTCACAACAAGTATCCATATAAACCGCTCGCGCCGTCTATCGGACCTCTCTCCATCCAACCTCAACTCAAGTTCGGCGGCACTGGATGCTGATGCGTCCTTGGTCTTATGACTTACACGAAATTCAACTTGGCTTGATTTGCCCGTTTTCAACCCTGGCAGCGAACTCTTCGCCAAGGGCTTGGTCGGGTATGCGGATTCCTTTGACTCCAGGCTCATAGTACTTGGCCCATGCTCCACCCTCCCAATGCGTGATCTCAACTAGATCGCCAGGAGGGAAAGGCAATAAATCCCTGCATACAGCTTGAAGAATTTCAAGACGCGCGCTTCCGCTTGCAAATGGAAGTGCTTCTACAAATACATCTCTAATTGGAGAGGCGCCGAACATCCTGACCTGCCTGTAAACTTTTGGAGCAACCGGGCCGTACTCCCAAGCTTCAAAGTTCACGTTTGTGAGACGATCTTTATACAGGCCGTAGTATGCCATCTGTGACATGTACAGCAGCTTCTGCAACTGAAGATTAGTGATTCTCCAATCTCCAGCTTCACAAATATACTTACAAACAGAATCTGGCCGTGCGGCCATGATCTCACCTGTGTTACACGAACAGCCCAATGCTAGTCACGCGAACCTGTATGTGATATATATGTCGCATTTGTCAATAGGCAAAGTCCTTTTCATATATACTCCGTCCACGTGAGAACCCGAAAACTTCGCATCCCCGGAACGCCGCTCATATAAGGATCGACTCGCCAGCCGATTTTCGGGTTCTCACGTGGACAGAGTATAGCGCATATGGGCCGCTAGGGCAATTACCAATGGCAGGTGGTGTCATCCCGCCAGTCCCCACCGGATGTTTTTCCCATTCTGCTTGTCCGCCACGAGTTTGCCTCGGTTTTTGAGCTTCTGCAGCGTGGACGCCATGCGCAGCCGTATCGTCTCGGCCATCGCGTGATTTACAGCGTATAAAAGATCAACCCGTGAGAGGGGAGATAGTCAGCCAAAACTGGACTTGTGGACATGCTACACTAGCGAATCGACCGGCATCATGCCTAGACTGTCTACGCTATATGAGGCCACTAGACACCATACCTAGCGGATCGATAGCCCGAGTACCCACCAGCCGTAGTGCAGCAAGTATTGTGCGCTTGCATAGCCGCCGCGTGTACGCCATAGATCATAACGCTGACAAAGCTAGGGGCCGGACCTGGACAGTCCGACCCCTGGAATCCACAAGCGACTGAACCGCTGTGGAAACACACTGATGTGCATCCCGTGGTACGGGCTTTCAAGGGCGTGTGTCAAGGCGGTTCTCCAACCGCGCGCTATGCGCGCAGTTCTTGGAGTGCCTCCAATGGCGAGGAAGTCGACGACAATCACGATCAACCGTAGTGCCAAAACCGGAAAGTTCGTTACTCCGGAAACAGCCAAACGGTATCCAGCCACAATTGAAACTGAACACTACAAGCGGCCAACTCCTAAAAAGGGCTAGGTCTACACCGAGGGCGGCGAGACCTCGCCGCCCTCTACACCAACCCCCACCTTACCCCCGGCCCCCTGCCCTCACCACCCGCAACCCGACCACGTTGTCGTATCCCCCCGCAAGCTGGCCCCCACCCGATCCCGCATAGTCTGGCATAGCGTCCGATCAGCAAGGTTCAGCCCCCACGGGCTCGTTGGTGCGCGTTCTGGCGCTCGTGAACATATTCCGAATAGAATGGAACTGTTGTCAGGAAAGTCTTATTAAACCGCCCGGATTGTTGCAATGGAGTACCACATGCCAGCACGCAAACCCAGGCCGGATGAGAAGTCACAATCCGAGCGGTTCATAGAAACCGCTCGCGAGATCGGCGCAGACGAGACGCCAGAGGCGTTTGAGGAAGTGTTCAAACGCCTCGTGCATCCAAAAGACGGAAGGATCAATCAGAACTCACTCAAACGTTCAGAAAGTGCCTCAAAAAAGTCCCGGGTATGATCAAGCACTTTTTTTGATTCGTCCTCCCCGTAAGAGACCCGAGAATGCGTTACACGATTACGCCATGCGTCTTTAAAGTATCTGAATTGGGTTGCTGAAACAGAGTAAAATCTTAAATCATCATCTTTGACTTGGCCTTTTGGCATACTCTTCATTTCCTTGATCTTTGCATCGATCTGATCAAGAATATTGGCCCATTCAGCAAGTTCTATGGGGAATGGGAAGCTCACGCCTAGCTCTTTACCAAGTGTACGAACACCTATCTCAGCTGCTCGCATGGAATGAAATACGCAGGCTGTGTATAGCGACAACGCGAAGCAATTTCCTGCAAATTTGATCTCAATATACGCTGTCCGGAACGCTGCCTTTGCCCTGTCTGATAAGATGTCATCATACTCGTAATATTTTGCTGCGTGAGATGGAACAAACAGGAATAGCTTTGAATTTAGTTCAGACTTTGCAATTTCAACAAGCCAAGGAAGTTTGTCGTAGCCACCTTGAGCGTTACTGAGTTCTTTCTGGATCATTTCTCTAGTAACAGGCAGGTCAAAATCTGATGCGAGGTGGCAGAGAGTTTCTAGCGTATTCCTAGTATCATCTTCGATATTGGCCTGATTGTCGTCAGATGCGTCCAGCAGATGTTTACCATCTTTCCCGACTTTTTCAAAAAAATGCCGACGAAGTTTTATAGCCTCCAGGCTACTGCCGAAAGCAAGATAGCCGGACGGATTGATCTGCAACATATCCCATAGGCTCCACAGCCGATTAGGATGCCACGCCTGTCGTGGTCGGGACTCGACTAACCTCATGTTAGCATCTCCGATTTGTCTGGGTATGGGAAGTACAATAACGCC
>JAABUY010006867.1_pt1 | contig 11005 bp, 12 predicted proteins | sample 5560271 | NCBI WGS metagenome assembly JAABUY01 (sample SAMN10711886, study PRJNA513374) | rock metagenome | isolation source: Antarctica rocks | place: Antarctica: Victoria Land, University Valley
AGACACATCAGAGCAGTCTATATGTCAAGGCCACAGACTACACATCCACCATGGACCGTCACACTTTGGTGCTTGTCTATGAAAGTCTTACCTGACCCAGTGGCATAGCTACCACTGCTGCTGTAACTGCTGCCACTGCCACTGCCACTGCCACTGCCACTGCCACTGCCACTGCCACTGCCACTGGCATAGCTGCTGCTAGTGTAGCTGCTACCAGAGCCAGATGATGACGCACTGGTCACATTCCGCTTGACTACAGTACTACTGACAGAAGCAGTTTCCACAGCAGCTCCAGCAGCAGCAGCTGTTGGGGGGATGAGGGGGCGCCCCCCAGTCGGGAGGGTGGAGGAGCCATCAAAGGGAGAGATACGGCCTGACTTGGTCACAGACATTTGACGCAGACTGGATGTGACCACTGGTGGGACATCACTCAGACGGGGAGTTGGCTGGACAGACCGCTCTGCATACCTGCAGCAGCATACGCTTTTGGGTATGATCTGATGCGCTGAGAAGTGGATTTGCAGTATGTAAGGTCTTGAGGTGTCTTGAGCATTGACATGCATTCAGCTTGACTTGCTGTGTTATTCCAAGGTCATGCATGGAGGACTGATGTGGCTGCCAAAAGAATTGATACACCATGCTACATACTTTGACGCACTGACTGGCAACATGGGCAAGATATTGGTACATGTGCAGTGTGCAATCAACTTGTGCACAATTTATCTCACAAACATGAGGTGATTGCCTGCTATGTCCCATACTCAGCACACGCAAATCTGAAGGAAACCTGCACTGACCTCTCAGGAAACTGTGCTGCCACACGCAGGCCAATCTGTTCATAGTACTCCTTGCTGTTAGGGTCATAACCCTCCGCCTCAATCAGATGGTCATGCACCTCATATGCATAGTATGTCATCTCAGAGTCCGTCCCAAACCAAGGGTTTCTGGCTGCCCACTGTAGAGCTTGGGGCTCTGGAGCATCCCCAACCAAGTTGCCCTGAAGCAATGTCGCCCTTGGGAATGAGGTCATGTCATCCTTGGGTAAGCATATCAAATAAACAAGTGACCTCTTTTGCAAGCTGCCATGAAAAGAGGCATGATGCAGTAAAGAGAGACAGAGACAGTATTCCATATACGTCATCAATGAATCCCCATGATGAACATGGCAAATCACATTGTCCATTGCTGTGCCCAAGTGAAGATGTATAGCCATGCGGCAAGCTTCGCTCAATGTAGTGATCATGAATCAGGCAGGAAGTGCACTGCTCATGGCTTACCTGTGCATCATACTGAGCAATGAAAGAGCCAGTGCGCTCCATCAGAGACTGGGTGGCGGGATCTGCATAGTTGAAGGATGATCGCGTCCGGTCGATGGAAGAGAATGTGCGGCCATTGGCGTACCCAAAGGAAGCCTGGCTTTGTGACCGCAACAGCTGCTCAGGGTTTTCCCCGCGGAGGACGCGATCCGCCTCACCAGGTCCAAGGGAAGACTGCGTGCGGCCCAGCCTGCTGCGCGGGCTGATGCTCACGGCGGCGCCGAGCGGTGTCGGCCGGAAAGTTCCTTCCTGAGCCATGTTATAGACCGCCACCTCAGCCATACCAGGCGCTGCCCGAATAGTGCCCGCCGAGCTGTCCTCATGCATCAAGGCCTGACCCTTGAACTTGAACAGAGGCTCTAGAGGTGAGAAAGCAGGCTCAAGACCAGGGTAGTCCTCCGCCAGCTTTTCCTTGCCTGTAGGCGTTTTGGACCGCTGTGCAACTTCGGCGCCCTCCTCCTCTCTGATGGAAGGAAGTGCCTTGGATGCTGCAGGACAGTAGGAGGGTGAGGAGGTCATCCCAAAAGGAAAGCACCAAGTGGCCCGGCCACAACATCAGCATGGCAAAGCATGAAAATGCTCATGCGAATGCTTATAAATAGAAGCAATCAATGCAGTTGCAGCATTTTCCCCGGCGCACCGTCGCTGACAAGCAGTACGTGCTGAAAGTGCAGTTCAACAGCATCTGGACCCATATCAAGAATCAAAAACAGCTTGCATGCTTGCTGACCGGCGTTGCTTGCAAGGCCAGTGAGCAACAGATACCTGTTGAAGGACGAGGTCTACGGGTCAGGACAGCCTGTTGCTGATCAATCATTGCAGCAAAGTCCTCCTGGTGTCTGCTTGCAGAACCGGTGCTTTCCTGCTCTGCCAAGACCACAGCAGCAAGAGCCTTGGCATCTTGTTCAGCTTGACAGGCTGCCCTTGCATCTTCTTCTGCCTTCAAGGCAGCCACCCTTGCTTCTTTCTGAGCCTTGAGGCCGGCAGCCCAGGCCTCCATCTCAGCAGCAGCCCTTGCCTCTTTTTCAGCCCTGAGAGCAGCTGCCTGAGCCTCTTCTTCGGCCTTGAGGGCAGCGGCCTGTGCCTCTTCCTCAGCCTGCCGAGCTGCCTGCTCAGCCTTGAGGGCAGCTGCCTTTGCATCTTCTTCAGCCTGGATTGCTGCTGCCTCTGCTTCTTCTTTTGCCTGAATTGCTGCTGCCTCTGCCTCCTCCATAATCTGGGCTGCAGCAGCCTCTGCTTCTTCTTCAGCCTTGAGGGCAGCCTGTGCTTCCTGTTCAGCCTGGCGAGCTGCCCTTGCTTCTGCTTCAGCCTGCCTAGCAGCCTACAGCAACAGCAAACAATGGCTGATGATCTTAGCCTGCCATTGAGAAACATCAATGCTATTTCTTCTATGAACACCACCAAGCTTTCAACTGTGCTTACTTCTACTTCTCATGCGGTCACTTGTTCAGTATACTTCTAATTACAGATGTGCCCCCAAGACGTGTCCATGTCCCGCACTCCCTTGCACTTCCAACACTTGCTATTCAAAGGCAGGCTTGGCAGTCATTGTTATGTCAAAAGTCATCTTCATCTGGTATGATACTGACAGCAACACAGGATGCTGTGCACTGAGATCAAGTAACCATGAAAATACATGTGACGTGGCATCACATGACTTGAAGCCACAAAGCTTTACTGCTTCCAAACATGACGCTGCCAGTAACATCTATGTACGGCGCAAGGAAACTCCATCAAGGTGCAGATGCAGACATGGTAACAAGTGACGTAGTGATAGCCAAACATGTTTACCTCAGCTTGCGCTTTGGCTTGCTGTGCAACCACTGCTTCTTCTTCAGCCTGGCGAGCTGCCCTGGCTGCCTCCTCAGCCCTGAGTACATTCTGAGCCTCCAACTCAGCTTGCAGAGCTGCTCTTGCTTGCTGCTCAGCTTTCAGAGCTGCCTGTGCCTCTTCTTCAGCCTGGCGTGCTGCTCTTGCCTCTTCTTTGGCTGTGAGGATGGCTTGTGCCTCTTCTTCAGCCTGACGCGCTGCCCTTGCCTCTTCTTGGGCTTTGATGGCAGCCTGTGCCTGTTGCTGAGCTCTCTCAGCTGCCCTAGCATCTTCTTCAGCCTCTTGTTTGGCCTGCAGCACCAGCTTTCAGCTTCTAAGCTTCCTGACAACACAGCTACAACCACCAAGCACCAGCACAAATGTACAGTATACATGTGATGAGCTTGTAACACCACGAAGCATACTGTGTAACAAGGCCATACACCTTTGCTTGGCTCTGTGATATATTTCCTGACCTGCCCATCTGACCTTGCTCAAGATGTTTAACACTCACATGAGCAGATACGTTGCAGTGAATGCAAGGCTGCTGCAAGGAATGGCATGCGCCACAAAGCTGTATACCAACGGCTTTCAAGCTTTTCAGTGGCCAGCATAGTCACTTGCAAGGCAGACAATATTGTCTGGCCATGTCAGCAGCTGACACCAAAACATGAAGAGTTTCAGGCATCCTGAGGCTTACTCGCTTTTCATTCTGGTACCTATCTGACGCTCTATCATACGCCGCTTCTCAAATGGTTGCAGGTGGCACTTTAGGTTTCATGATTGTGCATTGAGGAGCCTGGAAAGAAGACTGTGGTCAAGTTGTTTGATCAAGTGCTAAGAAGGAATTGAACAGTCGGATAAAGTTTGCGGTGCATACCTGTGCTGCCGCTTCAGCTTGTTGGACTGCCAGAGCCTCCTGCTCAGCCTCCAGGGCATCGCTCTCCAGGGACTCAATGATGTCATCAATGACCAGTGACTGGTCCCCATTGGATGAGGACACATCGTCAGGGAAGGTGAAGTCAGCTTCCAGAGCAGCTGCTTGGATGGCTTCCTCCAGAACCTCCAAGCTGTCCCTCTCCTGTTTGACCAGCAGGAACTCAGCCTAGATGCCATTTAGAGGACAAATGACAAGACGAACTATGAGGCATGCATGCAGCACCAGAGAGCAAGTGACGGGTCCACTGTCATTCCTGCTCTTGAGGCTAAGGTCCAGCTGACTGCAAGTGACTCAGCATGCCATCCATTCATGCATGCATACTTTCATTCCTTCATTCATTCATTCATTCATTCACTCACTCACTCTCTTACTCATTCACTCACTCACTGAAGCTCTCTCACTCACCCACTAACTCACCTACTCACTCACCCACTCTCTCACGTACCCACTCACTCATTCCATGTTTTGCCCTAGGGCCAGGGTCACATTGCATGCCAAGAACAGTCAAACAGCCGTCACCAGTCAGCCCAAATCAGCATCATGGCAGAAAGCAGTCACCCGTTTCTCAGCAAGAGCTTTGTCTGCCTCATTGGGTCCAACAACAGCATCTGCCACTGGCTCAGCCTCCACAGCAGCTTCTGTAGCAACTTCTGCTGGCTGTGCAGCCTCAGGCTCTTCCCTGTGATCACAATTCACACTGTTTGCCAAAGATTTAGGAGAGCAGTTTATTTGACAAAGACCTTCATGTCAACCAAATTTATGTCACACACAAGACCCGGCGGCCATATGTACTAGTTATTGTGCGGAGTCAGGCTTGCTGAGCAAATATATCACCAGCTGCGCCATTTGAAGTTGCTCTCTCCTGGGACTGCTTTGACTATAACTATAACAGACAGAGAAGCAACAAGCTAGCAAGATGCTGCATTGCCACTCATCATGCACAGAGAAAAAGCGTGAGCATCACCTCTCCTCCTCAAGAGGCACAAGGGCTTCAATGTCTTCAAGGGAGGGGAGCCCAACAAGTGCCTTCACAGCAGCCTTTACAGGTGCCGCTACTTCTTCTTCCTTCACAGGTGCCACTGTCTCCTCTTCCTTTGCAAGAGAAACCGGGCTGAGGGCACGCTGCTTGGGGCTCCAGCCCCTGATCTGTGATGCCTTAGCAGCAGCCAGCAGAGCTGCTAGCGCTCTCTTGGCTGCTGCTCTGTCAAGGAGTGACTGCTGCTTCTGTGCCCTGAAGGTGGCTGAGCTCCGGACAGGCAACTCAGCAGCAGTCCCGGACGCAAGTCCCACTGGCAGCAAATCAGCAGCTGTGATTTGAATGTCAGCACGCTGAGCAGGCGAAGCAACACGCTGTGCTATTGGGGTGTCTCCAGGCCACAGAAGCTCATCGATGGAAGCAGCACTAGGCAGTGGCCTCGGCACGTGCTGTGCCGCAGCGGTGGCAGCAGTACTGGCCACCTCAGCTGGGTCCTCCACAGCTGTGGCCTGGCTGCTGCTGCTTCTGGAGGAGTCAGGGCGGGAGGTGGGCCACACCAGAGCATTGATGGAGGCTGTTGTCCTCAGCCTTGGGAATGTCATTGGCTGCGGTGGCAGGCCCTGCTGCAGCTGTGGCTCACTGTGGTCAACATACAGGTGGAGGTGGTCACCACCGTCGTCCACATACAGGTGTAGATGAGAGCTGGCTCGGCTGCCGGCTGAGGAGACTCGCCGTGATATCGGCCACACCAATGCATTGATGGAGTCCAATGAATGAAGCCGCGGCATTACATGCGGCGGCTCTGACAGCTGCTGCAGAAGCTGCTGACTCATTGGTGTGTTCACCGATGGCCCCTGTCATGGTGACAGTCTTGCAGTCAGACTCTGCTGGTGGCACAGCACTTGATGCGTCGATACAAAACAATGGACACAGCCTGGTGGCAAAGACAACAAAGTCACAGGTACAGACTGCATGCTGGAGATGTGTGTATAGAATTTCAGCTGTTGTGTGATGAATGCAGATCAGATGTGCAGTTGGCATAAAAACTTCTAAATGAGCCTCATCTGGTTATAAACCCATAATTACAGGATGTGTGGCTCACAGACTGGATGTGTGACTGCATGTATGTTGGAATGTGAAAACCCCTTCCGCAGTTTGCCAGAAAGTGTGTCCAAGCCTGCATGGTAACAAATACCACAAGCACATGCATGTGGGTGCAAGCATTCTCACCTGATATTGATTGTTCAACACTGCATGCAACAAAATGAATGATGAGCTTGCTAAAGACAACGTATCATATGATTGTAGATCATGTCAGACGCACAGCCTACCTCAATAGGAGCTGACAAGGGCTCTGCTGAAACCCCAGCATCAGCCTCAGCTACCACAGCAACTGCCACGGCTTCCCTCATGACTACTCCATCAGCTGCTCCACCATCTGCTTCCATGACAACTGTGCTCACCACAACCATCTCAGGCTCAGACACCAGGGCCCCTGAAGAGGCTGCTGCTAGGGATGGCAGCTTCTGAGCTGCCTTGTGGAGCTGCTTCTTGAGGGCTTGAGCAACAGCCGGCTTGCGAGTGCCGCCATATGATGTAGCAGCCTCTAAAGCCAAATTGTCCACCAGCCTGTCTACCACTAGTGACTGCTGGCGACTGTAGTGGGTCATGCTGGCCTCCTGCATGGCCTGCAAGACAGCAATCAAGATGAGAGGGGTATTGCTTATTCTCCTGATCTATGCTGTCTATCATCAAGGGTGGGTCTTTGTAACATTGCCAATGGCGCTGCATTCATGTCGACAACAGCGCGATATGCTTGCATGGTGTGACTCCTGGTACGTAACGAGATGAATCATTAGTAAGTAAAGCCAGAAATTTGATACAACAGATGACATACCGTCCTTTTCTGTTTATGCAGGTGACGCAGGCAGCCAAAAAAGTTGAGAGTCAGTCACAGCAAACCATGCCCTACAAATTAGCAAATTTTATGGACTTAAACCTGTGACCAAGCGACTGCAGTCAAAGCGCTGTCATATGGCTGTATAATGATGATAGCAATGACAAAAATAATAAAAATAATAAAAATAATAACAACAATAATAACAACAATAATGGTTGTGTGCTGGGAAATGAATCATGAGTCAGTAGCAGACCTGGCCAGCCTGTTGCACATCATGCTCTTGTGCAGCACTGGTAGCCACCTCAACCCTGAGCTCCTCCACCAGACTGTCCACCTCAGATCTTAGGCTCTCCAAGCTGCTCCCCTCAACCTCACCGCTCAGAGCAGTGACCACTTCTTGCACGGCTGCGTCACGGTCCGCCTCTTCTTCATCAAATGCTGCCTTCGTCAGGGTCTGCATTGCAGCAGAGAAGCAGTAAAAAGCACGCCACACATCTTGTGTCACTCCCTACAGCTGTGAAGTGCAATCAATCAACCAATCAGTTTAAACTTCTGTCTTCAGGACTCATCAGGGGAGTCAACAGACAACCACTGGGAAATCAATATACACTAAGCACTCAATGTTCTGAAGTGCAACAGTACAATTCACTACTAGGTGCAGCAAAGTTGCCATCAGCACAGCTGGGGCATGCACTCTACTGTCAGGTTTGGGGATCGGCATCTGATTGGTGAAACAAGTCAAGAAAGACGCTGCTTATGTGACTGTAATGGGGAGAAGCTCACTAAAGCATTATGCAGGTGCGTCATGTGCATAGCTGCATTCACATGACATAGCATGGAATTTTTAATGCAAACTGATTGAAAGCCTACCTGCAGGGTTGACTGGAGAGCAGCCTCTTGCACTATGCTGAATTGCTCACATGCCTCATCACCTAGTGAGGCCAGCACAGCATGCACAGCATGCCTCTGCTCAGCTAGTTCAGACTCTGCAGCTGAATGACCAAGAGCTGAGATCACTTCCTGGACAGCTGCTGCATCTTGGTCATCAGTTGCGCGAGCCACTTCTGAACCAAGGGATGTCACCACAGCTGCCACAGCTGCAGCCTCCTGTTGGTCATAGGATTGAACAGCCTCCACAGCCAGGCCACCAACAGCCTCGGTAGCAGCCATCTGTGCCTCCTCTTCCTCATAGACTCTAGCTTGGGACTGCAGGCTGTCGACCAAATCTCCAATGGCAGCTTCCTGGTCAGCTTCATAGTAGCCAGCGGCTTCTGCACCCAAGCCGCTGACTAATGCTGTGACTGCCAAGTCTTGCTGCTCATCATAGTGCTGAGCAGCTGTGGCAGAGAGATCTGCCATTGCTCTGTCAAGTGCTGCAGACTGGTCTTGAGCAAAGTGCACAGCAGCGTCTGCTGTCACTGCGTCAACAGTCGCATTGACAAGCACTGAGTTTTGACGCCTGTAATGGGCAGCTGCATCTGCGGCAAGACTGATGACTAATCCATCAACTGCTGAAACAGCTTCCTGGTCAGCTGCATCTGCAGCGCTCTGAGTCAGGCCTGTCATGACATCCAGCACATCTGAGTCTTCATGCTGACTGTACTCAGCTGCTGCTTGTGACTCCAGGCAGGTGATGATGTCACCAACTGCTGCATCAGCTTCTTGCTTGTCATCATTGACAGCTTCAGCACCCAAGTCACTCATGAGATCTCTTACAGCTTGGTCTGCATCTGACTCATTAGCTGCCTCAGCCAAAAATTTGATGTCATCGAGGGCGGAGTCAATGGCTGCTGACTCATCCTGAGCATATGAGTAATCTGCCTCAGCCTGGAGAGCATCCAGCGTGGCATCAATGGCTGATGACTCATCCTTGGCATACTGGGCATCAGCATCCGTCTGAAGGCCTGCCACCATGCTGTCCACAGCTGTGGCCACCTCAGCCGCATACTCCTCAGCGGTGTCATCACCCAATCCTGCTACTGTGCTGTCCACAGCTGAGCTCACACCTTGAGCATACTGACTCGCTGCCTCAGACTCAAGACTCATCACAGTATCATCCACGTCAGAGCATACCTCCCTGGCATACTGCGTCACTGCCTCTGACTGCATGGAGTCCAGAGCAGAGTCCACAGCTGTGGCTGCATCCCTGTCAGACTGTCGGATGGTGTCCTCACCCAGCTGGTCAATGATAATGTCAACAGCATTTGCCTGGAGCTGGCTTTCAGCAACCACGGTTCCTGCTGCCAAGCTGTTCACAATGTCACCTGTAAGAAAAGAGGCACACGTCATGACCATGCTGCCAGTCTGTTTGGATTGCCATGTGTGCAGAATCGCACCACAGCCATGCACCTGCCTCATGGCTCAACAAGGCCAAATTTGAATGCAATGTTCTGCATATCTTGACCAGCATCTAGCATGCCCCCAGTGCTGAGGGCAGTTTGACAGCAGTGCAACACATCACAGACATGGGAAAGCCACAGCATACCAACTGAGGGAGCTAGCAGCTGTAGCACACAACAGTATGGTAATGCTGCCACACTGTGTGGTGTCTGCACAGCAGTATAGGGGCTGACCTTAGGGTAAAGACATGTGTTGCATGAACGAATGAAGGGATGAAAATCCAGGCAGGCAGAAATGACTGAATGAATGCATGAGTGAAGGAATGAAAATGAAGAAAGCAAGGAGGGAGTGCATGAATGAAGGGAGGGATGGTTGGATGGATGGAGGATTGGACAAAGGAATGGATACATGAATGACCAAACATCCAAATGAACAACTGAACAAACAAACAAACGAACAAAACATTCTTACCAGCTGTGGTGGCTTGCTCAGCCTCATCTGCCACCAGAGTCTCTTCAGCCAACTCTCCTAGGGCTTCATTCACAGTTGCCAACATCTGTTTGCTGAAGTGGTCAGCAGCATCGGCCTGGACTTCCTCCATTATCTCGCCCACTGCCAGGCTATCACTACTCTGGTAGTGATCAGCTGACTGGGCACGTAGATCATCCATGACAGTGGCCACCGCTGCAAGCTGATCTGCATTGTCTGCAGCTTCTGTTTGCTCTGTGAGGCTCGTGACTACAGTCTCAACCTCTGTCACCTGCTGTGAGTCATGCTCATCAGTAATACAAGCTATGAGGGTAGTCATGGTAACATCCACAGCTTCTGATTGGTCAGTGGCGTCAGCGGTGGCCACAGCTGAGGTGAGAGACTCAAGTGTGATGTCGATGGTTTGGGACTGATCTTGAATGACACCAGCCTCGCTGTCGTGTCCCAGGGATGCCATTGTATCATCCACCACAGCTGTGGCATCAGCACTGTATTGTGCTTCCACATCTGTGGTCACTCTCTCAAGAGTGCTGCTCACAGCCAAGTCAGCGTCCACATCGTATCGGTCACTTGCGGCAGACTGCAGCATGGCTGCAACTTCTGCAGCAGCTTCCTCCTGGTCAGCGTCATAGGCATCAGCAGCAGCTGTGCTAAGGCTCTTGACCAGGTCAGTCACAAAGTCCGACTCATACTGTGTGTCTTCATCAGCTTCGTCAGCCTCCGCAGCTGTGGAGATGGCGTTTATGGCTTGTGACTCATCATCAGCTTGCTGTGCAGCTGCCTCCAAAGCTGCTTGGTCTGCCTCCATGGCAGCAGACGCTAGACCAGCTTCAAAGTCCTCTTCTTGAGCATCATCCAGCATGAAGTCGGTGGTGGCTCGGCGGCTTGACTCTACCACATGGGACTGAGCGGTGGCGATGATGTCATCAGCGGTGGCCCGGCCTAGCCTGGGGTGCAGCAGCACATCTGGTTCCCTGAGAGACATGTGCCGTCTGAAGCCATGCAGGGGTAGGCTGGGGTCAGACTGGACCTGCTCCATCAGTAAACTTGTCTGAGTGTCCACTGTCACTGGCTCAGTTGGCTCAGTTTCTGAGTCAGCTTCCTCATCTGAGTACTGAGTCTCTGCCTCAGCCATGTCCACTGAGTGCTTTGAAAGCTCAGCCTCAGCTGCTTCAGCTGGCTTTGCCCTACTTGGGCCGGCCATGCTGGGATCAGCCCTGATCATTCCTGCCCTT
>JAABUY010006870.1_pt1 | contig 11001 bp, 19 predicted proteins | sample 5560271 | NCBI WGS metagenome assembly JAABUY01 (sample SAMN10711886, study PRJNA513374) | rock metagenome | isolation source: Antarctica rocks | place: Antarctica: Victoria Land, University Valley
CCCGCGCTCCAGGTGGCAGATCGTACCGCTTCTTCCCTCTCTTCCCAGTCGGTCTCGGATGTCGTTCCCTCTCATTCGGCGCCTGATCCTCATCTTCCTCCGCACTGCCCACCTCCGCAGCCATCGCAGCCGATGGAAACTTGATCTGACGACCTATTGCCACATTTGCATAGGCGGAATGACCCGCGCACCGGCCATCTCGCTGTGTACATGTGCCTGGCCCGCCTTCCCCTTCTTCCATCAATCATCCATCATCCATCAACCTTTCTTCTCGACATTGTCCTATCTTCATCGACATCGACGTTCTTGCCAACTTCTTCGGCGATCACCCGAGACTCTACGCCACGGCTGTCCTCTGGTCGCGGGGCCCTTTGCAGTAGTCAGTAGGTGATCTGGTCTCCCGTCAGCCAAGCTTATCATTCATCAGCCATGCACGAACCTATGCCAGATCTTGAGACAGTCCTCGCCACACAATGAATCACCTCTCCGAATGAGGCCGAATCCCACTGTCCGCCGGCACCGCCCATCCATGAATCGGCCAGTGATGCCACGCCGACTTCACCTGAACCATTCTCGAACCTCGCGGTCGAGCTCCAGCAGCGGATCGGCTCGTTCTGCGACGTCAAAACTGACACAAATCTTGCTCGTGTCAATGCGGCCCTCCAGCACGCTGGCGTGTGGCGCAATCTCTGCGTCAATCTCGTCAAGGCGACCGCGAAAACAAAATCGTGGTTCGCCCTTCTGGAACATACGTTCGGAAGAACAACAGCCTGAGGACCGGCTTACAGAGGTAACTCTCCTGGACTCCATCATGAAAGCACTACAGCGGGTCCCGGAGAGGCAAGGTTACATCGAGGCTCTCGATGTTGGCCTTACCGAGATCTCGCAATCGAATCTCAATCGCCTTCTTCAATGGACGTCCAGGCGCCTTAGGACCTTGACATGTGCGACATCTGTTGCCGAGTCGAAAAGCCGAAAGGCATGGCTAGCATCTCGATCAACCACCTTGCCGATCTTGGGACCCATCTACCCGCAGTCCGCCGGCTCTCTCTTGTCATGTCAAGCTCCGACACGTCCGCCAGTGTGATTGCCGTGATCGACCAGGCCAGGGCGCTCAACGAACATACTTTTCAGGATCTCTGTATAGTATACGTTCATTTCTGCTAGTCCACACTAGCCACAGTCTCCTTCGTCGAGCTATCCATTCATTCCGACTCTGTGCCCGAAGAAAACGACGACGGATGGCTGATTGAGGCATTCTTCGGCAATCGTTCCACTCGACCATCTGCGGCAACTGGAACTCCGGACCAATTGCTCCGCGCGTTTGATTCTCTTCAGTTCTTTGATCAGAGCAACTCATCTAGAGAGATTGGTCATCGACTATGATTTTTGGAACCCCGTCGGAGAAACTGCCACCCGGGATCAGTTGTATTTCAATGTGTCTCTCTGACGCCTGCCCCAGGTTTTCTCTTTTCCACCCTTCGCAAAGCTCGAGATGGCTCTGATCCTCAGCAGGGATGCGCCATCATCCTGTGGACCCCTCGGCGTTGCATCACCTCCACCAACAGACCTACACCCCTTCGAAGTGACTTAGTCGATTGTCTACACTCCTGGTCATTTATCCGCCTCATCGAGTTCGATCCGTCACCTTATCCGAGCGATCAGCGACCAGCTAATGTGGCTCGCTGGATTACGGATGATGGCTTCTCAGGTATTCTCGTCCGATCTTACCGCAACGGACAAGAAAGCCTGTTCCACTGCCGGAATTTCGCTCGCGCGAAATTGTGGACGAGATATAGACAGCCAGCAGCGACGAACGCCGTCCGGCCATCCCTCAACTCAAGAAGCTGAAGCCTTACGCTTCGGGACGACCGGCGTTCTTCGCCGCTCGGGATCGCCAAACATATTCTCCGGCAGGCGCCTCAGCTTGGGACGTTGAAGATATACTGCACCTCCTGGCAACGCGAAGAGGCACTTGGCGATCTCCTCGAATTAGCTGGCAGACTGAGAGACTTTCAACACCTCACGGTGACCGGTACGCACTGGCAGAATGTCTGCGATCCAGCACCAGGGGTGCAATTCGAGAGTCTGAAAAGTTTGACCGTGGTGCGGGGTTCGATATTTTCCGCGGTCCGCTGCATGGACATCCGCCTTCCGACATATTCCGCACCATCGTCGGACAGCCAGCAGTCAGAGAGCGGCTCGAGGTTAGTGGCTCTCAACAATATGGACCTTTCTAACCCCTACTCCAGCTTGCATTTCCACCCTTCGCGAAGCTGGAGATTATCGTCATCGAGAGAATGCACATGGATCCCGACGACGAGCCGTTCCGAGGGCGAGACATCGCCTCGTCATCCACTCCCATCCCCATATGGCTCGATGTCCCGATCATCTACGGTCCTGTCCAGCTCTCAAAACGATCCACATCCGTCCTTCGACTCCGGAACACCAGTGGAGTGAAGAGGATCGATTTGCTGGTATCCTCATTGGCTCATACAGCAATGGCCATGAAGAGCTCGTGCACTGTCGAACATTCTCTCGCTCGAAGATTTCGCGCGATTTCGACCACACCATATCACTCCCGATCAAGACCGGGTTCTTCGTCGGGGACGACTGACTATAACAAGGATTGGGTCACAAGGACGGGTGAAGAGTGGATCGAGCTGTATGTGGTTGCGCAAGAGCCAAGCTAGGAGGAATCGACCGACTACGTGCCCTCGTAGTCGGTCGAGGGGCGCAGTAGGTCATGAAGCAGGTGTATGCACTTGCCAAGATCCACTACCCGTGGGAGGAGCTGGGCAGGGATCTGTCCGTACGTGGCGAAGCGTGGGAGCTGCTGAGATCTTGGAAGACACAGCTTGGGGATCACGAGACGATTTATGGAGGATTGGTCGAAGAAGACGGGCCGGACATCTGGGACGAGATTGATGTCGAGTGGCACAAGGCTGGGGCTCCGATGATAGCACGAATCTCATCGGCTCGGTCCACGAGGAGGTCTCCGAATGAGCATAGACCGCGAGAGGATCAGAGGGAGGTAGGATTGGAGTGATGGATGGATGATGCCATGGGGATCAAGAGGGACGAAGGGCGCGGGGAGTCATAAGGCAGCTTGACATCGAGAGAAACATCGGTGTGGACGCGAAGAGGATGTGTGCATAGGAGGCGAAGGATCGGGGGTAGAGGAGATGACGAGAATGAGCAGGTCTCCCATCTTTCGAATCTGCTGACGGTCCCCAGCGGCAAAAGGAGAGGCGACCAGACCTCCTCAACCCGGGTCATGGCCAACACGAGCCACCTTGCTGAAGATCAGAATCATGGGTAAACATATTCCAGAACGAATTGCAGCGTTCTTAAGTCCGAATATCGACTGGTGCTGCTGATGCATCGACACACTGAGTGAGAGTGAAGGACCTCAGAGCCCCGACAGAGGCTTTAAGACGGGTTTACTTCCCCCCTCTTGGGATGGTAATGTACCGGGACACAGAGGACTCGAAACCCAGGAGGAGAGTTATCTGGGTTGTTTTGAGGACGCTATACACGGACAGGATGTGCGGACGGGGTTCAAATTCAGCGCTCGTGGCTTTTGCTTCCGTCGGGATGGGTGTTCTTGAATCCCTTCATCGCTGGTGCTAGAGCTATCCGATCTGAATGATGGATCCTGGCATCGACGAACTGCCAAACACTGACCAATCTCCATCACAAAATGCATATCCCCGTCCCTCCTCTCCCACCCCTATTCGCCCCATCTCAGGCCAGATCCTCCGTATCCTCACCGCCACCCAAAACACCTCCGCCCTCGTCTTCTCCGCCTTTCTCACAGTGCACCTCGCCTCACCTCTCGCAGCCGCCTTCCTCGGAGGCTCTGGCGCCGACAAGACTATGGTTCGTCTACCCTTTCTCCATCTCATTCTCATTGTGCTCACTCATGCTGATCGACGCAGCTGATCGGCCGGGATTACTACCTCCCCCTCGAACCCCTCCTCGTCTACGCCCCACTCGCGATCCACCTCACCTCCTCCCTCTCCAAACGCGCCATCATTATCTACCGCACCCGCCGGCTCCCACCTCAGACGAGCCATATTATCGCAGGCTACGCGCTCGTCCCATTTGTACTCCCCCATATATTGATACATCGGATCATCCCTCAATCTCCGGAACCGCCTATCTCCAACCTCGGCCCGTCGGAGTTCGGATGGGAGTTTGTGGGTTGGACTATCCAACGGTGGCCGGGTTGGAGTGCTGTGGGGTATTTGGGACTGGTGGGGATCGGGACTTGGCATGCGGGGGTCGGTATGATGAAGGTGGTTACATGGATAAGGGGACCGAGGCGGAGAGATGTGGTGGCCGGCACTGAAGGTGAGCACAAAACAGTCATCCCGAGACGAAGAAGGATTGGATTGAGAGGAATACTGGCGGCGGTGTTGGGCGTTGTGAGCGTCGGGCTGGTCAGGATGCACGGCGAGGGCAAGGGGGTGAGCCCGGTCATGACGAGGCGATACGAGGCGGTCCACGCTCGCCTACCCTGGAGCGGTCTATTACGATAATACATATAGGTTTGCATAGCATGGACGATTCTTTGATTAACGGAAGCTGACCGGATCGTCTACTCCTCGAGACCTTTGAGGATCTCCGCGATCGCCATATTCACCTCTTTCCCGATCCTCGTCTTGTCAACAGCCTTCTCCATCTACAGCACGTTCAGCCCGATGATTCGGGGAGGATGGGCATGCTGACCTTTTTGCTCAATTTGGCCTTGGATTTGGCTAGGTCCGCCCTGATCACCTGGAGTTCTGCTGCTTGACGTTTGACTGATCGCGCCTGTCAGCACCATCTACACTCCCCGCTCCCCCCCCAGATCCTGGCGATACACTGGGAGATGGTTCGGGGAGAGAATCATACGGACGTGCTGCTTCCGCATCCTTCTTCCCCTGCGCGATGATCTTCGCCTTCTCAGCCACGGCAAGAGCGATGCGCCTCGTCATGTCGTCCAGCTTGGTCTACCCGAACGATACATCATCTGTCTTTCGGAGTGATCTAAGGCAGACACACCTTGTGCCCTTTGACCACACCCATCATCTCGTCCCATCCTTCGATACCGTTCTTGACGACTCCGTCCTGCTGTTTATGCCAGATCTCAAGCTGCTGACTGCGAGATAGTCAGTCCTTTCCGCAACATCGCTAAGACACCATATCTGGTGAGAAGCCTCGAAGAAAAGCGACGTACAGGATCGGTCCACCGTGGAACGGCTCGAGTGCCATTTGTAGGGTAGAGGTCATCCCGCTGAGCGACGTAGCGAGGGAGGCGATCGACTGTGCCTGCAGCTGATTGAAGGGAACTAAAGGAAGCGATGCCGTCAGCCACAGGTCGAGACGCTCCAAGCTCAAGCTTCATCGGCGACGAGGGGACTGACGAGCCAAGGACGAGGCAAGCTTCTCCCTGATCGAGAAGGTTTGAGCTCGCATTCGCCGGGAACAGATCTTTATAAGCACTTACGCCCTCTCCTGTATCTCCCTCCCGTCGTCCTCACTCTCGTCTCCACTCAGGACTGCCTCTTCCTCCACATAATCCTCATCCTCCAAACCACCCTCCTCGTCTTTCGGCACGTCACTCCTCACGCCCACCCTAGCAGGCACCGACTTCCTCCTCATCCCACGGATCAACAACTTGATCTCCTCCGCATTCAATCCACCAAGCTCATCCCTCAGTACCTTCGTGACCCTACCGATCTCAGGGAGGGAGACGCGCTTCAATGTTTTCGGGGGCGGGGGAGTATAGATAGACTCATCGGAAGAGGAGCTCTCGGTTTCGGGCTCGGGCTTGACGGATGCCTCGCGCTTCCTACTGGCTGGCCGAGTGGTGTGCTTGGGTTTCTTGGCGAGCGGACCGGGATCGGAGTCCGATTCGGAGTCTTCGTTTGGCTTCGGGTTAGCCGATGGGGATCGCTTAGAACGGGCTTTGGATTTGGGCTTTACAGCCGCGGGGGTTCGTGGCATCGTGCCAGGTGTGCTGATGAACGAATTTATTGTGAGTCCGTACCGAGGAAGGAAATGGGAATTGTAGATGATGAAAAGGAAAAGGAAGAATGGAGAAGAGGAGCTCAGTCGTGTCATCCGGATTCAGGGCAGGGAGGAGGTCCGTGCTCAAGCCCTTCTGCGATCAAGCTGGTATCACCTTTTGAGAATCGTTTACATCCCCTTCGTTTGTCTCCGCACGAAGATCATACTTGCAAGAAGTGTCTTTCACGAAGCCCGATGCGGTCTAGACCGAAGGATGCCCTTGCCTGCGAAAGGGACCACAACAGCGCAGGAGGTGATGAAAGGCTCCGACTCTGATGTCTTCTCCTTACTCGGAGCCGCCTCGTATGCCTTCCATCGAGTGTTCTCCAATCCCAGCTCCCAGTACATCGAAGAAATTTGACGGGGCATATTTGCCGAAGCTCCCAAATCAGGTCTTATCACCGCCGACATCATACTTCGCGATCACCTGCCGCCATGTCCAGTCACCTCAGCAAAGCGAACATGCACGAGCTCAAGCTCCGTCGATTGCGAGAGCACAATCAGCGTCTGAGAGAGGAATTGGCGAGACCGAAGGTGATGGTCAGCATCGCGAGTCTCGAGTGAGTCTGTCTGCCTTCTTACGCCTCAAATAGCCAGATGGCTTTACAGGCTGTGCCTCGGATACGGACATGCAGACGCCTTGTGTCCGCTGTCATGATGACGGGAACAGCTGGGAGAGTTGCTGATGATGACTGGTAGCTTGATCAACTACTGCCGGATGACGGAGGATCCCCTGGTACGTCGAAACCGACCCAGCCGGCATCTATCACCTGCTGATGACACTGTTGTGCCTCCCCTTTGACCGTCATTCACTCGACGCAATTTACCCTCGCCCTCCCCTCGCCACCGTCCGGACGGTCTCGCTCTGCTGTCCACCGTGCTGATCTCTCCGAATCACATCGCTTCTCTCGTCCAACGAACGCCGCCTCTATTTCCCTCAGATCCCGTCCGTCTGGGGACCATTTTCAAAGGATGAAGACCCATACTTCCGCGGTCAGCAGGGTAAATGTTGCTCAGGTTCGTCCTTCCCTCGCAACACCAGCCTCTGGGCTGTACGCTGTCCAGAATCGGACTGACGAGTAATCTCATGTGCTTCTTGATTACCAAACTCCTTTGTCCGCACGTCGCACGGTGGACAGTCATGTGAGAGGCATCGTATTACAAATCGTACTGTCAGAGTCGCTGTATTTGCAGTGTCTCAGTATATAAGTTACAGTCTCTGCGACATCGCCCGGGAGCTTTTGTTGTAATCCCTGCGCACGTGTGGAGTACGACGCCTAATTCCGGTGGAGGTGTGATTCCGTCGTTCAATTCCCTTGTCTCCTTCTCGAGTTGAACTTCTGCTGCACTCGCTCGCTTGCTCTTCTTGAGACGTCTTGGCAGGTACCACCGGGTCGACTGCATCAATCAGCGTTGAGATCGCCATCATGCCCCACCCGACCGGATCGCTCGAATACGAAGAAGAAGACCTCTTCGGCTCCGACGACGATTCCGCTGCTCTCCAATCGGCGCTTCTCACCTCCTCCTCCGCCATCCGACCTGTCCCATCTAACTCCTTGGGAGCCAGGCCTTCCGAATCATGTGCGGAGAAGCGGCTCGCTGAGATACGGGACTTGAAGCGAGAACTCGGGGAGGAAGTTCAAGGGAATGGGAAGGGAGTGGATACCTTGAAGAGCTTCTGCCTGACTGGTGAGTCATCTGACAAGGCTTCACGAAGCACGCTGAGCAAGACTGTGCGTCGAAGTGATCCGAGCCAACTCGTCCCAGATATGGGATATCGGCGAGATGGAGTACCCCCTCATCCGCTCATTCCTGGACGAGCTACCTATGGACCAGCTATCTGAGATCGAGTCTAGCTCTCCCGTACGTTTGGTCTGGCCCTCAACGTGTAGCTCAGTACCTCGCTGATTCAGGGCAGCACATCAAGAAGGAAACGGATTGGTTATGGGAGATGTTCCTGCTGAAGGACTATCCGCTGGTCCACGAGCGGTGTCAGGATCGGAAGGGGGAGAAACGGACGAGTGGGTGGAGGAGGATGTGCAAGGTGATCTCCGGTTTGACGGTTGCAGGCCACCTGTCCTTTGAGACTAAAAGCTGATATAAGATAATGGAGCAGAAAGCGGAAGAAGATGCGAAGCAACGCCAGAGTCACGCTGCGGATCGTGTGGCCGAGCGGTACAGGCAGCTTGACGAGGAGAAGGCGTCGAAGAGGATCGTTTTTGTGGATAAGGTGGTGGGAGTGAAAGGGAAGCGGAGAGGTGGGGGAGGGATGAAGGGTACAGGTGGGATGGGGAAAGTAGCAGCGCGAGGAGGAGTAATGCCTGGTGGGTCGGTCGTCTGCCATCGTACAGCACACATCCAGTGCTGGGTAGTTCAGCATGACACTGACTGATTCTCGTCTATAGGTGCACGATCCGCCGCGGCATTCAGTCTCGCCAAAGCTCGTGTCGATGCTCAACGCGCTCGCGTCGCCCTTACACACGCTTCCGGCAAATTCGTACCGCGTCCTGCACGACCGAAGCCGCAATCCACCCAAACCGAACTTTTCCGGAACCCATATGTCGCCTCAGAAACCACTTTACCTCCCAGACAACCACGATTACCTCCCCCTTCCCATCCTGCTCGACCGACGTCCCGTCCTCGTCACTCATCACCCTCTTCATCCTCCCTTCCCGGTCCTTACCCCACTGTGCAAGCGGCTCAGGTCCGCGCCGCCCTCCCCGCTCACCTCGCAAAACCTGTACAATCCCCAGGCCAATCCTCACCCTTACGATTTCGTCTACCCGAGGGCAAGAAGGCATTCAAAGAAATCCGCAAAGCTACGATTCAGAACTTCGAACCGCCAAAGCCCACACGAGCGGAGGTGACGGACTTCTTCGGCGAGGGAAGCCGAGCAGCTCCGAAGGGATTGATGGAGAGTCTGAGACGGGTGAGGGAGGATGGGCCGAGAGGGGAGAAGCGGAAGTCCATTGAGGGGGATCGGCCAATGGGCACGAATACGACCAAGGAGGCAGGATCCGTACCGTCTACTCGTCCGGCGCCAGTGACATCACCAATCCGTCCACCCCCGTCGAACTCAGTCAGACGTTCGCCTGTGGATGAGTCAGCGAAACTCGACAGTATTTTCCTCAAGAAGAAAGTGAGGCATCGACTAGGTGGAAGGGTAGGGGCTTGATTTTGAGATACCGCATGGTACGGTCATCTATGCATGGAGCGGACATCGATCGGCCTCGCTCGCCGTGCATTAGGCATTGCGGCATTTTCGGACAGCGCGGCTGACTGGAAACGGGCGGTCCCTGTCCTGAGTAAGCCCGTCTCGGCCTGAGACTGTGGCAACACAATAATGATTCATATCTATCGTCTGAAGATAGACAAATGATTGCGGAAGTCCATAATGCGAACTCATTGACGAATCGGGTGAAGCCAGAGAAAGGACCGATTTCAACCCCTCGCATCATCGCACTTCCCTCTAGTAAGTCCCGCGGTACGTTTGGGCCCTCTGCCAGCTGACAGCTAATCAAGCAGTCTCCTCAGAGAAGCTGGAAGACTCACAATCGCCTCCTCTCGTACCCCTTTTCATTCGGCGACGGCGTCCCCGCTACAGCCCTGTCACTCCCATTGTGATGACTCGAGTACCTCCCAAACACCCCACATCCCGCAAAGCAGATCGCGAAGCTCATAGCGAGCTGGGCGGTATTAGCTTGTGTCATCCTATGTAAGACGAAGACGGACCGCGCCGGCCAGAGCCATCCAGAGTGCGTTCCCAACATGCGCGGTATACCCTCCGTTGGTGTAGTCGTTGACCCGATGGTGAGCTATGAGGACGAGCGCTAGGTCGAGCCAGAAGGCGACCCACGCGGAGAGGGACGAGAGGAAGAGAGTCAAGAAAGTGATCTACATGAAACTCAGCTCGGGATCTCATCGCTCAACTTCCATCGAAAGTCACGCGGAGGTTGGCGACGAGCTTACGATCTCCGATATCCTTGACGAGCAGAACCATGCTGTGACGGCAAAGAAGAGCGACACCCCCGCGAACCCCGCGGCGATGGGGTTAAGGATTAGACTTCCGGCTAGACCCCTGATGATGACCGTCTGGGCTTGGGAGGAGGGGCTCTCGCCGAAGTAGGTTGATGGGAGGGTGTAGCCGACTGAGGGAGAGGTGCAGGCGGCGGTGTGTGAGTAGGAGATAGTGCCGATCCTGGGGGTGTCAGCGTAGGTTTCGATCGAGTTTTGAGAGAAGGTAACAGCGGTTGGACAGGGTGACAGGTAGAGCACAAATGTTCGATTCACGGAGGGAAGAATAGCTTCTGAAGAGCTTGTAAAGACATGGATTTCTTCCGCTCACCTAGCATCGCCACCCTTGAAGCACTCCCCGAAGACACCGATATTCGCCGCCGTCGTCCCGCCCGACGATTCGATATGGAGGAGTTCGATCGTCTTGATGACGGGTACGGAGAGTGTCACGAGTAGTTGAAGGATGAAGCCGGTGACTGTAAGACCCAGTGGTATCAGCTAATAAGTCTGGAGGCAGTGATGAGACAAAATCGGCTTGATGATTGATGAAGTAGGAGTAAGAGACGAGGGAGGACTTACGGGTGAGGAAGAAGGATGGGAAGGCGGCTCTGGCCAACATAATTTCGGTTCTTTTACTGGATTTCGGATAAGACAATCTGCGGAAATAAAAATGACTATCTCAAATGAGGATAGAAAGAAGAGGGATACACGAAGAAGCGGAACAGAACAGCGGAAAAGTCTAGGCGTCATGAGTGTTAAAGATGGCTGGTTCAGGGTACAGGCGTTTCGCGCGTTCGCGTTTATATGAATACATCTTAGTAGTCATGCGTTTTTACTATTGCATATGAACCTGGTTATTCAACAGATAATGAGACCTTGTTTAGCCAACTAAGCGTACACGTTCACACGTCGCACGCTACGCCTACAATC
>JAABUY010006874.1_pt1 | contig 10997 bp, 10 predicted proteins | sample 5560271 | NCBI WGS metagenome assembly JAABUY01 (sample SAMN10711886, study PRJNA513374) | rock metagenome | isolation source: Antarctica rocks | place: Antarctica: Victoria Land, University Valley
TACTTACAGGAGGCATAATATAAATGTCACTGGGCCAGAAATGGCTCCAGAAACGCTTTGCAGTGATAAGTCTTAAACCCCGGCGGCTTAAATTGTCTGGACGGAACGCGGAGCTTTACGGTTTATCCTTGACTACAATGGCGACAACAACACAAATGTCATCCACCTTGCCTCCATGAAACTCTTCATGTGGATAATATTTCTGTACTTCTTTAGCAAACGGACCATCAGCTTTCGTATTCAAGCTCGCCAGCTTTGCTTCTCCGGTAATAGCCACTGCTAAAGCCGCCTGGAGACTATCCTCATACTTCTTTGGGATACCGCCTTTCTGCGTAAGGGCATGTATATTTTCAGAAACAGCCAAACCCTTCTCGCCGGCTTCCCAAGCCTGAAATCCAGTCATGTGCCGGCTTACGATCTTCAATAGATCCAGGGAACTTAGGTTGTCCCAGACACCATCTGTAGCAAATACTAGAACATCCCCATGCCGTAGCTGATGGCCCGAGACACTGGCATCCTTGGGGTAGTCGCTCAGTGGCTGACTACCCAAAGCTCGAGCCCTAGCCAGAATCTTAGGAGGGATTATAGATAGCTGATACGGTGTGTTGAACGCATGTGTCTGTGGATTGGAAAAATGGTGGACAGCATTAAGCCGAAGCTGAACAAAGCCAGAATCCCCAAGGCTGGGAGAAGTATCAGCTTGCACAGGTGAAACCAATCCGCCAGGTGGCCTTACTTTGCAACCTCCAGATATCCGTCATCCCTTCCAACTGCGATGCAGGCGGTACTTCCGCCCCCAGGAATGCTGGAATCAGCGACAACTCTATCGTACCCCTTTTGTAGGAGTTGGCGCGGCCTTAATTTCCCTTCAGATTGGGTCTCTGTCCCTCTTGCAACCCCCATCATCTGCTCACATAACCCATGGGAGAAATGTGCCGAATCAATGCCGGAATCTGCCCATCCTCCAACGCCATCCGCGACACCGAATGCAATATTGCTACCATTTCCGATCCTGCTGACGAAGAACGCATCCTGGCCGCTGTTCGGCCGCCCCGTGAAATAATCTTTGCCAGTTGTAGTAGATTGTAAAGGGTCAAAGGAGTAGAGGTCATTCTTGGGGTTGAAGCGCCGGCCTTTAGCGGAATATGCAGCCCCAATTTTGTACTGGTATTCGTAGGTGGGGGTGGAAGTTGATGGTTGTCGTAAGGGAGCTGTGGTTGAGGATGCACGGCTCAGGTCATGGCCTGTAGGTCCGTTAAAGTAAAAGCACTGCGGGCGGAGATCCTGCTGTGAGAACAGAGGTGCGAAACGACAGGCGGAGCATTGAAGTATTGGCGATATTCCTAAAATGCTAATTGTCTTTAGTGGAAGCATCTTGCCCACTAAGGAGCAAGGCGTCATAAAATAGAATATAAGGAAGCCATGATGGACCTTTTAAACGAACGTGTCACCAGCGGGAAGAGCGACCTGCGGAATGAGAACAAATGAGGGAAGAGACGAAGGGAATAAATGCATGCAAGGTAGCTAACGGAAAAGCAATAGCTGTACTCTCGTAGGTAAAGGTAGTTGAGAACTTGAAGGATCTTTGCCAGATCGTACGGTTGTAAGAGTACCCATTTTACAGCGGCGGCCGCTTTACCCTCACAGCACGCTAGCTCAGGGCTTGCTGCAAAATGGGGTAGATACGGATAGCCTCGGCACCTAGAATAGTAGCCTCAACCGAAACCCCAAGCAGCCTCACATATGGAGGAGGGCTAAGGTACTTTACCTGGTCCATCCCTTCGCCATCACCCAAACTATCAAGGAAGGTCGAAAAGGGGCAGAGCTGAAAGGCTATGATAACTGTGCCGCAGCCTTCAGCTGTTTGTCGTAAATACAGCATGCAAGGCTCTCGGAACCAGTAGTAGCAAAGTTCGAGTCCTTGTGTGTAGTCCCTAGAGTCCTATATCTCATCCCTTTTTGATGCGTGTGATGACTTGATAGAGAGAGCGAATAGATCAGCCATGGCAGATCCTTTGAGCATGGCTGCCAGCCTGATTACAGTCGTGCAGATCAGCGGGCAAGTCATATCATACTGCTACGACTACCGCCAAGGCTTGAAAAATGCTTCGAAGGACCTTTTAAGAGTGACTGCAGAGGTGACAAGCCTGAGAAATGTTCTAGAGAGTCTTGTTGTCCTTGTCGATAAAGAGAGGAATATCAGCAACAACTTTCTCCCTATGCTGACAGATGTCCTGTTGACCAATGGTCTTCTGGATGTATGCCAGCGCGATCTGAGAAGCCTAATAGAGAAGATTGAAAAACCTGTTAGCGAGTGGAAAGCATTGGGTAGGCGCTTGATCTGGCCGTTGCATGAGAAGGAGATCACCAGGACGCTCGAGAGCGTACACCGTACAAGAAGCGTGCTGGAAACAGCTCTGATGGTTGACAATACGTGAGTTGTGGAACATTGTTGCTTTATGTGGCAATAAAATTTGACGCGTTGAAGAGCGTCGATGATCGAGATACGTGATACAACAAGGGATTTGAGGCAAAGGGTGCTCGATTTCACGCGCAGCATAACCCTTGCTCCTGGTTCGTCATATCCTCAACAATGTGGCGGCTGCTTTAGTATTGACCTTTAGCAGAGACAGAGTTCCAAGTCGTTGTGGATTGGCTCAATGGCCCAGATCCTTCTATCAAGCATAAAGCAGTGCGGGAAGCTCGTGGATCTCAGACCGGCAAATGGTTTCTACAGCGAAAGGATTATGAAGTTTGGCAAACAGAGGTAAACTCTTGTTTCTGGTTGCATGGTATTCGTAAGTCAATTTATCCAACTTCCTTCTTGACCAAGCATTTATATGGCTTCTAGCTGGCTGCGGCAAAAGTGTCCTGTGGTAGATATACCTTCCGCAGTCCGACATCCTGAATGCTCAATTGACCTTCCTAAGCTCTTCAATCATCGAGGATATATTTGCCCTGCCCCCCCGAGAGCATCAGTCTGTCGTTCTGTATTATTACTTCGACTTCGCCAATAAAGCTGTTAGTTCCGCGGAAAGTCTACTTCGCTCATTAGTGACACAAATGGCGAAACAGACACCCGATCTTCCAAAAGCACTAGACAGAACGAAGTGGGAGAAATTTAGCCGCACTCGGTATGGAACACGCATGGAAATGCAAGCCGATAGCGTTGCTCAGCCCTCCTTTACAGAGCTCTCGGACATATTGCATGATAGCATTGGGGGATTCGATCACTTTTATGTTATATTAGATGCCTTAGACGAATGTGTGGAAAGGCAGAAGGTCTTATCACTGGTTAAGCAGTTCGTCAAGTCAAGGACCGGCAAAGTCCATGTCCTAGTGACAAGCCGGTATGAAGTTGATATCGAGGAGCAGCTCCTCCCGATCATTACGGAACAAATTCAAATCGAAAGCCACTTGATTGAGCCCGATATACGCTCTCACATTCAGCAGCAACTTCAAACTAATCCTAGACTGAAAAAGTGGCCTCAGAAGGTCAAGGAAAGAATGGAGTCCGCCCTCGTGACGGGCTCGCAGGGAATGTGAGTTGCGACATGGCCCCGATTCAACTGTCCTATCTAATACTCGTTATAAAAGGTTTCGATGGGCTGCGTGCCAACTTGATGTGCTATCAAGGTGCAAAGTACTCAAACAGCTTGAAGTCGCGCTAAGAACGCCCCCAAAGGATCTGTCAGAGACATATCAAAGAGCGTTACAAAATCTCGATCCGGAATCGTATGACATTGTGTACAAGTTGTTAAGATGGTTGACTGTCGCTCCACACCCTGTGAGGAGTCCTGTCACAGAGCCTCTTCTAACCTAAGTGGACTGTCAATAATGATTGCGCTAGGTACGCCTTGAAGAGGCCGTAGAATTCCTTGCTGTTGACGAAGGAAACGGAGAAGGACTCGTCTTTGACCCTGATATGAGACTCTTTGACGCGAACGACATTCTGACGATGTGCACTGGCCTTGTTTCGGTTTCGCGTATCTTCATCAAAAGCAGAGAGGTAAGCACTTCCGTGATAATATCCCCGTCAGCTGGAGTCTATGACGCCTCGAGACCCTTTCATTGCGCAATTCTCCCGCTCTTCTCACCTACTTTGCCGGCAATTTCCTCCTTAAAAGTATACTGACTTCAGGAGCACCAGCAAGGGGCTATCGTCCAACAAGTACAGGAAATCCGTCTCGCGCATTCTTCAGTGAAAGACTTTTTGCTCTTACATTTCCAAAACCAAACCCTACCACCCGTCTTTGGCAACATTGATTCTCAAGCTTATGTTGCGGAGTGCTGCTTGGCCTACCTGCTCCATTTTCCAGGTCATTTGCAACCCGCGGATGACATCAAACAGTACCCATTGGCCAGGTACGCTGCTGAATGGTGGATGCGCCATATGCAGCACTCACAGTCGAAGATCTCGCCGCTAGGGACACAATTGATGCTCGAATTGATGGATGAGAGTAGCGCGGCTTTCTCAAATTGGATTTGGCTTTACAATGCCGACAAGCCCTGGCGGGGCGTTGATGCTAGTGCAGCAGACCATCCGTCAGCGCTTTACTACGCCTCGCAAAGTGGATTCGAGTATCTGGTTGACCAGCTTCTTAGAGCTGGATCCAAACCAGACTACGGCCAAGGAATGTTCGGCACACCTCTCCAGGTCGCTGCCTACAACGGGCACCTACAAGTGGCGAAGAAGCTCCTTTCCGCTGGGGCTTGTCCGAATACAAAGGGCGGCATGTTCTATACGCCGTTAAAAGCAGCAGCAGCTATTGGGCATGTCGACATAACCCGGCTCCTCATTAAGCATGGAGCCAATCCGAACGTGTCCGATACGAGCTCTGGCACAGCTCTACTTGAAGCCACGAAGAACAGACATCCCAACGTTACGCGAGTGTTGATAGATGAGGGACAAGCTGACGTCAACATCGTTGGTAGTCGAAAAGCAGCGGATATGTATGGTACGAATCCTCTAGAAATTGCTTCCCGTACTTGTGACATTGAAATAGTGTCACAAATACTCCCCAAAGCAAGTAAAAGTGTTATTGCAACAGGTATGCAAGCGGCTGCTCGGACAAAATCGAGAGAGCTGCTGGAGCTTTATGTATCGTACGATCTTGATGGCGTCCTTTATTACGCAGCCGAATTAGGTTGGGCCGACTTGGTGACAAATCTTCTTCAGAAGGACGCAGCCACGACTACCTTATTAGACGGTGGATACTGGGGACAGAACGCTGAAAGCTCATCTTTGGTGGTCGCAGCCGCAGGGGGGTATGAGTCAATCGTTCACGAAATGATATCAAATAAAGCAGATGTGAATGCGGCCTCGGACAGAAGATACGCGCTAGAAAGTGCCGCCGAGAAAGGGTTTAGCTCTATCATAACTCTGCTCTTAGAGCATGGTGCAGATGTCAATGCATGTGGTATGGATGGAACAGCTCTGCAGAAAGCTTCACATCATGGCAACATAAACATCGTCAATCAGCTTTTGGAGCATGGAGCCGACATCAAATTTGTCGACGGTTCTTATGGCGGGCCTCTTCAGGCTGCAGCCATCGGCGGGCACTACGAGGTAGTCAAATTACTCTTGAACCGTGGTGCTGATGTCAATGAACAGCCTGGACAACGGTGGCATTCATGGCGTATCCCTGTGTGCAGTACTCCGTTGACTGCGGCTACGTATCGGGGCGACATCGAGATGTTTGATTTACTGTTGAACAAAGGTGCTAGAACTGATTTGCAGGATCGGATGCATCCTCCCGCTCTACACGTTTCCGTAAAGGAAAACCATCCTGCTATCATGGCTAAACTCCTGGCTGCTGGTGCTGATATCGAGGTCGAGCATCAGGGTAATACACCGCTGTCGAAAGCGATCAGTGAAGGGAACTTTGCAGCAGCCCAAGAGCTTCTGAAAGCCGGTGCCAACCCAAACCATAATATTCTACAGAATAACTACCTTCATCGAACGCTTCTGTACCAAGCGATCACGCACGATGAAGGGGAGTTGTTGAAGCTGTTGCTTAATTTTGGCGCTGATGTCAACGCTCTGAGTGATGTCGGACAGTCTTCAAAGGAGCCTCCTCTTCACACAGCAACAGAGGAAGGTTCCATGGTTATGGTACAGGTCCTACTCGAGTATGGGGCAGATTACAACTGGCAGGACGACACTGGCTGGACAGTATCACATCTCGCAGCACGGTGTCATCCAGAAATCTTGCGTCTGCTCTGTGATGATTACGGAGTTGATCTCTCGCTAAGTCTCTCGAACGGCAGTCTTCCTTTGCATTCTGCTGGCTCCGGTGGGAACGTGGTTTGTATTGAGATACTACCTGCCCACGACGTCGATATCAATGTACGTAATAATCACGGTCGCACGCCTTTGCATTTCGCGGTGGAAAAAGCAAATCTTCAGGCGGTGAAGTTGTTTATAGAAAGAGAAGCGAGACTTGACATTCAGGAAGAGGAGACTCAGATGACGGCGTTGGATTATGCGAAGATGGAGTTGATCAAGGAACCTGATAACTCGGATAGGCAGATTATTGTTGAGGTTTTGGAGGAGAAAACAATGTAGCTCTACACATACGGATTTACCGAAATTTGTTTATCTTCCTTTGCAAAATAGGCATTCGGCGAAATTATCAGATCTGATTTATGTTGTCATAGCTCTGTACCGTATATTGAGTAGCGTCGAAGACTACCTTACCCTTGGCCTGGGCGAGCGTCAGGGGCGTCAGGATAAACTGATGAATAAAGTTAGCCCGCACCCTAGCCGCCTTACAGGCCTCAATAAAGTAATTTTATCACTACATTATCATAACCAGTAAGTTCAGCCAGCAATCTAGCTGCTTTACGGCAGGATATTTTGCGCATCAGGCTCACCCTTGCGCCTAACAGCGCACGAACACCACCGCAAGCATGATGCACCCGTCGAGACAAGCGTACGTTGAAGAGGATAACCCCGAGGTAAGCCATCATCACGCCGCTATATACACCAATCTATGCAGCAATGTTCATATCGTCTCTCAGAGGAATACGGGCCTTCCACTTGGAGAGCCCAGCTCGAAACCATACAGGGAGCGACGGCTGATGGGATGGCTCGAGGTGACAGAACAATGAGGGGGTGGATCTTGCAAACATACGTATGTCTATTCTTCCTGAAGTGCCTCTTTCCAAGCTAACGTCTACCAGCTATCGATCGCGACTACCTACTCCCCTCTGGCATTGCGGGCATTGCCCCCGAAAAAGCCTCAGCGATCTTGTCCCAATTTTCTCGACGGCGGCGCGCAGCAGCAATAGCAGTTCCAACGGACGATGGCCGCGTTCGAAAACAATTACGCGAAATTGGCGAGCCCATTACGCTGTTCGGCGAAGGCCCAGGCGACCGTCGAGACCGACTACGAGAACTTTTGACCCAGCGAGCTGAGCTCGAGGCCGGCGAAGATGGCGAAGCCGATGTCCAGATGGGTGAAGTCGCGCAAGACTCTACTGCGCAAGGCGAACAAGAAGAGGAATTCTACACAGAAGGTATACAGGAATTGCTCGAAGCCAGGAGAGCAATAGCTCGGTATTCTTTACCAAAAGCCAAGGAGCGAATCGCAAGCCAAAAGCTCGAATCCACCATCCCCCTGCGCACCCACATCAAACATCGCAAAGCCCTGAAAGAGCGCCTATCTGACTTCTCCCTCTTCGGCTCCCAAATTGCCGGTGACCGCCCTGTCAGTATCGCCCGCTTCAGCCCTAATGGCGAAACCATTGCGGCCGGAAACTGGGGCGGCGGGGTAAAACTCCTCTCGGTACCCAATCTCGAAGAGACCAAAACCTTACGAGGCCACACGGATCGTGTAGGAGGAATATCCTGGTACCCCGGCGCGACCCTCCCTGGCACAACCGTCTCGGCCGACAGCGTCAACCTCGCCTCCAGCGGCGGGGAAGGAAATATCCACCTCTGGTCCCTCACGCAATCCACCCCCATCTCCACCCTCTCGGGCCACACCGCGCGCGTCTGCCGCATCGAATTCCACCCCTCAGGCGCCTACCTCGCCTCGGCCTCCTACGACACGACCTGGCGCCTTTGGGACGTCGCAACCACGACCGAGCTCCTCCTGCAGGAAGGCCACTCGCGCGAAGTGTACGCCCTCTCCTTCAACGGCGACGGCTCCCTGCTCGCCTCGGCGGGCCTCGACAGCATTGGCCGCATCTGGGACCTCCGCACCGGCCGCACCGTCATGATCCTCGACGGGCACATCCGCGAAATCTACGCCCTCGACTGGTCCCCCGACGCGCACCGCGTGCTCTCGGGCTCCGGCGACGGCTGGGTCAAATGCTGGGACGTGCGCATGGTGCGCGGGACCGGCGGCGTCGGCGCCCACAAGGGCGTCGTCAGCGATCTGCGCTGGTTCAAATCCCCGCCCGCGTCACCCTTGTCGCACCCCACGACCGACGCCGCGACGGGGGAAGTCACGCAGCCGAAGAAAAGCGGCGCCTTCTTCGTGAGCAGCGGCTTCGACAGGAGCGTCAACGTGTTCAGCGCGGACGACTGGGCGCTCTGCGCGCGGCTGCAGGGGCACGCGGGAAACGTGCTGGGCGTGGACGTGAGTGCCGATGGCCGGTGGGTGGGCAGTTGTGGGCATGATCGGACGGTTAAGCTGTGGGGGTTTGAGGATGGGGGGTAGGGGCGGGGGCGGGGGGATCTAGGGAGGCTGGTTTTTAGGGGGGGTGAGCGGGGGGGGAGGTGGTAGGAGTCACAGTACTAGTATGTAGGTAGGCTTTGGAGAAAGTGAATGAAACAAAGAACACCATTCTAAACAAATTACTTTGAAACAAAGACTCGCTTGTGCAGTACACAGTACACTGGGACGATCTACATTCCATCATTATTTTCAACCCGAATCTAACCCAAGAGGGCATGGGCGCCTATTCCAGAAACCCGCACACCGCGAGTACCTCTCTCCAAAGACTCACAGTTTCAGAAATCGAAATCATCAATGTACCACGTCAAAGCAAAGCACATCACCATCATCCATTGAATGAGAAGAATGGGCAATTCCTTGCTATTTCTAAAGCTAATGATGAGCCATCTCCGTGTACAGGTCAAGCCTTAGCCTAGCCATTCACAAAAAGCAGTCGCACACCTGGTGTATCAATCTTGTCCTTTCCATTCCACTCCCTAAAAGCACGCCTCGCTAATGATTTTTGACCGTTAAAAGAACTTAGAAGCCGAAGTAAAGGTACTCCCAACGTGTGCTTCAGCACATGAGCGCCCTGACCTTGTGGGATAGTCCGTTGTTGAAGCGCTGGTTGTGGGATTTCAAGTCGACTGGAGAGTGTTTGCCATACGATCCCTTCCACTCTCATCATCGGTCAGGCTCAATCAGTACTGCCCTGCATGAACAACTGCTTCTTCAAGTCGGATTTGAAATCTGTGGCAGCTTTGATGTAATGCATGGCCCCAGTCCGCTCCAGCGCCTCATAACCCGATCCTTGCAACATGGAACTCTCGGTGCTGGAATTTACCATGTCAACAAACGAGCGATGTCCTCCGCCCCAACTTGTCGTGTGCAGCGTCAACAAGGTGTAGATCTTGATTGCGCCATGGAAGTAGCTGAAGAGAATCTGGGCTGGGAGAAACTTGAGGTCCGATGGGCAGCGGTAAAAGTGGGGCCAGAGCTTCACGGTCTTTACCATGAGGAGCCAGATGGCAAAGACGCCGAATGCGTTGAAGTTGGTAGGTTTATACTTGTGCTCCTGCGTGGTCTCCAGGGTCTTCATCAAGAGGTAAGCTAGGGTACCGTCCATGATCAACGCCGGTGGGTTGAACGAGGATAGATGAAGAGCGTAGGTCGACCATGGCTGAGCCTTCCAGATGACTCGGTCGAGGAACAAGGAGGTGAAGTTGCTACGCCACGTCGTTCGGTACCACCTAACGCATTGCTCGAGATACTTGGAGTTGCCCTCGAGGGTGGTGGTTAGCTTGGCCTCGGGAGCGCATTGGATTTTGATCTGCCAATTGTGGTTTACCAGCCAGCGGGTTATGCAATTGTCGTCATCTGCTGCTAAGAGGCTGATATTGCCGAGCCACTTCTCATCAGAGAAGTGCTCGGTGAAAGTTGAATCTTGGACAATGCTTGTTCGAACGGCAGAAGTCCGTCCAGAAAGACAAGATATCCCACCATCGATGTGTGCTGTGGCGCTAATTTCAAAATTCCAGCGCTCGAGGTACGCCATGCTGAGGAAGTCCCAGAAGTTTGGATGCGCGGGTCGTTCAAGACTAGAAAAGCGAAGAGATTAGCTGTCATGCTTATGGTACCTAGGTGGAGAAAATGGGCCAATACCATGTATAACCGCCAACTGCTCCCGTACCAGGATCTTCGAAAGGTGCGAGCATATAGGTCAGAAATGTTGTCGGCCAGAAGACATCGTCATCGGCGAAAACCGTAATGGCTGTCTGGACTGCCTTAAGGCCTTGGATCATCTGGAGACGCTTGTTTGCTTTGGGCGCTCCAAGGACGTTGACGTGGAAGAGACTGAGACTCTCGCAAAGCTTTTGAAGGCGATTCACGTTCTTCTTGGGGGTGACAACAATGATGGTGTTGGGATTGCAAGCTGCAATGGACAGGATGCAGCGGCGAAATTCGTCGCTATCCCCAAGAGTCGGAATGATCACGCTAACATCTTTGGAGGTAAAACTAGGTGGGAAGCGAGGGCGAATTGGCTTGTAGGTCCAAGCGGCCACTACATTGACGATGGTGCGAGTGTAACGCCAGAGCCTGTGTTGTTGTGGAGGATGGTAAGTCGGGAAGTCGTTTCGGATCGGGATGGGGATGCTTGGGCAAACTTACCAGAGGCAGACAAACAGTATCCAGTACTGCATCTTGGGGTTCGGCGGAGACGGCTAGAGGTAGATGATACTAGGTATGAGTTGCAAGGTAAAGAGAAAGAGAAAGAGAAAGAGAATGGACAGTGATGTGTTCGGGGCTTTTGAGGAGGGAATTAAGAGCCTT
>JAABUY010006876.1_pt1 | contig 10996 bp, 11 predicted proteins | sample 5560271 | NCBI WGS metagenome assembly JAABUY01 (sample SAMN10711886, study PRJNA513374) | rock metagenome | isolation source: Antarctica rocks | place: Antarctica: Victoria Land, University Valley
CGCGGGTGACCAGGCCTGGGTCGAAGTGCAGCCCCTCCGTCGGGCAGCCGGCCTCCCGCAGCCACTGCGCGCCCGCCTCGCCGCGCCTGAGCGAGCGCTTGGAGGCACCCGGCGCGCAGCTGGTGGCTGGCTCTGCTGACACGGCTGCCGCCAAGCGCACGATAGGCGGCTTCACGGCAGCAACCGGACAGCAGCGAGCACCCCGGGCGCCACCAAAGAGGCGCGCCGGTGCGCGGGCATGCGGGGTGTGCGCCCGCAGCGCGCCTGCATGCCATAGCTGTAGGCGCGGCCCTCCCACGCCTCCACATTGTAGTTCACGCATGTGTAGTCCATGTCGTAGCCGATCACCTGCGCGGGGCCGCGCCGCATCGCATGCGTGGGCTTGCGCGCTCGCAGCGCGGCCCGGACCAGGCACCCACCCTGACCTGACACGCTCCTGTGCATCCTGCATTGTTGTGAGTGCATGCTACATACCGCACCCTCTCAGCATCAAGGCTCACGCACAGGGCACAAGCCCTGTCGCGACGCAGTCAGGACGCTCCGCCAGGGCCGTCCCTACGCGCACGGCCATGGGCGCCGCCCGCGCGGCGCCGGCAGGCCCGGGCCTCGCAGCAGCCAGGGCGCGCCTGGATGGACCGCAGGTTCAGCGTGCGGCTGCAGTAGATGGCGCGCTGCGGCGCGCACTGCACCGGCGGCACGCCCATGTCGCGCAGCATTGCCTGCCGCCCACGGGACCCGCCTCGTCCGCAGGTCTGGCTCATTCAGGGCACCCACTGCAGGGCGGGCTGCTGGGCGCGGGTGCAGGAGCGCGCGCGCGGCGGGGGTCGCGGTGTGCACACGCGCGGCGGGGAACGGGCCGGCACTTGCGCAGGCAACATTCGTCACGGCTGCAGATGCAAATGCACGTTCACAGCGTCATGCTGGTCGACCACCCTCAGAAATGCAGCGGAATTCCATAGGTCGCAGGTTTCCAGCAGCCGCGCGCGCCTGCTGAGCATGTGCCAGGCGGGTTGCAGGGCTGCTCATCGTGCATGCGCAGCAAGACGCCCCGCGGCTGCCCAGGTGGCCGCCGCCCTCTGGTCGGTACGCGCACCTGCTGCCTGGCGCGCAGCTGCTCGATGGGCGCCTCAAACACGTCGCCCATCGAGCGCAGGCCCAGCGCATGCACGCCGCCGTGCGCGCCGTCCTCGGTCCCGCGTTGCACCAGGTGCAGATTGCCCGTGGTCGGCTCGCCCAGGAAGTCGATCTGTGGATGGGCACAGCTTCATTACATCGGCCATCCGTGGCGCTGTAGCCTTGCATCGCGCATGGCAGCGGCCGCAGATGGACCGCGCGGAGAGCTGCCACGGTACGGCACAGCCAGCCCCGTGGTGGGTGGGCTGCAGTCCACGCACGCGCAGAACGGAGGGCATGCTCCTGGGTGTCGCAAGGGGCAGGCACCCAGGCGCGCCGCGCGGGTCAACCAGGCCATGCACCGCCGAGCGGCGCCGGACGCCGCACGCACTGCCGCATTGACAGGCGGGCACGCCTATGAGGTAGAAAAGGGTTGGAGTAGGGCCACTGCACCTCAGCATCGTCCTCCTCCACAGGCTCCACAAAGCCCTCGGAGGTCGCAAAGGCCTCCTCCAGCACCGCGTCCGCCTCAGCGCTGCACTCTGTGTCGAGCGACAGCAGGATTGAGGCGACCTGCCGCGGCGCGCGCAGCCCTGGGCGCCAGGCCGGCATGCAGGCCGGCGCGGCCGAGGTTACGTGGCTGGCAGCCTCGCACAGCGCGCGCTGAGGCGCGGAAGGCGTCCCGCTGCCTGTGGCTGCCACTATGAACGCCAGGAATAGCAAAGTGCGCCCAGCCCTGCAAGCAAGCCAAGGGTGCTTGCGAGCGACTCACAGCTCGGTGAGCCAAGGCGGGCATATATGGGGTTGTCCTAACCCTATGCCCTAGCTCCACTGCCCCACGCTGCAGGGCAGGTGTGGTGGCGGTGACCCACCTCCTCAGCGGCCTCTGTGGCCACCACCTTCTGCCACTGCTCGGGCAGCGCGTGCTCAGGCAGCGACGCGCGCCGCCAGCCGGCCGAGGGCCGCGCCGCCCTGCCCGTCCTGGCGCGGAGAGACAGCGCCGCGCCGGCCCCGCGCGGCCCGCAGGGCGCGCCCGCGGCGCCGCTCCCGGCGTGCGGTGCCCGGGCGCCCGCGGGGGCCGCAGGGCCAGCCCAGGCGGGCAGGGGTGCCGGCGACGGCATCGCAGCTCACCCCCGTGGCGTAGCGGGCCAGGCGCTCGGGCCCCACGCGGCCGCTGAGGGTTTGCGCGTCGCCCTGTGCGCACGTGGGACCCATTTCACGTGCCTGCTCCTCTCCCCAACAGCACTGCACCCCTACCAGTCCTCCTGTATCCCACAGCTCGGTCTCCCACAGCTCGGTCATCTTGTAGTCAAGCATACATTGCGTCACCACAGGCGCTGCTCATGGCACGTGCTTTGCAAGCATGCATGGTTACGTTAGCTCCGACACGGCCCACATTGGTACCAAGCGCAGAAGAAACAGCTGCAAAGTAGCGCATGCGTCTGAGGTCAAGCACCTGAGCCTGACGGTCCTCTTCACGCTACAGCATACTAGCAAAGCACGTAGCCTCTTTGCGCCAGCTGACGATTGTTGATGCTTACGTTGCGGTGCACAAACGTTCAATGCTCCTGGATTATGACACTCGTGTAGCAGCTCCCCAAAGCGCTCCCCACCGCTGCGCCCAAGTCTCCACTCTGTCCTCGCATATCAGTTGGACGTCAGCTCCTGGTCACCGAGCATCTCAGAGCGCTCACTTGCAGCAACACCCTGCTGGCCTGTAAGGGCTTGGTGCAAGCCTTCTCCTGGCTCTGCAAGCGCGCTCTGTCCTGCTCGCCAGATCCGCAGCTTGAAACTTCAAGGCAAGTGGCAGGCTGCGTGGGCCTGGGGCAGGCTCCCGCCTGCTCTGCTGTTGCTGATTGCGCGCTGAGCACCGTGCAAGCACATTGACGTCCCTGTGACGCACAGGCGTGTGCAGGCTATGTCAAGCAGCAGCCGGGCAGCAGGAATGTAGCTAGCCCCGGCATAAGGACGGCCGCGGTCGCCGCCGCGCCAATGGCGTTCAGCTTTGGTGCCGCGCCCGCGCCAGCGTTCGGCCAGGCGCCCGCATTCGGCGGCTTTGGTGCCAGCACAGCGGCCGGCGGCACTGGCCAGGCGGCGCCCTCCCTGTTCGGGTCGCCGGCCCCCGCGTTTGGCGCGGGCCCGGCGCCGCTGTTTGGCGCGCCGGCGTCGGCGCCGGTGTTCGGCGCGCCGGCGTCCTCCGCCGCGTCATCCCTGTTCGGCGTGCCAGCCTCCGCGCCAGCCTTCGGCGCGCCCGCGCCCGCCGCCGCGCCGCTGTTCGGCGCGCCCGCGCCCGCCGCGGCACCGCTCTTCGGCGCGCCGGCGCCCGCCGCGGCGCCGCTGTTCGGCGCGCCGGCGCCCGGCGCGCAGCAGTCGGCGCCCAGCTTCGCGTTCGGCGGCGGCGGCGGCCTGTTCGGCGGCGCCGCGCCGGGGGCGGGCGGCTTTGGGGCCGGCTTTGGCGCCCAGGGCGCCGCCGCGCCGGGCGGCCTGGGCCTGCTGCCGGGCTTTGGCCAGGCGCCCCAGCAGGCCGCGCCGCAGTACTACCAGGCGCGGCCCGGCCCTCCCTCAGGCCAGCCAGGCAATGCACATGCTGTGTGCGTGCAAGGCGCCGCCGAGGAACCTGCGCAGAAGCGCATGCGTGAGGCCTCGGCGGCCGGCCGAGCCTGGCCTGGGAGAGCAGGCCCCTGGCCGCCGCCACGATGTGCAGCGACATGCCGAACTGCGTTGCACGTTTCTTACGTGAGAGTTCTGGCTCTGTGTTTGGGTGCAACCTCGTGTGGGGGGCTGTCGCGCCGTGCAGCACACAGGCGAGAGGGGCAGGCCGAATGCGGGGCGCGCGCGCAGGCGCTGGCCACCAAGGAGGGCAAGCCGCTGGCGCACAGCACCAAGTGGGACGACATGAGCCCGCAGGCGCAGCAGTACCTGCTGGAGCTGGAGTGCGCCCCCCGCCTCGCTCGCCAGGCGCCTGGCCTGGCACGCGCATGCATGCGACCGCCCAGCTGTCCCGCCGGCACTGCCTCGTGCGCGCCGCCTGTCTTTGTGCCAGCGCGAGTGGGGCTACCTGCCAGTGACGTTCGGTGCTGTGTGCAGCCTGGTGATGCCCTCGCACAAGGGTCCTGACGCGCTGCTCGATGCCGGCCTGCGGCGTCGCGGCGCGCGTGCTGCGGCCGCGCACTGCATGAGGAGGGCCCGTGCGGGTGCCGCGCGCTACTGCGCTAGGCTGGCTGAGCCGCTGTGCCGAGGCGGCAGGCGGGTCGTGACGCAGAGCCGCGAGGACTGCCGTCAGCTGGACGAGGGTGGCGGCCCGGCCAGCAATAGCGAGATGCACCAGGCGCGCCGCCGGCCCGGCGCGCGCGCGCCGCACTGCGTGTCGCATCCGACTCTGGTCATATGCTGGCAAACGCACAGCACTACGATCTGCCTAATGAGGGGGGCCCGCCGGTTTGATAGGCTGAGCGGGGGGCTGCACCAAGATGGGTGCAAGGGCGGGGCGATGCCCCGGGCCGCGCCCTCAGACCATACTCGAGGTCCCCGGTCCAGCCACTCGGGCAGGCCAGTGTGTCCAGCATATCAGAGCGCGTTTGTGCGCCTCTGCGCCGCAGTTGCTGCGCTGGTCAGTATCCCTGCGCCGGCGCCTGGCTGCATGCGCTCTGCGGCTCTGCCCTGACGGGTCGTCAGGGCTCGGGCAGGCGCCGCCTCGACAGCCCTGCGCGGCGCTGTCAAAAGTGATATCAACAGGATCATCAACAGGCTTTGCGCGGCCGCAGGCCGTCAAGGACGAGGAGCGCGCGGTCGCGGGCGCGCTGCGCAGTCTGGCCAAGGACATGCAGGTCGACAGCGAGGCTGTCGCCGCCATCCGGGAGGCGCGCCCCCCAGTTCCAGCCCGGCTGGCCAGAGTGCCCCTTTAATGCCGCTGTCGTGGGAGCCATATCCCGTCCTGCCCTGCACCTCTCGCCCTGAGGCCTGCCTTGTGCCTGTCATATCTGCCTCGCGCCCAAGGACCGTGATTACCGCCCCCAACAGAATGACACGCCTTGCGTGCAGTGCATGCGTGCGCGGCGCGGCGCCTGAGCAGAGCAGGCTCGACCCCCGCCCGCCAACCGCCCCCGCCTCGCGCTCTGTCCCGGCCTGACGGGCGCGCGGCGCGCGCTGCGCCGCAGCGCGTGCGGGGCCTGCTGCGCGAGACGGAGGCCGGCGTGCGGGCGCTGCAGCGCTCGCGGCAGTGGCGCGAGGCCGCGCGCGCGAGCCAGGGCCAGGCGCTGCCGCAGGCCGTGCGCGACCAGCTGTCCTTCCCGGTCGCGCTGCCGTCGCCCTTCCTGCGCGCGTCCGTGCGCGGCTTCCACGTGCGCGCCCGCGCTGCGCTCACCCCGCGCGCGCCCGAGGGTCGGCCCTGTCCCGACAGACTTGCCGTGCGAGCGCGGCGCGGTCGCGGTCTGCGCGCTCGCGCCCGCGCCTGCTGCCTACCCGCCTGCCCCCTCTCTAAGAGCATGTGGGCTTGGCTGGCGGTGCGGCCGCAAGCCCTGGCGTCTGCCGAGCGCACGCGTGTCCAGGCAGGCAGCTGGCCACTGCAGCGCACGGCACCCTGACCCTATACCCTAACCCGCGCAGGAGGCCGTGGCGCAGTACACGGAGCTGGCGCGCGAGCTCGGGCAGCTGCTGCCGGGCGAGGACGACGGCGGCGGCGGCCGGCGCGGCGGCGGCGGCGCGCTCGACGCGCTGCCCGGCGCGCTGGGCAACCTGCACGACGTGCTGCTCGGCGCGGCCGCGCGACTGGGCGCGCTGCACGAGCGCGTGGCAGGCGCCAAGGACGCGTTCCTGGAGCGGCGGCGCGCGGTGCGGCGCCCGGGCGCGGCGGCGCACCGGCCCTCTACTAGCACTCAGCGCTCGGCGCTCAGCGCCCAGCGCTCAGCGCACAGGCGCTTTGCTGCCCGATCGACAAGCATGTGGGCTTGTGTTTGGTCTGCAAGCGGCGTCGTGAGCTCCCTGCAGGCGCAGCCGCTGCATCAGAGAGCGGAGGCGGCCGACGTGCTGGGCACGCAGCATGCGACGTGCCGGGCGCCGGTCCTGTGGCGCATGCGTGCACTGCGCCACTGACTGCTGCGGTTTGAATCAGAGCGTGAATCCCGGCTGAGCCATGGAAACGCAGCTGTGGGCGCAGCTGCCAGCCCTGCTGCCTCCGGTCTTGCGCTCGCGTCCACCGAGAGGCAGCGTGTGAACCCAGAATGGAGCTGAGTCCTGCGCCTGCTGCGCAGGCCGGCGACGACAGCGACCCCTTTGCAGAGGCGGAGGCCGCCGAACGGCGCGCCGCGGCCGCGGCGGCGCGCGCGCCGCCGGCCGCAGGCCCGGCGCTGCAGGCGCCGGGGCAGCCCGTGCAGCCGCAGCAGGCCGCCGGCGGCAGCGGGGCGCTGCTGGCGCTGCCGGCGCCGGCGCCGGCGCCGGCGCCGGCCGCGGTGCCCGGCCAGGGCTTTGGCGGCGGCCTGTTTGGCGCGCCTGCGCCCGCCCCCGCGCCGGCGACCGCGCCGGCAGCGTTCGGCGCGCCGGCGGCATTCGGCGCGCCGGGCGCGGGGCTGGCCGCTGGCGGCCTGTTTGGCGGCGCGGCGGCCGGGCAGGGCCTGCTTGCGCGCAGCCAGAGCGTGCGCAAGGGCAAGTCCAAGAAGTGAGGGCCTGGGCGCCCGCCCGCCCGCCCGCCCGCCCGCCCGCCCGCCCGCCCGCCCGCCCGCCTATGCCTGCCTGCCTGTGGTGTGTTCGGCTTTGTGCTTTGTAGTCCCGAGGGACCACGGTGCAAGACGCTAGGCTGGTGGTGCGCAGCTGGGCGCGCGCTGCAGCAGAGTGTGTGTGCACGCTGATGACAGAGAGGCCGGTGGTAAAGGACTCGCCACTCCTCCCGTCACGTGCAAGCGCTTTGCTATCAAGTCAGGATGTGGACAACCACAAAAGCGCAAAAAGCATCCTCTTCTTCCACAAAAGGAAACAAAAAGGCCCCGAGTGCTACAAGCGCGTCTTGTGGGCCCCACAAACCATGGCCTAAGAACCCTTGGCAGGTGCTCATGTAGGGCTTCCCACCTTCCGCTCAAGAGGTAGCAAGGACCGGCAAAGGCGGGGCAGACTTCAGGGAACCACCAGGGGCAGGGCTGGGGGCCCGGGCGCCTGATTGCAATGGAACACATCCACAGCGGGGAGGAGGAGGCCAGCCCGTCGCCGGTGCAGTCCGCGACAACGCGGCTGCGCGGCCTGCCGTACTCGGCTACTGACGAGGACTTGATAGCTTTCTTTGAGGACTTTGAGGTGGTGTCCACGCACATCTGCAAGCGCAGCGGTGCGCGCCCGGCCGCGCCTGCTCGCCTGCGTGCGCGCGCCGCCGGCCCCGTTGCGGCCGCCGCGCGAGCCTTGGGGCGCTTGCGCAGGGCGGGCGAGCGGCGAGGCGTATGTGCAGTTTGCATCGGAGGCGGAGGCGGAGCGGGCGCTCAAGACGAAGAACCACCAGAACATGGGCCAGCGATACATTGAGTGCGCCCCCCGCCCCGCAGCACTGCTGGCCCGCAGGGTCGCGCGCTCGATGTGGCGCAGGCGGCGGGGTAGTAGCCGGGCGGCGAATGCATAAGTGACCTAGGCTGCTGCCTGAGGGCTGCTACGCTGCGGGGACGAACGTGCTGAGGCCTGGGTGGTGCTGCGTGCGTGGCGGGCATCAGGCGCCGCTCACGCTGCGCCTGCCCAACCGCGCGCACGCTGCACGCGACTTGACAGCGTGGGCTTTGCTGGGCTGTTGAATGCAGCAGGCAACCTCTCTCGTATGTGCACCTGGCACCTGGCTCGTGCTGCGCGTCGCATCGTGTGTCCCGGTGTCCTGCTTGCGGAGCTCCGACGGAGTGCAAGCGTGCTGCTATGTCACATTACTCAAGGCCTTGCACTTGCAGGGAGCCGGGCTGCCCGAGCGGCACGCGCCCGAGCGCGGGAGCAAAGTGTCCGGGCATGGCATGCATGCACGTCCGCTCTCGTTGAGCCGGGCCTCCATCAAGTGCAAGAAACGAGGGCGGGGCGGTGCGGGGCAGGATCTTCACGGCGGATGACACGGACGTGGGCGCCATGAAGGGCCTGGGCTCGGACAGCAAGCTCAAGGGCTGGATCCTGCGTCTCCGGGGCCTGCCCTTCAACGCGACCGATGAGGACGTGGTGCGGCGCCGCTCGGCCCGCCCGTGCGTTCGCCACTGTGCAGCACCTCTTCCCCGGCAGCTTATCGTGTGCCTGTGCCCATGGCATATAAGGTGCCTGGCCAGCGGCGGCGTGAGGTGCCGCCGGCTCGGCCGGGGGCTCTGCTGGGCGCTCAGCGGGCGCCGGGCCCGACCGCGGCCGGCCTCGGCCCGGGGCGCCACCGCCGGCGGCGCAGGTACCAAGGGTATATGAGTCGCGGCGCGGCGCGCGGCAGGTACACTTCTTCGAGGGCGTGGAGGTCGTGGACGGCATCGCCGGCGTGCACATGCCCAAGACGCCGGAGGGCCGGCCGCTGGGCGAGGCGTACGTGGAGTTTGCGAGCGAGGCGGAGCTGCAGGAGGCGCTGCAGCGCGACCGCAACAAGGTCGGCTCGCGCTACATCGAGCTCTTCGTGTCCTCTAAGGCGGAGATGCACCAGGTGCGCCCCCCACCGCTGCGCGCCTGCGGGCTGCACTGGAGCCCCGGGCTCCGCCGTGCGCCAAACCGCCGCCCCGCAGCGCTGAGGTGTCCCCCGGTACAGAGACAGCGCGGGGGCGCCAGGGCGGCTGCAGGATCAAGCTTTACAGCCTGCACTGGCCGCCCTGAATGCTCGGGGCGGCTCTGCACCGTCTGCGGCGCGCGAAGCGAGGTGCTTGCGCTGCCGCGCGCGCAGGGCCCGCCGCCGCGCCGCAGGCGCCAGCTGCAGGACAACGGGTATGGCGGGATGGGCGGCGGCCGGGGGCGCGGCGGCGGCGGACGCGCGCCGCCGCCGCAGTACGTCGGCGGCAGCATCACGGGCGGCGTCGCGCTGGCGCCCGGCAGCGGGTGCGGTGCCGGGGCGGGCGTTGCCACGCAAGCACCGATTTTGAGGGCCGGTCGCAGGAGCCGCTGTGGACGCGGCCCTGCTAATAGCGACCTTGCAAGTGACCCCTGCACCAGGGCCGCGCTTGATCTGTCACCGCTGCGGTGTGCGAGGGCCACTACGCCGCAGGGCAGCCTCTAGCGATCCGTACGGGCGCCGGAGTCCCTGCCAGAGCTGGCGACCATGCTCTGAGCTGTGGATATTTGCAGTGCTGCTGGCGCATGTGTTCCAGTACCCTGCTTTTCTTGCTGCAGGCGGGGCACGCCGGACGGCGCGCCGGATGGCGCCACCCTGCGCCTGCGCGGCCTGCCGTACAGCGCCACCGAGGCCGAGGTCACCGAGTTCTTCAAGGGTGCGGCTGACCCCTACACCCGTACCCGCCGGCAGCTCCCCAAGGTGCCAGGAGCCGCCCGTCCGGCCGGCAGTTCGTAGCCGGCAGTTCGTAGTGCTCCTTGGAGAGGCATGCAGCAGCAGGCGTTCCTGTCAGGGTCCACTGCCGGGCTTCACAAGCGCGTGTGCCAGCACTGGTGCAAGCGCATGACGCGGCGTGAGGGAGAGCGGCGCGCGCGCGCGCGTGCAGGCTACAGCCTGGCGCCGGACGGCGTGCGGCTGCAGATGCGGCCGGAGCGCGGCGGCGGCGGCCGCATGCAGGGCACCGGCCTCGCGTACGTCACGTTCGCGAGCGCGGAGGAGGCGGAGCGCGCGCGGCAGGAGCGCGACCGGCAGATGATCGGCGCGCGCTACATCGAGTGCCTGCCGTACACGCCGCAGCCGCCCGCGTACGGGCCGCAGCCCGGCGTGCACCCCGGCGGCGGCTACGGCGAGGTCCCGGGCGGCGGCGGCGGCGGCCGCGGCGGCCCGCCCGGCGCGGAGGGCATGGGCGGGCCGCCGCCCGGCGCCGGCGGCGCGCCCGGCGGCGGCGGCCCCGCGGGCGTCCCCGGCGACGGCGGCCCCATGGGCGCGGGCGGGCCGCTGGGCGGCCCGGGGCCCGGCCCGCACATGGGCGGCCTGCACATGGTGGGCCCGCCGGGCGGCGGCCACATGGGCGGCGGCCCGATGGGTGGCCCGCACGGCGGCGGCGGCTTTGGCGGCGGCGAGCGCGGGTACGGCCTGGCGCCAGGCGCGCACATGGGCCCGCCCGCCATCCCGGGGCGGGGCCCGCCGGGCGGGCTGCCCGGCAGGGAGGGCGGGCCGCCGGGCGGCGGCCTGCTGGGCATGCCCGGCGGCCAGCCGCCGCCGCCGCACCGCGGCGGCCTGGCGGCCGCGCCGCCCAACCCGCCGCCGTACGACGCGCGGCATCCGGGGCCGCTGCCCGGCGCTAAGGGCCCGGTCAAGGCGCGGCCCCCTTCAGGCAGACAGTGGCTTACAGCGCCGCCTGAGGGCATGCGCCTGGTGATCGGCAGCTGATTGGGCCCCCCGCTCGCCTGCCCGGCTGGTTTCCTGTTGATCTGGTATACCTCAAGCTCACTGGGCGGTGTCCGGCGGCTTTCCATCCGGGACCAGCACCGGCTTACCCCTCTGGCCAGGCTCCGACGGCGTCAAGGCGCGGCGGCGCGAGTGCGGCGGCGCGCGCGCGCAGGTGAACGGGCGCGGCGGCGGCCCGAAGCCGGGCCCAATGGGCGGGCCGCACGCGCTGGGCGCCGGCGGCGCGCCGCACGGCGGCCACCTGGTCGCCGGCGGCCACCCGGGCGACTACGGCGCAGCGCACCAGCACCAGCTCATGCTGCAGCAGCAGCAGCAGTACTACCTGCACCAGCAGCACATGATGCAGCAGCAGCACGCGCTGCGCGGGTACGGGCACGAGTGGGCGGGCGGCCTGGGCGGCGCCATGGGCGG
>JAABUY010006878.1_pt1 | contig 10993 bp, 7 predicted proteins | sample 5560271 | NCBI WGS metagenome assembly JAABUY01 (sample SAMN10711886, study PRJNA513374) | rock metagenome | isolation source: Antarctica rocks | place: Antarctica: Victoria Land, University Valley
ACCCATTGATACAGCGCCAGCAACGCGATCCCGGTCAGGACCGAAACGCCAAGGATCAGCCCGGAATAGAACAACATCCGCGCTATATAGGGCGGCGTCCTGATTTAACCCTGTTGACGTCCAGCCCCGGCCGCGCTCACTCACCGCCATGACCGACCCATCGCTCGCCCACCTCACCCAACTAGGCCACCCCATCGCGCAGCCCGCCAGCCCCGACGACGCCCGGCTGGAGCGCGTGCCCAGCCCGTGCCAAGACGCCGACTACGTTGTGCGGTTCACGGCGCCGGAGTTCACCTCGTTGTGCCCAATGACGGGACAACCGGACTTTGCGCACCTCGTGATCGACTACGTCCCCGGTGAATGGCTGGTCGAAAGCAAATCGCTCAAGTTATTCCTGGCGAGCTTCCGCAATCATGGCGGCTTCCATGAAGCCTGCACGATGACGGTGGCCTCGCGCCTGGTGGAGCTGCTGGCGCCGCGCTGGCTGCGGATCGGCGCGTATTGGTATCCCCGCGGCGGCATCCCGATCGATGTATTCTGGCAGACCGGCGCGCCCCCCGCCGGCGCTTGGGTGCCGGACCAAGGCGTGCCGCCCTACCGTGGCCGCGGTTAACCCCAAGCTCGCCATCCGCGATCGGGCGCTGGCGCTCGGGTTCGACGCGGTCGGCTTCGCGCCGGCCGCCCTCGGGCCGGAGGCGCGGACCCGGCTGGCAGACTTCATCGCCGCCGGGCAGCACGGCGACATGGGCTGGCTGGCCGAGCGCACCGAGCAGCGGTCCCATCCGCAGGCGCTGTGGGCGGAGGCGCGCAGCGTGGTCGCACTCGGCTTAAGCTATGCGCCCGGCGGCAACCCGCTTGCGACGCTCGGGCAAGCGGATCGCGGCAACGTCTCGGTGTATGCCCGCAACCGCGACTACCACGACGTGGTGAAGGGCATGCTGAAGCACCTCGCGCAGTTCATCGCCGGACGGTTCGGCCCGGCGGTCAAGGTGTTCGTCGATACCGCGCCGGTGATGGAAAAACCGCTCGCGGCACAGGCCGGGCTCGGCTGGCAGGGCAAGCACACCAACCTGGTGTCCCGCACCCACGGGTCCTGGCTGTTCCTGGGCGAAATTTACACGACGCTGGAGCTGCCGCCCGATCCGCCGCATGCCGATCGGTGCGGCAGTTGCGCCCGCTGCCTGGCCGCCTGCCCGACCGACGCGTTTCCGGCGCCGTACCGGCTGGATGCGACGCGCTGCATCTCGTACCTGACGATCGAGCACCGCGGGCCGATTCCGATCGCGCTGCGCCCTGCGATGGGCAACCGCATTTACGGCTGCGACGACTGCCTCGCCGCTTGTCCCTGGAACCGCTTCGCCCATGTGACCCGGCAAGCCAAGCTGCAGGCGCGGGACAATTTGACGGCACCGGATCTGGGCACGCTTGCAGCCCTGGACGATGCCGGATTCCGGGCACTGTTCGCCGGCTCTCCGGTCAAACGCATCGGCCGCGACCGTTTCGTCCGCAACGTCGCGATCGCGATCGGCAACTCCGCCACGGCCGGCTTGCGTCCGGTCGCCGCGCGTCTTGCCGCCGACGCCGACCCGGTGGTGGCAGAGGCCGGCGCGTGGGCTGCGGTCCGGCTGAGTTGAGCGATTTGGTTAAGCGCAGCTTCTCGCTCGCGGGACATCGCACCTCCGTGGCGCTCGAGCCGGAGTTCTGGCGTGCGCTCATCGCGTTGGCAGCGCAGCGGCGTATGGGATTGGCGACCCTGGTGGCACAGATCGACGCCGCCCGCCCGCCGGGCCGGGCGCTGGCATCTTCGCTTCGTGTGACGGCGCTCACATCGCGATCTTAACGGTTCAGCAAGGGTGAGTCTGCCAAGGTCCAGCACGGCCAAGAAACGGCCGCGACATAGGAGCGACAAAATGCTCAGCCTCTCTCTGCCAGCCTCGCCGGTTTCGTCCGAGAGCCCAGCCAGCCTAAGCGCGCTGGTTCTCGCCGACCGATTTCTCGCCCAGATGGCGGACCGCGCCGGCTACACCGCGAGCGCCAGCAGCCTAGTGGGTCTCGCCCACACCGTGTTTGATGAGCGGCCGCGGCATCAATCCCACCCCTTGGGTCACTGAACGGCCGCTACTGGTCGTTCAGCAAGCCAACGCGCCAGGCCGGCGACCTCGATCGTGCGGCTTGGGTCCGTTGCCGGGCCGATAAGCTGAAGCCCGACCGTAGGCAGGCCGCTGGCAACCGGTTCGATCGTTGCGCGCAGGGCGATCGTGCTGGCCGGCATGTCCACCGTCCCGCTGGCCGACACCGTGGCGGTGGGAAGCCGGATCGTCACCGGGCCAAGCGTGGCGACGCCGTGGGTCAGCGAGGCCTCAGCATCCAGGCGGGTAAACTGGGTGGCGCCGCCCGACAGCGCTGCCCGCACGCCAGCCTCGATCCGTCCCGGTGGTGGTCCCGCCAATGCAGCCGCGGCCGCGGCTGCATCGAGTCCGGCAAGCACGCCGTCGTGCGCCGTCATGCGCACCGTGCCTGTGGCGGCCGCCATGAGAGCTGCCGGGCTATAGCCGGTCGCAGACAGGTCGATTGCGGCGTCCACCCGTCCCGCCGCCAGGTCCGGCACGGTCTCGAACAGCGGGTCGCCAATCACGACGTCGCTGAACCGTCCGGACACCGTCAGCTGTGGCGGCGCCTGAACCGAATCCAACGTCGCGTCGCCGGTCATTTGACCAGTCGACAACGTCCCGCTGGCCTTGCGCGCCTGAACAACGCCCTGCCTGAGCGTCAATTCCGCGTCGGCTTGGTCGAGCACAGGCGACAACCCGGCCAGAACTTGTGCCGCACGCACATGCAACGCCGCGTCGAAGCTACGCAGCCATCCGAGCGGCAGCGGGTCTGGGGAGCGAAGGAACGGCAGGGGCAGGGGCAGGGTTTCAGCCGACAGGTTCCCCGACAACATAGGTCGGTCGCCATTCTGGTCCAATGACAAGTCCATCGTGGCGCGAAGGGCTCCGGCGGACAGGTCGGCCCCGTTCAGCCTGATCTGGCCCGGTTTCGCGTCGAATTGCGCCAACAGGGACAATGATCCGTCACCCAACCACGCAGCGGCGCCCTGCAGCCCCAACGCTTCAACCAGCCGGGGAGCGCCAGGGTGGCGCAACGATACCGGGCCTGACGCATGCGGCACAGTCGGGTCGAGCCGGATCTTGGCGCCGACGCGCAGGTCGCCGAGTTCCGCGTCCGCTACGACTCCGACCGCGTTCGCCGGACCGTCCAGGGCAGCGTGCAGGGTCGCCGGGCCGTGCACGGGGAGATTGACGATCGGCGTGGCGTCTGGCGCCGTCAAATCGATCATGCCATCGATCACTCGTCCGTCAGGCCCCATCTGCCCGGATGCGGTGAGCCGAAACCCGTCCGCGACCGCTTGGAGCCTTTGCAGATCCAGCCGGCCATTGATTGCCTTGGCATCCAGCGCCAGCGTGCTGAAGCGGGTTTCACGCCAGACTGCGTGCGGCAGGTCGAGTGCCAGGTCGGCGTCGAAGCCTTTCAAGCGGCCCAGCAGGTCGGTCTGGCGCCGCGCCAGGTCCGGCAAGCTCGCCGGGGGCCTCATGATCCACGGATCGAGCAGCAAGCCGTCCAGCGTCAGCTTCGCCGCCAGCGCCGGGCGGGCCCCCAGGGTCAGCGCCGCACTTCCATGCACGGCGGCGTCGTTCAGCCGCCCCTGCACGTTGGCAAGCGTCACGCTGTCCGGTCCAGCTTGCACGTCGGATGCCACGTTCGCCTGCGTCAGCGCATTTGGCGGCAGGGCGTCCGCCAATGCTGGCGCCAATTGCCGAAGCCAACGCAGAGTCGTGCGCAGGTCGGGTGCGCGAAGCCGGCCCGTGCCCTCGAAATGGGTGTCTCGCGCCCGGCCATCGAGGTGAACCTCCGCCTCACCCGGCGCCACCGCTTCCGCCGCGCGCACGATCACCCCCTGTGGCGTGGCCTCGAAACCGGCGCGCAGGTGGCGCAGGGTGCCGCCTGCGAACGTCGCGGCCTCGGCCGACACGTCGATCCCGGTAGGCAGGCTGGCCGGAACCCAATGCAGCAATCGTGGCAGCCAGCCGTCCAGATCGATCCGGCTCGCCGCGAACGCCACGTCAAGGCGCAGCGCCGGCAACAGGCGCAACGCAACAGCCCCCTTGGCAGGCGCTCCGCCGACATCCAGCGCCAGCTCGTCGGCGACGACCAGCCCGCCCGATGCGGTCAGGCGCCCCTGCGCGCGCCAGGGCGCTGTTGGCGCCGCCAGCAGCAGCGATAGGTCCGGACCGCGGCCCGTGACCCGGCCCGCCACGCCGCCATCCGGCGCGACCTGGCCTGAGAATGAGCCTCCAGTGTCCTGCACCCCATCCTGCCCATCCAGGCTGGCTTCGAAAGTCGCCGCGCCATCGCCTCCTGGCCGTCCGATGCGCGCCGTCACGCGCCAGGGCCGGTCCATCGCGCGCAACGCCCCGCTGGCGGACAGCGCCCCAGTATCCGCGTCGGCGGCGAGGTCGCCATCAATGGCAGACAGCTCGAAATGCCCGACCAGCAGCCGGCTGTCCTCCAGATACGCCCGGAAGCCATGAAGCCAGGCCGGCGGACGCGGGGTCAGCACGCCGGGCGCCAACGGCCAGGGCAGGCGCAATGTCGCCTGGCTGAGGTACACCGAGCGGGCCTCCACGTGGCCGGCCAGCAGCGCGCCGAGACCGACCCGCAACCGAAGCTCCCCCACCGTGATGCTGACGCCGTCGCCTGGGTCTGCGACGCTCACCGCCGATGCCGTCAGGATTGGCTGCGGCAGCAGGGTGAAGCTGATCGGCCCCTCTATCCGCACCGGCCGTCCCAGGGCGGACGACGCCAATCCCGTGATGGTGTCGCGGTAGCGGTCCCAAGCCAGCAGGCCGGGCACGATCCACGCCGCTGCCGCCACCGCCAGAATCAGCGCGGCCAGCGCGGCGAGCAGGACGCGAGTGGCGCGCACGCTACCCGGGCGGGACGCCGAAGCCGCCGCCCCCTGGCGTTTCGATGGTGAACACGTCGCCGGGCTGCAGCTCGGCGCTGGCGGTCCCGCTCAGGGCCTCTCGCGAGCCGTCCGCCCGGTCGATCCACTGCGCCCCCGCCGCGCCGTCCGCGCCGCCTTTCATGCCGAACGGCGCCACTGTCCGACGGGATGCGACGATCACCGCCGTCATCGGTTCCAGGAACCGCACCCGGCGCACCGACCCGTCGCCGCCCCGGTGCGCGCCTGCGCCGCCAGAGCCGTGGCGGATCGAAAACTCCTCCAGCCGGACGGGATAGCGAAGCTCGAACACTTCGGGGTCGGTCATGCGGGTGTTGGTCATGTGCGTCTGGATGGCCGAAGCGCCGTCGAAGCCGGGACCGGCCCCGCCGCCGCCGCAGATGGTCTCATAATACTGCCGCGTCGCGTCGCCGAACAGGAAGTTGTTCATCGTCGCCTGGCTGCACGCCGCAGCGCCGACCGCGCCGAGCAGGGCGTTGCACACGGCTTGGCTCACCTCCGTGTTGCCCGCGACCACGGCGGCACCGGGCGCCGGCGACAGGAACGTGCCGGGCGGGATGACCAGGCGGATCGGCTTGAGGCAGCCGTCGTTGAGCGGGATATCCTGCCCGACCAGGCAACGGAACACGTACAGTACCACGGCGCGCGTCACCGCCGGCGGGGCGTTGAAGTTGTCGGCGCGCTGCTTGCCGGTGTCGGTGAAATCGACGGTGGCGCTGCGCGTCGCCGGGTCGACCGACACGCTGACCCGCAGCTTCGAACCGTCGTCCATGGCGTAGTCGAAAGCGCCGCCCGGCAGGGTCGCGAGCACGCGGCGGACGCTCTCCTCGGCGTTGTCCATGACGTGCCCCATGTAGGCGCGCACGGTGTCCCAGCCATACTGGCCGACGACGCGCTGCAGCTCCTGCACGCCGCGCTCGTTGGCCGCGACCTGCGCCTTGATGTCGGCCACGTTCACGTCGGGGCTGCGGGCTGGGTAGCGTGCGCCCGCGAGCAGCGCGCGGAACTCGGCCTCGCGGAACATTCCTACCTGGACCAGCAGGAAATCGTCGATGACGACGCCCTCCTCCTCCAGCGTGTGCGAGTTGGGCGGGGTGGAGCCGGGGGTGATGCCGCCGATATCGGCGTGGTGCCCGCGGGAGCCGACGAAGAACTGGACTGCCGCACCCGCCTCGTCGAACACCGGGGTGATCACGGTGATGTCCGGCAGGTGGGTGCCGCCGTTGAACGGATTGTTGAGCGCCACGACGTCGCCGGGCCGTAACCGTCCGGCGCGGTGGCGCAGCACCGTCCGCACGCTCTCGCCCATGGCGCCCAGGTGCACGGGAACATGCGGGGCGTTGGCCACCAGGCCGCCCTCGGCGTCGAAGATCGCGCAGGAGAAGTCAAGCCGCTCCTTGATGTTCACGCTCATGGAGGTGTTCTGCAGCACGGCGCCGGTCTGCTCGGCGACGTTCATGAACAGGTTGTTGAACAGCTCCAGCAGCACCGGATCGACCTGGGTTTCGGCCGCGTCCATGCGCGGGCGGGGCTGGGTGCGGCGGAGCAGCATGTGGTTGCGCCGCGTGATCTCGGCGGCCCAGCCGGGCTCGATGACCGTAGTGGCGTTCGCCTCGCGCACCAGCGCCGGGCCGGGAATGCGGTCGCCGGCGAGCAGGGCGGTGCGGTCGAACACGGGGGCGGCGTGCTCGGCCCCGCCGGTCCAGATCGTCACGGTGTCGACCGGTTCGGGCGCGCCCTCGCTGCGGGCCGGCAGCTCGGGTTCGGCGACGGCCTCGCCGGACCGGGTCGCCTCGACGGCAGCCGCCTCCACGACCAGGTCGCGACCCGGCGTCGCGAAGCCGAACCGGGCGCGGTGGGCGTCGGTGAAGGCTGCTGCGGTCGCGGCGTGGCCCTGCAGCGGCAGCACCAGCGCCGCTTCCGTCCCGGCGTAGCGAAGGTGCGCCAGGCGGCGCACGGCGACGTCGTCGGCACCTAGGGCGTTCCTCGCGTCCTGTTCCAACGCCGTGTGGACCGTGTCTAAATCCGGCAGGATTTCCGGCGTGAAAGGCCGTTCCACCGCCTGCTCGCGCATTTCGATTTGATCGGCCAGCCCCATGCCGTATGCGGACAGTACGCCGGCGTAGGGGTGGATGAACACCGTCTCCATGCCGAGTTCGTCGGCCACCAGGCACGCGTGCTGGCCGCCGGCGCCGCCGAAGCATTGCAGGGCGAAGCGGGCGGCGTCGTGCCCTTTCTGCACCGAAACCTGCTTGATCGCGTTGGCCATGTTCGCCACCGCGATGCGCAGGAACCCCTCCGCGACGTCCCGGCTGTCGCGCCCGATCTCGGCGGCCAGCGTGGCGAACTGGTCGCGCACGGCCTCGGCGTCGAGGGGCGCGTCGCCGTCCGGGCCGAAGATGGCGGGGAAGTGCGCCGGCTGGATCTTGCCGACCGCCACGTTCGCGTCCGTCACCGTCAACGGTCCACCGCGGCGGTAGCACGCCGGGCCGGGATCGGCGCCCGCGCTGTCCGGCCCCACCCGGAACCGCGCGCCGTCGTAGTGCAGCAAGGACCCGCCGCCAGCTGCCACCGTGTTGATCGCCATCATCGGGGCCCGGATGCGCACGCCCGCGACCTCGGTTTCGAACGTCCGCTCGAACGCGCCATCGTACAGCGCGACGTCGGTGGAGGTGCCGCCCATGTCGAAGCCGATGATGCGCGCGATCCCGGCCATCTCGGCGGTGCGGGCGGCGCCGACGATACCGCCTGCCGGACCCGACATGATCGCGTCCTTGCCCTGGAACCGGTGCGCCTCCGCCAGGCCGCCGTTGGATTGCATGAACGACAGCGCCACGCCGTCGAGCTCTGACGCGACCTGGCCCACGTAGCGGCGCAGCACGGGCGACAGGTAGGCGTCGACCACCGTCGTGTCCGCTCGCGGAATCAGCCGCAGCAAGGGGCTGACGGCGGAGCTGGCCGACACCTGCGCAAACCCGACCTCGCGCGCCAGCTCCGCCAGCCGCGTTTCGTGCGCGGGATATTTCCAGGCATGGATCAGGGCGATGGCGCAGGCGGTGATGCCGTCCGAGCGCGCCTGGGCGAACAAGGCACGGGCAGCGGCTTCGTCCAACGCCTCGATCTCGGCGCCATCCACGTCGACCCGGCCGGCGACCTCCACCACGCGCTCGTGCAGCAGCGACGGCAGGCGCACGTCGAGGTCGAACAGGCGCGGGCGGGCCTGGTTGCCGATGCGCAGCGCGTCGCGAAAGCCGCGGTTCATCACCAGCAGCGTGCGCTCACCCCGGCGCTCCAGCAAGGCGTTGGTGGCAACCGTGGTGCCCATCTTGACCGCCGCGATCGCCCCGTGCGGGATCGGCGAGCCGGCCGGCAGGCCCAGCACGGCGCGGATGCCGGCGATGGCGGCGTCACGGTAGCGGCCAGGGTTCTCGCTCAGCAGCTTGTGGGTGGACAGCTGGCCCGCCGGGTCGCGCGCGACGATGTCGGTGAAGGTGCCGCCGCGATCGATCCAGAACTGCCATCCCGACATCGGCCACTCCCGTTGCGCTCGCAGATGACGCCACCGCCCGGTTGGCTGCAAGGCCGTGATGAACATGCTTGCTATTTCAACGATAAATCGTCAACGTTTTATTTTCTAAACATTGGAATGTCTATGCCCAAGCAGCGCGTCGTCTCATCGGCCCACCTCGCGGCAGGCGCGTCGCCCGGTCTGTCGGAGCTGGAGTTCGGCCTGACCTTGGCGATGCGGGGGTTCGAGCGGTGGATGGTGCGCTGCATGGCCGCCGCCGGGGTGCCCGGGCTGTCGCCGATGGACGTGCTGATCCTGCACACGGTGCAGCACCGGGACCGGCCGAAGCGGCTGGCCGACATCGCCCTGGTGCTGGATATCGAGGAGCCGCACATCGCGGCCTACGCCGTTCGCAAGCTGGAGGGAGCCAAGCTGGTCACCACCAGCCGCACCGGCAAGGACAAGGTGGTCGCCGCCACCGAGCACGGCGCCGCCGTCTGCGCGCGCTACGCCGGCATTCGCGAGCAGCTGCTGGTCGAGACGATGCGCGCCGGCGGCCCGGCGGACGATGTGTTGACGGAGATGGCCGGCGTGCTGCGCGCGCTGTCCGGCACTTATCACCAGGCCGCCCGCTCGGCCACCACGCTGTGAACCAAGGAACCACCGCGATGTCCGAGACGATCGGCGACACCAGCCTGACGGCGTTCTACCGCGACATGGCGGCGCCCGAGCGGCGGACCTTCTGGGCCTGCGCCAGCGGCTACGCGCTCGATGGCATGGACTACATGATCTATCCGCTGGTGATCGGCGCGATCATGCAGCAGTGGTCGGTCTCCACTGGGCTGGCCGGCGGCGCCGCGACCGCGACCTTGCTGTGCTCGGCGGTTGGCGGCTGGATGGCGGGCTTCCTGTCCGATCGGATCGGTCGGGTGCGGACTTTGCAGATCACCATTGCCTGGTTTTCGCTGTTCAGCCTGCTTTGCGCATTCGCCCAGAGCTTTCCGCAATTGATGGTGCTGCGCGGACTGCTCGGCCTGGGGTTCGGCGGCGAGTGGGCGGCTGGCGCTGTGCTGATCGGCGAGGCGGTGCGGCCCCGCTATCGCGGCCGAGCAGGCGGTTGCGTGCAGTCCGGCTGGGCAATCGGATGGGGTCTTGCGGTGCTGGCGCAGGCGGCGATCAGCACGGTGCTGCCGCCCGACATCGCCTGGCGCGCGCTGTTCGCGGTCGGCTGCCTGCCGGCCCTGCTGGTGCTGTACGTCCGCCGCAGCGTGCCGGAGCCAATGGTTGCCCAGGCTTCCCGTGCGGCGTTGGCCGACAGTGGCGTCCGTCCCTCGCTGGCCGGCATCTTCGCGCCCGGCATCGTGCGGACCACCCTGATCGCCTCCCTGATGTGCACGGGCGCGCAGGGCGGCTATTACGCGATCACCACCTGGCTGCCGCAATTCCTGCGGGTGACACGCGGCCTGACGATCATCGGTTCGGCCGGATACCTCACGCTTCTGATCGCCGGCAGCTTTGCGGGCTACTTGGTCGGCGCGTGGCTGGCGGACCGGATCGGACGCAGGATGCTGTTCCTGGTGTTCTCGGCGGGCGCGGTGACGATGGTGCTGATCTACACGCAGGCGCCGATTTCGAACGGGATGATGCTGGTGCTCGGCTTCCCGCTCGGCTTCTTCGCCAGCGGGTATTTTTCCGGCATGGGATCGTTCCTGACCGAGCTGTTTCCGACGCCGTTGCGCGGGGCGGCGCAAGGGTTTTGCTACAATTTCGGCCGCGGCGTCGGCGCGTTGTTCCCGGCCCTGGTCGGCCTTCTCGCCGCTCGCATGGCCTTGGCGGACGCTATGGCGCTGTTCGCCGTGGCCGCCTACGGGCTGTTCTTCGCCATGGCGTTCCTGCTGCCGGAAACTCGGGGCAAGGTTTTGCAGCCGCTGTAAGTTTTGAGACGATTGGTCTGCACTGACGCTGAAGCCGACTCCGTTTTGTCAACGGGCTGTTAAACGATTGCAGGCAGTGTGAGGCCATGAAGGCATCACCCGGAAACCCTGCCATGATCTCCCGCCGCAAGCTTGCCGCCCTCGCTGCCGTGACTCTTGCCGTGCCGTTCATCCGGCCAGCCCGGGCGGCTCACCGTCTGCGCTTGGGCATCACGCAGAATGCAAACAGCCACTACGGTTTTGCTGCAACGAAGCTTGCCCAAGTGATTCAAACGGACACGGATGGGCGCGTCCAGGTCGAGATTTTCTATGATGGCGCATTAGGCAGCGAGGAAACCATGCTGGCCGGGACACGTGCCGGGACGTTGGACCTTACGATCGCGGCGTCGGGCCTGCTTGGGCTCTACGCGCCCGAAGTCGGCCTGCTCGACATGCCATTCCTGTTCCGTGATGCCGCCCATGCCCGATCGATGCTGGATGGTCCTGTTGGCCAGGAATACGCCGAGGCTGCGGCGACGAAGGGCG
>JAABUY010006880.1_pt1 | contig 10990 bp, 7 predicted proteins | sample 5560271 | NCBI WGS metagenome assembly JAABUY01 (sample SAMN10711886, study PRJNA513374) | rock metagenome | isolation source: Antarctica rocks | place: Antarctica: Victoria Land, University Valley
AGACACGCGGCCGCGCTTCTACGTGGGACGAAAAGGTGATGCATGACGCGGTACTGCCGTACGACGGCCTAGATGTGGGCCTCTCAAGGCCCGAAATTTAGATGCGATTGCCCTGTGCATCCATGCGCCGCTCTTGACAGCGGGGCCGAAACGGCGTAGTATTGTAGCAACGTTGAAAAAAGGTTTTTTCAACGTTGACGAAAGCTTTTTCCAAATGGCCTGGGGTAGTAGCTTCCAGGTACATGTACGGAGGCTGCACGCCATGTCCGATGCCTCGGTGATCGTGCGCAGCGATGCCCCCACCATCCATGATGTCGCCGCCGCGGCGGGTGTCGCCGTCGGCACGGTCTCTCAGGGTTTGCATGGCCGGGGGCGCATGCGCCCGGAGACGCGCGCGCGCATCCAAGCCGAGGCTGCCCGCCTCGGCTTCCGCCCGAACGATCTCGCACACAGCCTGCTGCGCGGCCGCAGCTTCACGGTCGGCCTGCTCTCGACCGATAGCTACGGGCGTTTCAGCATCCCCGTCATGACCGGCATCGAGGACGCGCTGGGGGCCGCGCGGGTATCGGTGTTCCTGTGCGACGCGCGCGAAGACCCGGCGCGCGAACGCCACTACCTCGACGCCCTCCTGGCCAAGCGCGTCGATGGCATCATCGTCACCGCGCGCCGCACCGACCCGCGCCCCCCCGTCGACGTAGGGACGGCGCGGGTCCCCGTCCTCTACGCCTATACCCAGGTCGCGGAGTCCGATGCGCTCTGTGTGCTCCCCGACGACGCCTCCGGCGCGCGTCTGGCGACGGAGCACTTGATCGGGCATGGGCGGCGGCGTCTCGCGCATATCACCGGCCCGCGCTCGTACGAGGCCGCGCGCCTGCGCCACGAGGCGATGGGCCGGGTGCTCGCGGACCACGGTCTGTCTCTCCCCGACACCCACGCCCTTCACGGTCCCTGGCGAGAGAACTGGGGCTACAAGGCTGTCGGGCTCCTGCTAGACACCGACCCGCGGGTTGACGGGATCTTCTGCGGCAGCGACCAGATCGCGCGCGGCGTCTTCGACGGGCTGTGCGACCGGGGCCTGCGTGTGCCGGAGGATGTGGCCGTCATCGGGTTCGACAACTGGGAAGCGATGGCCGGCGCGTCGCGCCCGCCGCTCACGACCGTGGACCTGAACCTCCACGACCTGGGGCGTCTGGCCGGGACCAAGCTCCTGTCCATGATCGCCGGGGAGCGCGAATCCGGCCTGATACGGGTCCCGTGCCGCCTGGTCGTCCGCGACTCGTGCGGCGCGCCCACGACCCATGAGCGCGAGACGCGCCGGAGTTACGAAGAAAAGGAGGACGACGAAGATTTATAACGACCAGGCGCGGCCCATCGTAGTGCTCACACTGTATCACTTGTAGGAAAGGACGATCTTTCATGAAGACGCGAGCTATCATCGGCGCGGCGCTTCTCGTCGCCGGTCTCGGCGCCCTGCTGCCGCCGTCGCGGTCAGCCCACGCCACGACCAGCATCACCTTCTGGGTCCGGGCGAGCGAGGCGTCGACGAGTCAGCCGCTGGTCAAAGCATACAACGCCAGCCACGCGACGCAGGTCAGCCTCAACCTGATCCCCGACCCCCAGTTCGCGACCAAATTCAGCACGGCGAGCGCGGGCGGGACGGTCCCCGATATCGCCGCCGTCGACCTGGTCGCCATGCCGTCGTTCGCCGCGGCCGGCCAGATGGCGGACATCACGACCTTCGCCCGCGGCTTGCCCCACTTCGCCCAGTTCAGCCCCTCGCATATCCGCCTGGCCACCTACCAGGGCAAGCTTTATGGCGTGCCGTACGACGCCGAGAGCTCGATCCTCCTCTACAACAAGAATCTCTTCCGGCAAGCCGGGCTCGATCCGCATCGGCCGCCCACGACCTGGGGTCAGATCGAGGCCGACTCGAAGAAGATCACGGCGCTGGGCCATGGCATCACCGGGTTCTATTTCTCGGGAAACTGCGCCTCCTGCAACGCCTTCGAGTTCCTGCCGCTGATCTGGGCCGACGGCGGGGATGTCTTGAATGCCGCCGGGACCAAGGCGACGCTGACGTCGCCGGCCGTCAAGGATGCGCTGACGTTCTACCATCGGCTCTGGACGGAGAACCAGATGCTGCCGGGGGCGAAGACCGACGCGGGCGCCAACTTCGTCGGCGCTTTCACCACCGGCAAGGTCGGGATGGTCGCCCTCGGCCCGTTCGCCATCGCGCTCACCAAAGCGCTGGCCCCCACGATCGACGTCGGGGTCGGCTATCTGCCGGGCAAGACCGGCAGCTGGTCCTCCTTCGCCGGCGGCAATATCATCGGTATCCCGCGCGGCTCGGGGCACATCAAGGAGGCGCAGGATTTCATCGCCTGGTGCCTCTCGACCAACACGCAAGTCAAGTTCTTCGCCCAGCAAGGGCACATCCCGGTCCGCACCGACCTCGCAGCCAACAGCTACAGTAAGCTTGATCCGCGCTACCTCGTCGCCAACGTCGCCCTGACCCGCGGGCGCGACCCGTACAGCGTGCGCTATAACCAACTTTTCAACGATCCGAACGGCCCATGGGGAGCGCTGGTCCACCAGGCCGTGTTCGGCGGGGACATCGACCAGGCGATCGCCACGGCGCAGCAACGCTTCACGCAGATCCTGACCAGCTAAGACGCGACGGCTCGTCCCCGGAGCGGGGCTCCCGTGCGGCGATATTCATCGCGAGCCATCGCACGGGAGCCCCGTGACGGCATCGTGTCATAGACACAGTATTGTTATTAAAGAAAGGCAAGGACAGCTATGGCGTCAACCGCCGTCGATGTGAGACCGAGGTCGGCGTCCCGGCGCGACCTGCGGACGCGCGTTAGTCAAAACCTCGGCCTGCTGTTCGTGCTGCCGTGCGTCGCCTTCGTCGGGTTGTTCTTCCTCGCGCCGCTCGTTCTGACCGGCTGGATGTCCCTGCACAACTGGCCGCTGCTCGGGGCTTCCCACTTTATCGGACTGGACAACTATCGCGCTCTGGCCGGGGACAGCATGTTCTGGGGCAGCCTGGCCTTCACGACGAAATACACGCTCGTGGTCACCCCGATCATCTTCGTGATCGCCTTCGGGCTGGCGCTCCTCGTCCGCCACCGCGTCCCCGGCGTCGGACTGTTCCGCACGGCGTACTTCCTGCCCGCCGTCGTCGGCTTCGGGACGGCGAGCCTGTTGTGGGTGTGGATGTTCAACGATCAGGTCGGGGTATTCGACGGCATCCTGCAAGGCCTTGGTCTCATCCATACGCCGATCGAGTGGCTGGCCGACCCGACCGGGTCGCTGCTCGCCGTCGTCGCGATGGTCGTCTGGAAGACCTCCGGCCTCACGATGCTGTTGCTGCTGGTGGGCATGCAGGCCATCCCCGAGGAGCTCTACGCGGCGGCGAGCATCGACGGCGCCGGGCGGTGGGCGCGCCTGCGCTATATCACCCTCCCACTCCTGCGCCGCACCGTCGCCCTGGCCCTCACGCTCTCCGTCATCGGCTCCTATCTGGCCTTCGACCAATTCTACATCATGACTCAGGGCGGTCCGCAAAATGGGACCATCACCATCGTCTACTGGATCTTTAACAACGCGTTCACCTATTTCAAACTGGGCTATGGGGCGGCGCTCTCGCTCGTGCTGCTGGTCATCCTGCTCGTGATCAGCGTGGCGCAGCTCTATCTGCTGCGCGACACGACGCAGGTCTAGTGGTAACGCTTGTCCTCAGGAGATTTTCGGCCATGCACTACACCGCGTCACGTCCACGCCACGCCCCACTCCCACGGACCATCGCTCTTGTGCGACGCGCCCTCTATTATCTCCTCGGCCTCGTCCTGGCCGCTGTCTTCCTCTTCCCCCTGGCCTGGACGGCCCTGACCTCCCTCAAGCCGCCAGCGGAGGCGCAGGCGTCGCCCCCCACCTTCCTGCCGTCACACCTCTCGTGGGACAACTACACGTCCCTCGCCGGTTTCGAGGCGGGCGTCGGACAATACGTCATCAACAGCGTGGTCGTGGCCCTGGGCACCGTCGCCGGGACGATCGCGCTCAGCACATTGGGCGGCTACGGCTTCTCGCGCTTCGCGTTCCGGGGCAAGAACGTCCTCTTCGTGACCATCCTCATCACCCTGATGATACCCTTCCAATCCATCCTGACGCCGCTTTTCCTGGTCATGCACACCATCCACCTGCAGAACACGCTGCTCGGGCTGGCGTTGGTCTACATCACGTTCCAACTTCCCTTCGCCGTGTTCGTGATGCGCAACTCCTTCGACGGCGTGCCGCGCGAGCTGGAGGAAGCGGCGCTGCTCGACGGCTGCACGCGCGTCAGCCTGCTCTACCGGGTGCTGCTCTCGATCGTGCGGCCGGGCATCATCACGGTGGGCCTTTTCGCCTTCTTCAGCGCGTGGAACGAGTTCTTGGCCGCGCTCATCCTCATGTCCGACAGCGACAAATACACGCTGCCCATCATGCTCGTCAACGCGCAGTATGGGCAGGTGGGCACCATCAATTGGGGCGCCTTGCAGGCCGGCGTCACCCTTGCCATGCTGCCGTGCGTCGTGCTCTTCCTGCTGTTCCAGCGCTACTACGTCACCGGCCTCACGGCCGGCGCGGTCAAAGCCTAACGGTTTGAGGATGGCGTTCGAGGGAGGGATTGTTGTTTCACAAAGGAGGGGTAGTCGGACGTCAAGGTCGTACCATGCCAATGGCCGTGGCCCGGACGTGGGTGGGTCCTGGCGTTGATAGAGCCCGTGGGGGGTCATGTCGTCATCCCACGCGTAGTGAGACAGAGGAATACGATGAAAGCGAGAAAACTGATCTCTCGGATCTCCGTCGGCGCGCTCGTTGCCGCCCTGGCGTTGATCGTTACTCTTGCCCCCGCCCTGTCGCCGACGCGGGTGGCCCACGCCTCCACGGTCACGCTGTCGAAGGCGACCTATCGCGACAAGACCTTGGCCGGTATCCTGGGTGAGGTGGCGGGGGTGCTGACCGGTTACGAGTTCACACCCGACAACAACCCGGACGGCACGCCCATCTCTCCGCTGCCCGATAACTGGTTCGGGATCTTGGAGGGTCCTTACAGCGGGCGGAATACCACCTGCGGCCCCTACCCGCAGCCGTGGTGCGGCAACCTGAGCTACCCCAACTATGTGCGCCTGCACGCCACAGGTGTGGTGGGGTCGTACGACAGCTACCACATCGACTTCTTCAACCAACTCATCCTGCACGACCACGGCGTGGCGCCGTCCGCCAAGGACATCAGGGACGAGTGGGTCTCCCACGGGGTCTCGGACTGGGGCGGCGGCTCCGGAGCCGTTTCACTTATGAATCAAGGGGTCCTGCCGCCCTACACCGGCAAGTACGAGTGGCAAGACTATGCATGGGAAACCGAGCCTTACCTGGAGAACGACACGCTCGGCATGGACGCGCCCGGCTTGCCGTTGGTCACGTATAACCTCGTGGACACGTTCGCCCAAGTTCAGGGCGAGGGCGACGGCCCGATCTGGGCGAAGTTCATCGCTACGATGGAGTCGCTCGCCTATGTCAACACCGATGTCCGGTCCGTGGTCGACCAGGCGGCGTCGGCCGTCTTGCCCGAGAACAGTTGGCCGTATCAGATCTACCTGCGCGCCAAAGAACTCTACACACAGAACCCCTCCGACTGGCATCCGTCCGTGCAGGAGATGATCAAATATCGCAGGATGGTCTACGGCCAGGACAACGCGCAGGCCATCCCCGACCTCAACAACGGATTCTTGATCCTGGCGCTCCTCTACGGGCATGGCGACTACCTGACGACGGCCAAGATCGCCTCCTTGACCAACTACGACGCCGAGGACCAGGTCGGCGCGGCGCTGGCCATCCTGGGTATCATGGGGGGCATGGCCGGGACGCCGCAAGATGTGAAGAACATCGTGTACGCCAACGGGAGCGGGGTGTACGAGAACGACGCCCCGGGCACCCCCTACGCCTTCCAGCCGCACATCACTAACAGCTACCCCTACACGCAGACGTGGGACAGCCTCGCATCCCTCTATCAGGGTAACGCCGAGGCCCAGATCGTGGCCAACGGCGGCAGTATCGACGCGACGAACTACTATATCCCGGCCCAGGCGCCCACTGCGCCAGCCGAGGTCGTGCCGATCTACAACGCCGATGTCGAGCAGGGCGATCTCTCGGGCTGGTCCACCTGGACAGCGGTCCCCGACACCACGCACATCTATGCGCAGAAGACGAGCAACGCGCACAGCGGTAACTGGCAAGGCGTCGTGACGACCGATAGCAGTGTCCCCGAGGGTAAACTCTATGTCACGCTGAACGGCCTGACGGCGGGGGCGACGTACAAGGCGACGGCGTACCTGATGGCGAGCCCGAACCAGGAAGCCCGCCTCTACGTGGACAACTACGGCGGCCCCTACATCTACACGTCGGTCTATTCCCAGACCATGATCGCTCCCCCAGACAACGCCAATCTGGCGCATCCGGCCTCGATCGGCCGGTCAATCTACTTCACACCATCGGGCGGCACGGCGACGGTCGGGCTGCATGTGCCGCCGGGCGCCGGGGGCGCGAGCTCGATCGACGATCTCCATGTGGAGCAGGTCACAAGCCTTCCCTCCACCCGGTACGAAGCGGAGTCCGCCGTGGTGTCGAGCGGGCAGGTCGAATCATCGAGTAGCGCGTCGAACGGGAGTTATGTGGGCGGCCTCAACAACGTCGGGAGCTACGTCGAGTTCCGCAACGTCAACGCGCCGGCCGTCGGCGCGTATCGCCTGAGCGTCAATGTCGCCAACGGATGGAGCGATACCAGCAGGCTCCATCTCTACGTGAACGGGACGAGCTACGCGGCGATCCTTGTCCCCAAGACGGGTAGTTGGGGCGCGTTCTCGCGCAACATCCTGGAGGTCCCCGTCACCTTGCAGGCCGGCGGCAACACGATTCGCCTGCAAAAGGATGCCGCCCCCGACAATTACGCCGAACTTGACTACATCGAGGTGTCGGCCTTCCCCGCGCGCGTGTTCCAGAACAATTTGCTCACGAACCCTGGTTTCGAGGCGGATGGAGCCGCGACGCAGACGCCGACGGGGTGGAGCACATGGGCGGGCAGCGCCGGGACTGACGCCGACGCCGACTACACCGAAACGGGCGGCTATGTCGGGACGTATCGCCTGACCCACACCAAGGGGGCCAGCTACGAGGTGTATACCGATCAGACAGTCACGAACATCCCCAACGGGACCTACGTCGCCAAAGCGTGGGTCATGAGCGGCGGCCGGCAATCCGGCGATCTCGTTTACATGGACGCGAAGAACTTCGACGCGTCCGGGAGCCACCCCTCCGTCAACATCCCGACGACGGGCTCCCCGAACTGGACACAAATCATCATCCCCCATATCGTCGTGACGAACGGACAGGCCACTATCGGTTTCTACTCTAAAGCCGGCGGCGGCGACTGGATGTCCGTGGACAACGTCGAGTTCTACGCCGAGGGGTCCTCGGTCTACAACGACACGTTCGTGGCCAACGCGGGGTTCGAGGGCAACGCCGCGACGCAAACCCCCTCCAGCTGGGATACGTGGCCGGGGACCGCGGGGACGGATGCGGACGCCGATTACACCGAGGGCAGCGGCTACGCCGGCGCGTATCGCTTGACCCACTACAAGTCCTCCAACTACGAGGTCGATACGTCGCAGACACTGACCAACATCCCCAACGGCACGTACACCTTGGCCGCGTGGGTTGTCGGCGCGGGCGCCGCGACCGACAACGTCTACATGGACGCCAAGAACTTCGACTCCGGCGGCAGTCATCCGACGCGGAACGTCCCGCTCAACGGGTGGCCGAACTGGACGCGGATCACGATCCCCAACATCGTCGTGACCACCGGGCAATGCACCGTCGGCTTCTACTCTAAAGCGAACGGGGGGGATTTCATGTCGGCGGATAGCGTCTCATTCTATCGCACGTCGTAGGCCGGGGCTGGGGTGCGCGTGACGCCTCGTGTCGGCCGCCCATCACACCCGGACGCGCGCAAGCCCGCGTCGCCCCACGGCCGCGCGGATCGTGTGGAGAACGCGCCCCGTCGGCCGCATCGCATGCGCTGTCGAGGTCGTACTCGCCCGGGATACATCCCGACAGCGCATGCGCTTTGTCCAGGGGAGGAACGCCACGGGCGCGGGCGCGCACGGACGTGAGCTGACCCTTCGCCGGCGCCGCATCTCGCCCGAGGGATGGTCATGGGTGAATCGGGACGCCCACCTCACCCCTACGGCGCTGTGATGCGTCGGGGACAGAGTAGTGTGTGCGGGAAAACAATAGAAAACAAAGGACAAGCTGTGCAGGACTTGAGTTTCGATGCCCACGATCCCGTCTTCCGCTTCAACGGGTTGGCTTTCAGCGTCCAGATCTTCACCTTCGAGAACGTCTATGGTCTCGATGGAGCGGCATGCACCGTCACGGAGGACACAGACACGTATACGGTGACCTGTCGCGGACTGACGTGGGCCGGTGGACAGGAGACGTGCGAGGGGGCCGTCCATCTCCGCGCCGCCGCATCGGAGGGCAAGACCATCTTTTCTATCGACGCGCGGTGCGCCAAGACGATTCGGTGCGTGAAGCTTGTGGTCAGGGAGATGGCCGACGGCCGCATCGTCAATTTGCGCGAGGCCGATGCGCGCGAGATTGGCCCCGACGGGCTCATCCTCACCTACCCCAATGGGTGGCGCGGCCTGTATACGCCGCAGGTTATCCTCAAGGGGGTGGACGGCGCCCTCACGAATATCCGGTCGCTCGACACGCGGGTGCGGGCGAAGCGGTTCGCTTTCGTGCGCACAGAGGAGCGCCTCACCATCGAGTTGATCCACGAGGAACTGGCGACGGAGGCGACGGGCACGATTATCGTTCCCCCCTGGGAGATCGGCCCGTGTGAGGACCGCGCGGGCGCCCTCGCGGAGCATACGCGGCATGTGGCGCACGCCTATGGTTTGGCCCCCTGGGAGGAGCGGGGCGATGTCCCGCCCTGGGCGCGCGACATCGCCCTCGTCGCCGCGATCCACTGCCAGCATTTCACGGGCTATGTCTTCAACGACTACGCCCGCGTGCTCGACACGATCCGCTGGCTGGCCGCGCGCATCGAGCCCCGCCGGGTGCTCGTCTACCTGCCCGGCTGGGAGGGGCGCTACTATTGGCAATATGGCGCGTACCGGCCCGATCCCCGCATGGGAGGAGAGGAGGGTTTCGCCCACCTGGTCGCGGCGGCGCGCGCGATCGGCGTGCATGTGATGCCCATGTTCGGCATCAACATCGTCAACAAAGACACGGAGAACTACGAACGGTGGGGCGCGCCCGCGGCCTTCACGAGCGCGGGGGGGAACCCGATGGGGGGCTCGGTCGATTGGGACGGCTCGCGGCACTATGACCATGGCTGGGGCAGCCTGCTCAATCCGGGGGCCCCGACCTGGCGGGCGACGCTCGCCTCGCAGATCAGGGGACTCATCGAGCGATATGGGTTCGACGGGGTGTTCCTGGACATCTCGGCCGCCTGGTGGAACGACCCCACGCATGACGTGAGCGACGGGACGCGCGAGCTCGTCGCGCGCATCCGGGACGGCCATCCCGAGATCCTAGTCGCCGGCGAGGGCTGGTACGACGCCGTCGGCGGGGCAACCCCGCTGATGCAATCGGGCCACACGGAGGGAGTCCTGCACTGGCATGACGTCCCGTACGCCCCCTTGTTCGACGCCTACAACCGGAGCTTCGCCCACCTCTGCCTGGGCGACCCGAGCAGGGGGAGCACAGGCGCGCACGAGCTCGGACGCAACCCGATCACGCGCGCCCCCCTGCGCAAGGGCATCATCCCCACGGTGACGATCGTGGACGACACCCTAGCCGTAGCGCCCGATAGGGTGGGAGACATCATCGAGGATGCGAAGAGATACACGGCGACATATCTCCAGAACATAGGGAGCGCGAGGCTCTGCGCGACGGACCATAGGTGCCCGGCCGTTCATGCGCCACCTACCTGTCCTGACCATCGGCCCCATCCGGCCCCCCGAACAGATGGAGTCGGCGCCTACACAGGTCGGTCTCTACGCGTAGAGGCCGACCAATCGTTACATCTGCAACATCGAAGGATATCGTCGCCCAGCTCCCGCATAGCACTGCTAATCAGTGACGGGAGACAGGCTACATACGAAATTAGTAGCCGAGCAACGCGTTCTTGACCGACTGCATAACCATGCACATCCTTGCACGCTGATGCAGTCCGCGACACTCCCCGATCCACCACCAATCTCGTTCCATGACGCGCGTAGGAGCTGTTTGTGTCGTCCGCGTCGCCGCAACTCGTGGCATTCTCCTTGGCAGTGAGGGTAACGCGTCAGGGCACGGGTTACCGACAGTGAAAGAAGGAGCCATGGCACACGACATAAACAAGCAGCATCGCCTGTGGGACAGGCGAGCCGCGGGAGGCGACGCATGACCGACACGCAGGCCCGTGCCCGCGTCTGGACGCTCTGCCTCGCCGCCCTCGTGCGCGCGGCTCTCACCGGCCCCCTCGCCGCCCTCCTCGCCCCGCTGGCCCATGCCTCCTCGCCCACCCTCAATGTCGTGGCCGCGGTCCTCTCCGCCGCCCTCGTCGGCGCCTATGTAGCCCTCGCCGTCCTGCTCATCGTCGCCGTCCTGCGCGTCGTACGGCCCCGTCCCGACGGCTGCCCCTAGCCCTCCCGGACGCGCCGCTCGCACCCCCCTACGCACCCCATTACAAGGGTGCGAGCAGTCCTCTCCAGGTCCTCAGATCGTAGCTCTATTTTGGCGCTAAAATAGCGCCATTGGCTCCCACACCGTAGCGCCAATCGTAGCTCTAGTGCTAACGGCATGGCGCTACGATGGAGCTGCGATTCACACAGGAAAACGGGGCCGTGGCGCTACGATAGAGCTACTCTTTATCCTGGGGTAGTCACCACCCGTAGCTCTA
>JAABUY010006885.1_pt1 | contig 10986 bp, 13 predicted proteins | sample 5560271 | NCBI WGS metagenome assembly JAABUY01 (sample SAMN10711886, study PRJNA513374) | rock metagenome | isolation source: Antarctica rocks | place: Antarctica: Victoria Land, University Valley
ACCGGGGGCACGTTCGTCGCCTCGCCGCTCTTCAGGAGAGGCAGCATCTGGACACGGGGAGCGGCGGCGGTACCGCGCACGCGCTGTGCACAATCATGTCATTGCGCGCTGTTTTCGGTGATCGCGCGCGGATAGGTGATCGACATCCGCCTTCCCTGCTCGCATCAACCCGCCTATCATCACGTCATGTATATCCCGAAACAGTATAACACCCTCAATCTATTCCAATGTGGCGGGCTGGGCGCAAGTCCCTTCCTTACGCCATGGTCGCCACCAATCCCAACCCTCCTTTATCCGGACGCTCTTCAGTTCGTGAACTTGGATGGGCGTGGCCCGGGCGTCGTCGTGGTGCATACGAGCCTCAATTCGCTGGGCATCCATCTAGCAGCAAGTTTCAAAGCAGTCGGCTCCGGCAGCGTATTCGACCCACCCGTGTCGGCACCTGACCTGAACCCGGATTTGGTCCACCTGATGCGTTAGTCTGCCGCCTCTTCGGGCAGCTCCCAAGCGGCCGCGAAATCGGTTGGCGTCCCGTACTTGAGCGCCTGATGGGGCCGTTCGGTATTGTACTCGATCCGCCATGCTTCGATCACCTGCCGCGCCTCCTCCAGCGACGCGAACCAGTGTTGATCAAGACATTCCTGTCGAAAATGCCTGTTGAAACTCTCCACGAACGCATTGTCCGTTGGCTTGCCTGGCCGGGAGAATTCGAGCGTCACCCCGTTGCGGTACGCCCAGGCGTCGAATGCCTTCGAGATGAACTCCGGTCCGTTGTCCACCGCCAGCCGTTTCGGCAACCCGACCGTCGCTTTCAGCCGGTCCAACACTGCCACCACAGTCTCCCCTTGATCGAGAACGCGACCTCGATGGCAGGACTCACCTTGCTCACGTTATCCACTACCGTAAAGACTCGGAGTGGCCGTCCATCGGCGAGGCTGTCCCGCAGGAAATCGATGCTCCACCGCTCGTTCGGTTGTGTCGCCGGAGGCGGCGTCACCCGCGGCACGCTCACCCGTTTCTTCGGCCGCTTGAGCCGCAGCGAGAGCCCTTCCTCCCGATACAGCCGATAGACCCGCTTCGCGTTCACCCGCCATCCCTCCCGTCGCAACAAGATGTGCAGCCGCCGATACCCGTAGCGCACCCGCACGGCGGCGAGTTCCTTGATCCGTTGCCGTAGCGGCGATTGATCCCGTGCCCGACTCCGGTAGCGCATCGTCGTACGCGGGACACTGGCGACGCGGCAGGCTCGCCGCTCACTGACCTGAAAGCCGGACCGAAAGAACTGCACGACCGTGCGCTTCCGGTCCGGCGTCACCAGTTTTTTCGGAGGGCCTCCTGGAGCATCTGTCGATCGAGCGTCATGCCACCCGCTGCGCGGGTACCCGGGCGACGAGCTGCTTGAGTCGCCGGTTCTCGTCCTCGACTTGGCGAAGCCGCCGCAGTTCGGCGACCCCGATGCCGGCATACTTACGCTTCCAGCGATAGAAGGTCTGCTCGCTGACCCCCAACTTCCGACAGACTTCTGCAACCGCAGTGCCGTTCTCGACCTGCCGCAGGGCCGCGACGACTTGCTGCTCCGTGAACCGTGATGTCCGCATCCTGTTCCTCCTCTCGGAATACGTTATTTCTAACGTATCATGGTGGACCAGAATTCGGGGGGCAAGTCAAGGTGCGTTCGAAGTGCAGGCGAGCATCGTCGCGCCCACCGTAACGGGGATCAACCCGACAAGCGGCCCGACCGCTGGCGGCTCGCGCGTGACGATCACCGGCACGGGGTTCCAATCCGGTCTGACCGTCCGCTTCGGCGACACATCCGGCTCCACTGCCACCATCAGCAACGTGTCGAGCACGCAGATCGTCCTCACCACCCCGGCGCACGCGGCGGGTACGGCGGATGTGGTTGTGACGAACCCGGATGGCGGCACGGTGACGTGGGCTGGCGTCTATACCTACGGAGTACTCAATCCGGAACCGCCGCTTCGGTCAGGCCCGCCGGCATCGGGTGGGCCGCCATCGGCGGGACCGCCCGCGCGACCGGGGCCACCGCCATCCGGTGGCCCGCCGCCCGCGCCTGCGCCGTCGCCGCGCATCTGATCGTCCTTGATTCCTTCCCGGCAGCGGGAAGGGGGAGAAGTTGCACGGCCGCTTTTTCAGAAGACTAGCGTTTTTCCGTGTTCGCCCTCTTCCCGATGCAGGGATTTTGGGACAGTGACGCGGTACCGGCACCGGGACGGGTTGACAACTCGCCAACACGTAACTGAGCGACCCGAACGGTACACGGCGGGCGGGAGGTGGATGCACGAGATAGGGCGATTTGTCACCCGGCCGAATTAAAGTCGCCCTTGCAGCGACTGAGTGCGCGCGGTATACTTATGTTGAACTCGTGCGCGGACGGCAACGTGGGTTCTTTGACCCACGTTTTTCATGCGTACGCGCAGGGGAACCACCCGCGCGTAATACCGCGTGGGCAAGGGAATACGCAGCGGACGGCACGACAGCAGCGCCGTCCGGAAGGGAAGGAATGACCGGCGATGAAAAGTGACTTGTATACCGCGATCGCGGAATTAGCCGCCGAGCGGAATATGCCGCGTGAGGTCGTGACCGGCGCGGTTGAGCATGCCTTGAAGACTGTCTACAAGAAGGCGCGTGGCATCGAGGAAGACGATAATGTCCGCGTCGAACTACACCCGGATACGGGCGCGATCACGATTGTCGTCGATAAAGAAGTCGTCGCGGACAGCGATGTTGAGGACCCGCAGCATCAGATGGGCGTCAGCGAAGCGCGTCGGATTGACCCGGAGAATGGCGCGATTGGTCGCATTGTCGCCGTGGACGATACCCCGAAGGATTTCGGGCGGATTGCGGCGCAGACGGCGAAGCAGGTCGTCATGCAGAAGATTCGCGAGTCCGAGCGCGAGCGCGTCTACAGCGAGTACCGCGACCGCGTCGGCGAACTGATCAATGGCGTCGTCCAGCGCGCGGACAACAAAGCCGTCATCGTGGACCTCGGCAAGGCTGAAGCGGTAATGCCCGTACGCGAACAGGTGCCCGCTGAACGATACCGCAACGCCCAACGCTTGAAAGTGCTCTTGCTCGAAGTGAACGCTTCGACGGACAAGGGGCCCCAACTGATCGTTTCCCGCGCCCACCCGGATGTCGTCAAGCGGCTGTTCGAGATCGAAGTGCCGGAAGTCTATTCGGGCGCGGTCGAGATTAAAGCGATCGCGCGCGAGGCGGGACTGCGGACGAAAGTCGCCGTGATCGCGACACAGGACAATGTGGATCCCGTTGGCTCGTGCGTCGGCGTGCGCGGCGTGCGGATCCAGAATATCGTCACCGAACTCTACGGTGAGAAGATTGATGTCGTCGAGTGGAGCAGTGACACCGCGACCTTTATCACGAAGGCGCTCTCCCCGGCAAAGGTGCTCTCCGTCAATCTCGATGACGCGGACAAGATCGCCCGCGTCATCGTCCCCACGGATCAGATGAGCTTGGCGATTGGCAAGGAGGGGCAGAATGCTCGCCTCGCCTATAAACTGACCCACTGGAAGATTGATGTCAAGGATACCGAGGCGCTCAAGGCGGGGGGTGAGGAACTCATCAACAAGGCCCGCGCCGCCGCGCTTGCCGAATTACCCGACGCCTTCATCTCGCTGGGTCGCCGCCCGACGATGGTCCTCGGCGACGGCACGATCATTATGGACGATCGCACCTTCGGCCCGTTGCCAGAGGAGTTGATCGGCCGCAGCGTGGATGTCGAGCAGTTGCCGGATCGGCTAGATATTTTCTACGAGCGCACGCTCGTTGCCGCCTACGCGATGGACGGTACGCCACTCTCGCTGACGGATGCCGTCGCGCCTGCATCAGCGATGATCGGGGCGATTGCCGCACCGACCGGCACGACAACCGGGCAATCGCGCATCGTGCGCGGCGATGGCACCTTCACCTTCGACGGTGAATTCTATGGGCCGCTCTCCGCGAACTACATCGGTGGTCGGGTGATCGCCCGACAGGAGGGCGATCAGGTGATCGTCACGGACGAAGCGGAGAATCAGATCGCCACCTACGCGGTACACCATGGTTAACGCCTGAGCGGAAGGAGAACCCTATGACCGCTGAGGCGATGCAGGTAGCCCCCACCCCTAACCCCTCCCCCGCCAGAGCGGGAGAGAGGAATTCGACTGATGAGGTCACTACTACCCAACCTCCCCCTCTCCCGCACGGCGGGGGAGGGGTTAGGGGTGGGGGCAATCCCCCTCGCAAAAAGCGTCAGGGGCTGAAACCCCGCCATATCCCGCAACGGACCTGCATCGTCACGCGCCAGACGGGCGACAAGCGCGGGCTGATCCGCATTGTCCGCACGCCCGAAGGACGTGTGGAGGTGGACGCGACCGGCAAGAAAAATGGTCGGGGGGCATACCTCACCGCCGACCGCGCGATCTGGGAACGTGCCCTGAAGGGCAACCTCCTCAGTCGCGCGCTGAAAGTTGACATCAATTCGGAAGACGCGGCGATGCTCCAGGCGTATGCTGAAACGCTTCTGATGAGCAATGAGCAACGAGCAACGAGCAATGAGGAGATTGATGCCACTCGGCACTCAGCACTCAGTACTCAGCACTCAATAGTCCCTGCAAAGGTGTAGGGAGAAGGAGCACTGTTATGCCAGGAAAACCTCCTCGTGGTGGATTTCGACCAGGGCCGGTCCGTACAGGTGGTGGCCCCCGTCCCGGTGGCGGTCGGCCCGGTGGTGGACGCCCCGGTCATCGTGGTCCGAGTACGGGCGGCGGCGAGCGGATGGCACAAGTGCGGCGCGGGCCGGTGCGCCCCGAAGAACCCGTCGTGCTGCCCGCCGTGATCAGCGTCGGTGATCTCTCCGAGCGGCTGATGCTCTCACCGACGGAAGTGATTAAGGCATTGATCGGTGTTGGCGTCTTCGCCAATATCAATCAGCAGATTGACTATGTGACCGCCGAGAAGGTCGGCGCCGCGCTGGAAATCGAGGTGGCGCCCGCTGCGGAGGCGAGTGATGCCGAAGGCATTACTGCTGCCGTTGACAGTCGTGCCACCGGCGGTACGGACACTCGCCCACCGATCGTCACGATCATGGGGCATGTGGACCACGGTAAGACAAAACTTCTGGATGCGATCCGTGAGACCAAGGTCGCGGAAGGCGAGGCGGGCGGCATCACGCAGCGGATCGGCGCCTATCAGGTCGAGGTGCAGGGGCGGAAGATTTCGTTCCTCGATACCCCCGGCCACGAGGCGTTCACCGCCATGCGGGCGCGTGGCGCGCGCGCGACCGATATTGCCGTGCTCGTCGTTGCGGCGGATGACGGCGTGAAGCCGCAGACGCTCGAAGCGATTGCCCACGCGAAAGCGGCGAATGTGCCGATTATCGTCGCGATCAATAAGATTGACACCGTCGGCGCGAACGTCGACCGCGTTAAGGTGCAATTGAGCGAGGCGGAAGTGATCCCGGAGGATTATGGGGGCGATACGCCGACGGTTGAGGTCTCCGCGAAGGAAAAGCTTGGTATTGACGACCTCCTGGATACGATCCTCCTCGTCGCCGACATTGCCGAATTGAAAGCGAACCCGAACGCCCCCGCGACGGGTGTGATTATCGAGACGGACCGCGATCCGTCGCGCGGCGTCACAGCGACGGTGCTAATCCAGAACGGCACGCTCAACCTGCGTGACAGCGTCGTGATCGGCACGATCTATGGTCGCATCAAGGCGATGCAGGACGATCATGGACGCAAGGTGCGCCGCGCGCTCCCCTCGATGCCGGTGGAAATCACCGGCCTCGATGATGTGCCGGAGGCGGGTGACATCCTGCAAACCTACGCGGACGACCGCGAGGCGCGCACCGTGGCGGAGCAGCGGCGCCTGGCGCGGCAGGCGTCCTCCTTCTCGGATGTGCGGTTGAGCCTCGAAAATGCTCTCCGGAATGTTCAGACAGGTGGCACGAAGGAACTGCGGCTGATCCTCAAGGCAGCGGAGCAAGGTTCACTCGGCGCGGTCCAGAACGCGCTCAATAAATTGGATGACCCGTCCGTCCAGATCAACATCATCCACACGGGCGTCGGCGCGATCGGTGAATCTGACGTCTCGCTCGCCTCGGCATCGCAGGCAATCATCATCGGTTACAACGTCCGCCCGGACGTGGCGGGCAAGCGCGCTGCCGATTCGCGCGGCGTGGACATTCGCTTTTACGATGTCATCTACCACCTCGTGGACGACGTTAAATTGGCGATGACCGGCATGCTCGACCCGATTGAGCAGGAGACGACCGACGGCTACGCCGATGTGCGCGAGCTGTTCAAGTTGCCGAATAAAATCGTCGCGGCTGGCCTCTATGTCACCGATGGCGTGATCCGGCGCAACGACCGCGTCCGCGTGCTGCGTAACGGCGCGGTGACCCACGATGGTACGGTGACGACGCTCAAGCGCATGAAGGACGACGCGCGCGAGGTGCAGGCAGGCTACGAATGCGGCCTCTCTCTCGACGGATTCAACGAATACGAAGTCGGCGATACGCTCGAATTCTATCGCAAAGAGCAGATCGCGGCACGCCTCGCATAGTGAGAAGGACTGAGCGATGAGGACTTAGGACTAAGTGGGGAACGAACCTTCCTAATCCTAAGCCCTCAGTCCTTAGTCCTTCCCCGGAGGGGAAGATGGCAAAGCCAAGTCGGCGCATCGAACAGATCAATGATTTCCTGCGCAATGAGGTCGCGAACCTTATCCGGGAGGAGCGGGACGAACTGCGCCTCAATCTCGTCAGTGTGACCGAGGTGCATACCAGCGCTGATCTGCGGCATGCGCGCGTCTATATCAGTACGCTCGGCGGCGAGAAGGAGCGGGACGCGGCGGTCGAAACGCTGCGGCGGCATGCACGGCACCTACGCCATCTGCTCGCGCCGCGTATTACCTTCCGCTCTGTGCCGGAACTCGATTTCCGTGCGGATGCGTCGCTCGAAGCGGGCGCGTCGGTGCTGCGTGCCCTCTACGTCGTCGAGCATGAGCGGGAAATCAATCCCCCGCGCATCGAAGACGAACCTCTCCCGGAACCGGAGCGAAAGACGAATCCGCGCGCGAAAAAGAAGTAAGAAGTGCTGAGTAACGAGAGGAAGCAAGCGATTGAGCAATCCAGCGGTGGGCCGTATGGAGATAGCAGACGGTGGTCAGCAAGCTCCCGCACTGAGCACTTCCCCTCGCTCCGGCCCAACATGGACAGAGGCAGACCTGTCGCGCGCGTGGGAGGCAATGGCGGGCGCGACGCATGTCCTGATCCCGACGCATGTCAACACGGACGGCGACGGTATTTCGTCCGCACTGGCGATGGCGGCGATCGTCCATGTTGCAAATCCGACCGCGCGGGTGACGACATGCATTCCGGACGGTAAACTACCGCCAACGCTCGATTTCATCCCCGGCGTAGAGACAATGGCGCGCTACACCGGCCTGCCGCTGCCGCTCGACGATGTGGACCTCGTCATCGCGCCCGATGTGCCAGAAGTGCGCCGCTTCGGGCCGCTCTATGCGGCATATGAAAGCCTCTTCACGCGCGTGCCAGTCATTATCGTGGATCATCATGTACCGCGTGGCGATGAACCGGCCATTGCCCGCTTCATTGATACGCGCGTGATTGCGGCGGATTCGTTGATCGTCCGTCTTTGCGGGCAGTGGGGCGTGCCGCTGACGCCGCTCCTCGCCACGCTTCTTCTCACCGGCATGAGTTCGGACAGCAGTTCGTTCATGCGCGTCGAAGGAAATGGCGCACCAACCTTTGAGACGCTCGCCGTGCTCTGTAACGCGGGAGCGGACTACACATTGGTAATGGATGGTCTGCGCCGCCGGAAGACACCGGGAAGCGTCGCCATTTGGGGCGCGCTCCTCAGCCGCGCGTCGTGGATGAAACATGTCCTCTGGACGGAAGTGACGCCTGCCGTGCTGCTGGAGACAGGCGCGGACGAATCGGACGGCGAGGGCGTCATCAACTGGCTTGTCGGCACGCGCGGGGTCGGCGCGGCGGCAATCTTCTATCAAGGGCAGGGAAATTGGCGGGCAAGCCTGCGCTCCACGACCCCGGCGGTGGATGTCGCGGCCTTCGCACGGCAGTACGGTGGCGGCGGGCACGTCATGGCGAGCGGCTGCACCTTTGCGGGCGGCATAGTGGAGCGCGACGCCTTCCTCGCCGCCCTCGCTGCATACACTGAAGCGGGTCTCGCGAGCGGCTACGATGCGACATGACCCCTTCTCGTGTACACTGCACACTGCGATGACAGGATCAACGAGAGGACACATGAAACGGCGAGTGGCGTCTACGATTCCGGGAATGATGATCGTCTTGCTGCTCGCCGCGTGTGGCGGAAATGGTAGTGTGAGCGATGCCAACAAGACGGCGACGGCGCGCACCGCTGACGCCAACGACGCCGCGACCGTCACCGCCTTCGCCGGTAATCGGGCTTCGAGCGCTGGGTCGTCCTCCACCGCCAATCCAGGGGCGAACGTCGCGGGAAGTACGAGCGTCGCGGGTGGCAAAGGCGGCTTCACCTTCGCAACTTTCCCGTCCGGCCCGCCGGGTGGGTCGGGCCTGACAACGCGGAGCGCCGCCGCTGGCACGTCCGTCATTGGAACGCCGCGCGGCACGGTGATCAATGCGCGTGGCCCGGCTTCGACAACGGGCACGGGTACGGGTCCTGCGGGAACGCCGGCGGGGTTAGTCGGCAACAAATACACCGACCCACAAGGGCGGTTCACGCTCATGGTCCCGCAGGGTTGGCGCGTGCAGCCGATCAGTACGGGCATTGATTTCCAAGCCGCGCCCTCCTCTGCCTTGCGCGGTGCGTTCCAGATCGCGGCAGAAGAGGTCGGCGCGGGCATCACACTCGATAATTACGTCACTAGCACAATGGACAGCATCAAGCAGACCGTGACCAACTATCAAGACCTGCAAGGCGGGATTCAGCAGATGACCGTTGCTGGTCAGCCCGCGCGCCGGTTCGATTTCAGCGCGCAGGACGGCACAACGAATCTCCGCGCGGCTGTCATTGTCGTGATGAAGGGGACGACGGCCTACGGCTTCCTGATCGCCGCCGCCCCAGCGGACTTTGACGCTGTTTTCGCGCAGGCGAAGCAATTTCTGGATACCTTCTCCTTTCTTCCGTAGCCCTCGCCGCCCTTGCATATGTACAGGAGTAGCCCATGACGATGCTGCGGATCACAGTGGGGTCGCTAGTCTTTATGGCACGGATGGAGGACGCGGCGGCGCCGAAGACGTGTGCGGCGTTCGCGACGTTTCTGCCCTTCCGCAACAAGATTGTTCAAGCGCGGTGGAGCGGCGAGTCAGCGTGGATCCCGCTCGGCGATTTCGATGCCGGGGTCGGTTTTGAGAATCACACGAGCCATCCCGCGCCGGGAGAAATCCTGCTCTATCCCGGCGGCTACAGCGAGACGGAAATTCTTTTTCCGTATGGCAACACACTCTTCGCGAGCAAAACGGGCCAGTTGGTGGGGAATCACTTTCTGACGATCATCGAGGGGCGCGAGCACCTCAAGGAACTTGGTCGCCGCGTCCTCTGGGAAGGCGCGCAGGATATTGTCTTCGAGCGAGAGGGTTGATACCCCCACCCCCAGCCCCTCCGCCCGCCATGCGGGGGAGGGATGACCCTCCTTGCGGCTTCGAGCAATGCGCAAGCAAATAGCACGCACTATGGATCAAGCACCCCTCCCCCGCTTGCGGGCGGAGGGGCTGGGGGTGGGGGCTTTCCCCGGAAAACTATCCGCACGAGGGTAAGAATCAGCACGACAAAGACGAGCGTGAGGATGATAATCAGTGCCACTTCGTTGAGCGACGCACCGAGCACCACGATACTGATCAGTCCGAATGCGAAGAGCACAAAGCAGCCAAGTGTCGCAACGGGCCTCGGTGCGGGATTCGGGGTCATGGGGTTGCGCGGAGTTCGGAGGTCGGAGTTCGGAGTTCAAGGAATCGCGACAAACTCCGCACGCTTAACCGCTCATTGCTCATTGCTCATTGCTCGCTCTTCCGCCTTTGCCTGTTGCCAGAAGGATTCCAGTTCGTCGAGCGTGAAGGAGGACCAGTCGCGGCCAGAGGCGGCGACGTTGCGTTCGATCACCCCAAAGCGGCGGTAGAACTTGACGTTGGCGGCGCGCATCGCGTCTTCGGTTTCGATGCCGTGCCACCGCGCCCAATCCACGAGGACGAAGAGGAGGTCGCCCAGTTCTTCGCGCTGGTTCTCCAGCGTCTTCGCGCTGGCGAGTTCGTCCAGTTCCTCGCGTAGTTTTTCCAGCACACCCTCGCGGTTCGGCCATTCGAAGCCAACGCGGGCGGCGCGCTCTTGCATTGCCTGCGAATACGCCAACCCCGGCATCGAGCGCGGCAACCCGCCCAAGAGTTCGGAGTTCGAAGTTCGGAGTTCGGAGTTGTCTGAATCCCCGGCCTTCGAACCTCGAACGTCGAACTCCGAACTGGCTACTGCCTGTTTCTCTTTGCGTTTGGCGTCCTGCCAGATGCCAAGCACTTCCTTGGCGTCCGCCGCCTTCGCTGCACCGAAAACGTGTGGATGGCGGCGGATCAGTTTCGCGTTCACCGTCTCATAGACATCTTCCAGCGTGAACTCGCCCGCTTCCTCCGCGATCTGCGCGTGGAGGGCGACTTGCAGCAGGAGATCGCCCAATTCTTCGCGTAGCGCCTCGGAGTCGTCTGCGTCAATGGCGTCCACTGCCTCGTACGCTTCCTCGATCATGTGCGGGCGGAGCGAGGCGTGCGTCTGCTCGCGGTCCCACGGGCAGCCCTCCGGCGCGCGCAGGCGGGCGATGATCTGCTGCAACGCGTCGGCGGTGCGGGAGCGTTCCAGGCCCTCGATCTTTGGCACGTAGAGCGTCGTCAGATGATCCGGCATGATGACGCGGCCATGGTCGAGTTCTGCGAGTGGCACCGTCGCGACGTGTTCCATC
>JAABUY010006887.1_pt1 | contig 10984 bp, 8 predicted proteins | sample 5560271 | NCBI WGS metagenome assembly JAABUY01 (sample SAMN10711886, study PRJNA513374) | rock metagenome | isolation source: Antarctica rocks | place: Antarctica: Victoria Land, University Valley
CGCTCCGGGCGTAGTCCGAACCCTCGCACCGCTTGCAGCGCAGCCCCTCCGCAGACACCATCGACCTCCACCAGGACAAAGCGCCAAGGTGCCCGATGATCATGGCTATCTCAAGTTAGAACTCTCATAAATCTCAGCTACAAGTTTATTGTAATCTGTATCGCTTGCTATTGTTATTGAGAAACTCTCTTTATTCATCGATTTGGCTCCAGAAAACCTTTGAAGAGGCCATTATTGTCGAAACGTGCGCCTTGACCACTTGCATTCCTAAGATCAAAACCTCTAAAACGGTTTCCATTTTTCATGGTGGTAGTGGGATCGTTAAGTATGGTCTTTAAAGCATCTTGGCCCTGTTTGTTCACAGATGATGGATTTCCTTGTGCCGAAGGGAAGGCGCTTCCTGGCCGTGCTCCATGCTTTTGAAGAGATCGGCCCGCTTTCGTCAACTGGCCTGAGCTGTCGGCCGGGTTTGGAATGTTGCCACTTTCCTCTAATGACCTTACAGACCTTCCTGCGAAAAGAGATTCCGGAGTAATTGGTTCTGGTGCCGGCACCAGACGTTTTACGACCTGTTCACCGATGACAGACAGGGCGGCACGCACTCCTTCTTTTGCTAGAGCCGCGGTCACTGCTCCAGCCGCCAGCACTGCTTCGACCGGGCCAAATATGACAGGAAGTGCTCTGTCATGGTTTGGATCGGTTGGTCGCTCGCTCTTTTCTATGGCTGCGATCGTCGCCGGATCGTTGGCATTGTCCTGCGCGTCAACCAGGAACCGTGGCCAACGATCAGGACCAATAAGCTGCATTACCTCACCAAGACGGTCGGAAGCGTGGCGCAGTTCGGCATGACCTGGCGCCCCGGCTGCGCCCTGGGCGGCAGCGCGAAGCTTTACCGCAATAGGATTGTCAGCTCCGCGTCCGAAGAACCTCTCGGCAAAGATCGTTGGGTCGAGCTTTGCCCCGCGAGTCCAGGCTGTCATAATCTCTGTTAGTTGAGACAGCGCGCGCGCATTAAGCTGAAACCCGGCCCATGCGCGCAGCGCGGGCGGAGGAGACGCGATCGCGCCGTAGGCGACGGCACCGATACGTTGGCTGAGGCCTTGAGGTCCAAACTGGCGTTCGTCGCCGTTATTGGCATCTTGGGGAGCTGTTCCGTGTCCAAACCAGCCGTGATCCTGCCGTCCCTGCGTTTCCCAACTCATGCGGCGATCCTTCACACAGGGACAAATCTGCGGGTCTTCAATTCGTCATATACACTAACAAATAGGGCTGCCTCCGGCATGTGGGCAAGCGCCACCGCCGCGAGCGAGTCTCACTCCCGCCGATACGTCACCACCAGCACGTCCCGGTACGCCGGCCGACCCGCCTCGACCGGCTCCACCGGCGTCACCCCGTGATACACCCGTCCGTCGTCCACCCACGCCGCGTCCAGCGGCTGCTCCAGGGTGAAGCTGCCCAGCGGCCTGCGCGCCAGGTCGTGGATCGTGGTCTGCCCGCTGGCGATGTTCTCGCGCCGCACCAGCAGCACCAGCACCCAGTCCACCCCGTCGCGGTGCAGCCCCTCCGGCGTCGGCTGGCCGGCCTCGCCCGCCCGCGCCTCGATGCGGAACTGATGCAGCTCCACGTGCCACGACGCCGGCCGCGTTTCCGGATCGGTCAGGCCGTCGAACACCGACGTGCAGCCGCGCAGGATCGCGCGCATCGCCGGGTGCCCGGCCACCGAATCCTCCACCGGCTCGAACCAGCGCGCCACGCCGCCGTTCAGCGCGTTGTGGTCGCGGCTCTGGTAGTGCGGCTGGTGCGGCTTGCGGCGCAGCCCGGCGTCGCCCGAGGCGGCGGAGAACGCGGCGTGGCGGCGCTTCCGGTAGCGCCCGCCGTCGGCCATGTAGGTGTCCAGGCCGAGGCGGTCCCAGCTCGCGGCGAAGCCCTCCCAGTCCGACAGGCCCTCCAGCGCCAGGCGCATCTCCGGCGCGCGGGAAAAGGCGTAGCCGTCGCGGGCGAGGGTCGCGGCGATCTTGGAGAGGGCGTCGGTCATGGCAGGGTCCTTGAGGAAGCCTGGGCTCTGCCCAGACCCGCCAGGGGCGAGCCGCCCCTGGACCGGCGTTATATGGGAAGGATTTCTTCGAGAGGCCGGGGTCTGGGGGGAGGCTTCTCCCCCCAGCCTTCGCTTGCCTTGGCCTCCGCCTGCAGCACCGTGCGCACCGGGTGGGGCACCTCGATCCCCTCGGCCTCGAAGCGCCGCTTCACCCGCCGCGTGATCTCGCGCTGCACCGGCCAGCGGCCGCCGACGCTGGTGCGGACCTGGCCGCGGATGGTGACGGCGAACTCGCCCAGCTCGTCCACCCCCCACAGCGACAGGTCGCCTAGCATGAGCGGCGCGAAGGACGGGTCCTCGCGCATGTCGCGCACGATCTCGCCCAGCAGCGCGCCGACCCGGTCGGTGTCGGCGTCGTAGCCCACGCGCACGTCCACCGAGGCGTTGGCGTAGTCGCGGTTGGCGTTGTTCACCGTGGTGACCGAGGAGAACGGGATGATGTGGATCGAGCCGTCGCCGGCGCGCAGGCGCAGCGTGCGGATCGACAGCATCTCCACCGTGCCGGACAGCCCGGCGACGGTCACCGTGTCGCCGACCTGCATGGCGTTCTCCAGCAGCAGGAAGATGCCGGTGATGAAGTCCTGCACCAGCTTCTGCGAGCCGAAGCCCAGCGCCACGCCGACGATGCCCGCGCCCGCCAGCAGCGGCGCGATGTTGACGCCGATCTCGCTGAGGATGGTCATGCCGAGCACCAGCAGGATCACCACCAGCAGCGCCGTGCGCAGGATCGGGGTCAGGGTGCGCAGGCGGGCGGCGCGCACCGGCTGGTTGTCGCCGGACAGGCGCTCGAGCTGGCGCTCGATGCCGGTGTTGCTGCCCTCCCAGACCGCGATCGAGAGGACGGTGGCGATCGTCACGGTGAGGGCGGCGGAGAGGATGCGGTGGCCGAGCGGGTCGCGCCAGAAGAAGGCGAGGGAGCCCAGGCCCCAGACCTGGAGCAGCGCGAGCCCGGTGAGCGCGAACAGCGCGACGCCCAGCGCGGCGCGCGCGGCGGGGTAGTAGCGCGCGGTGCGCTCCTGCAGGCCGGGGTAGCGGGCCTGCGTGTCCGGGCCGATGCGCACCGCGCGGTCCAGGCCGCCAAGCAGCAGGATGCCCGCGAGGCGGCCGGCGATCGTCACGGCGGTGGTGGCGATGGCGAAGTGCAGCAGGCGGCTGAAGCCGTCCTGGATCTGCGACGCCCAGACCAGCCACAGCGCCATGATGTAGAAGATGGCGACCCAGTGCCACACCGAGGCGAAGCGGTTGAGCGACTGCGCCCACAGGCCGGTGCGGTCGTGGCGGGCGCGCAGCTTGGCGGCCACCGGCGCCCTGATCTGGAGCACCATCACCACCAGCGCCAGGTGGTCGACGAGCGCCACCAGCTTGAGCAGCGCCTCGTGGGCCGCGGTGTAGAGGCCGAACAGCATCCCGGTCTCCACCGTGGCCCAGCCCAGCGCCGCCACCAGCAGCAGGATGCGCAGCCAGCGCACGGTGGTCGCCGCGGTGGCGTCGGTGACGTGGATCAGCCGCAGCGACCTGTGGCGCGGCGAGACCAGGGTGCGCACCGTGCACAGCGTGGCGCGGGTGAACAGGTAGGCCTGCATGTAGAACACGATGGCGGCGCGGGCGTTGGCGCTCAGCACGAGGTCGGTGCCGAGCAGCAGCGTGGCCACGAGCCAGAACACCGCCAGCGGGAGCAGCTCCAGCGCCAGGCGCAGCAGCACGAAGGGCAGGCGGTGCAGGGCGCGCAGGGTGCGGTGGCGGCGCTGCCGCACCGGGGCCGTGGCGCCGGGCAGCGGCGTGGCCGGGCCGGGCGCGGCCTGCCTCCCCGCATCGGGGGCGCCGTCGCGGGCCGGGGCGGCGTGTTCGCCGGCGAGGCCGGGCGGCACGGGCGGGCCGGGCAGCAGGGCGTCCGGCAGGGGCGGTCCCGGCAGGTCGGAGCCGGCGGCCGCATCGGACGGGGCGGAGTCGGGCGCGGGGCGGGACAGCGCGTCGGTGATCGTGGGGGCGGGTGTCTGGCCGGGCGCCGCGGCGGGCGAAAGGGCGATCGGCGGCGAGCCGACGGCCTGGACGGGCATGGACCGCAGAAGGCGGGCCGGGCCGGGCGAGGCGGGGGCGATAGCGGCGGCCTCGACCGTGCCGCCCGCAAGGCCGCGCGAGGCGTGCCCGGGTGGCGCCAGGGTGCCGGGCAGGGGCGCGGCTTCGGCCTCCTGGTCCGGGTCGGTGGTGTCGGGGTCGTCGCCCGGCTCGCCCGATCCCGCCGGGGCCGCCTGGGCCAGGCGTGCGAGGGGCCGGCGCAGCGCGCGCCATGCCGCCTGCTCGGCGACGAGGCTTGCGCCCAGCACCACCACCAGCTTCCACGCGGCGTCGCTCACCCTGGCGCGGGAGTCCGGGTTGTCGAGGGTGCGCGCGATCCACGCCCAGAGCAGGGGGAAGTCGCCGAGGGTCCGGGCGGCCGTGGACACCTGCGCGGTGAGCGTGGTGAACCAGTTGGCGCTCTGCCGGACCAGCGCCACGCCGAGGCTGTCCGGGGCCAGCTTCGGCGACTTGGACGCCTCAGCCTCGGCGGGTGGGGCCGCGGCGGGTGCCGGCGCGGGGGCAGTGGGGGCCGGCGCGGCGGGCCTGGCGGCGGCGGGGGCCGGCCTGGGGGGCGCGGCTGCGGGCTGGTCGTCGGGGTCCGCGGGGGCGGCCCTCGCCATGGCCTGCAGCGTGGCGGCGAACTGCGCGCGGCGGGCGGGATCGTTGAGCAGGTCGAGGATCTGCTGGGCCTGCGCCGTGCTCACCGGGGCGGGCGCCGTCTCTGCCGCCGCCGCGGGACGCTGCGGCGCCGCGAGCAGGAGCGCCGGCAGCGCCGCCGCCAGCAGGCGGGGTGGGGACAGGCGGCTCGGCCGTGCGGCCTGGGCGGGAAGAGGATGTCGCATGGCGCGGGCGAACCATGCGCCCTCCGGCGGTGTCAACCGCCGCGATGCGCGGGCAGTGGGTCAGCCGGCCCGGCGTCGCCGCGGGCGAGGCAGGAAGCAAGGTTGAGGCTCTGCCTCAAACTCCGCCAGGGGGGCTTCCCCCCTGGCGGGTCTGGGCGTAGCTGCCAAAGGTTCCGACGATCCGCCTGGATCGTAGGGAATGGCAGCGAAGGGAGAGCCCAGCCTTGCTTGCTGCCTTGACAGCCATTGAAGCTGGCGCGGCGTGCGGGCGGCGACGGTCGCAGGGGTGCAAACATCGGCCCGCCTCCCCATACCGACTGCCATGACCACGGTGCTGACTGTCCTTGTCGTCCTGGCGCTCGTGAGCGTGGTGCTGGTGCTGGGCGCGGGCCTGATCGGCCTGGCGCGCGGCATGGACCCGCACCGGTCCAACCGGCTGATGCAGTGGCGCATCCTGCTGCAGGGCGCGGCGCTGGTGCTGTTCCTGCTGCTGGTCACCCTGCTGCGGCGCTAGGCGCAGGAAGCAAGGTTGAGGCCCCGCCTTCAAGCATGGGCCTCAAACTCCGCCAAAGGCTCGCCTTTGGAATCCGTTTGTTTAAGGAAGAGGTTTCCAAAGGCCTCAGGCCTTTGGCGGGTCTGGGCGTAGCTGGCCAAAGGTTCCAATGGCCCGCTTGGGCTATTGGAAAGGCCAGCGGAGGGAGAGCCCAGCCTTGCCTGCTGCCGGTTTGACAGGCTTGTGCGCGCGCAGCACGATCCGCCCAGACATGGCGGCGTGTTCTCGCGCGCGTGCGACCGACGGCGCCGCCCGGGTCGCAGGCGCCGCGCGATGCTTCGAGATCCCGGCCGCACCGCCTGCAGCTCGACCCGGAAGAACGCAGATCCCATGAAGCTCCTCGTGCCCGTCAAGCGGGTGATCGACTACAACGTGAAGGTCCGCGTGAAGGCGGACGGCTCCGGCATCGAGACCGCGGGCGTCAAGATGTCGATGAACCCGTTCGACGAGATCGCGGTCGAGGAGGCGGTGCGCCTCAAGGAACGCGGCGTGGCGAGCGAGATCGTCGTGGTCTCCATCGGCGCGGCGCAGTGCGCGGACACGCTGCGCACGGCGCTGGCGATGGGGGCGGACCGCGCGGTGCTGGTGCAGACAGAGGTCTCGCCGGAGCCGCTCGCGGTGGCCAAGATGCTGCGGGTGCTGGTGGAGCGCGAGCGGCCCGGCCTGGTGCTGATGGGCAAGCAGGCGATCGACGACGACATGAACGCGACCGGGCAGATGCTGGCCGCCCTGCTGGGCTGGCCGCAGGGGACGTTCGCCAGCAAGGTCGCGGTCGACGGCGAGGAGCTGCTGGTCACGCGCGAGGTGGACGGCGGGCTCGAGACCGTGGCGCTGCGCCTGCCGGCGATCGTGACCGCGGACCTGCGGCTGAACGAGCCGCGCTACGCGACGCTGCCCAACATCATGAAGGCGAAGAAGAAGCCGATCGAGACGCTCACGCCGGAGTCGCTGGGGGTGGACGCGAGGCCGCGCCTCACCACACTCAGGGTCAGCGAGCCGCCCACGCGCAAGGCGGGGCGCAAGGTGGCCAGCGTGGCCGAGCTGGTCGAGCTGCTGCGTGGCGAAGCGAAGGTGATCTGATGAGCGTCCTGGTCCTGCTGGAGCACGAGCCCGCCGGCATCAAGCAGCCCTCGCGCTCCGCCGTGGCGGCGGCGTCGCGGCTGGGTGCCGACGTGCACGTGCTGGTCACGGGCGATGCCACCGAGGCGGCGGCCGGCGCCGCGGCGGCGCTGCCCGGCGTGGCCAAGGTGCTGCGCGCGCAGGCCGAGGCGTACGCGCACCCGCTGGCCGAGCCGCTGGCGGCGCTGCTGGTGGCGCTGGCGCCGGGCTACACGCACCTGCTGGCGCCGGCCACGGCGCTGGGCAAGAACGTGATGCCGCGCGTCGCCGCCCTGCTCGACGTGCAGCAGATCAGCGACATCTCGGGGGTGGAGGACGCCGACACCTTCGTGCGGCCGATCTACGCCGGCAACGCCCTGGCCACGGTGCGCTCCTCGGACGCGACCAAGGTCATGACCGTGCGCGCGGCGAGCTTCGACCCGGTGGCGGTCTCCGGCGGCACGGCGTCGATCGAGGACGCGCCCGCGGTGGCCTCTCCCGGCGGCAGCCGCTTCGTCTCCGCCGAGCTGTCGCGCTCGGAGCGGCCGGAGCTGTCGGCGGCGCGCGTGGTGGTCTCCGGCGGGCGCGGCATGGGCTCGGGCGAGAATTTTTCCCTGCTGGAGCCGATCGCGGACCGGCTGGGCGCGGCGATGGGGGCGTCGCGCGCGGCGGTGGACGCGGGCTACGTGCCGAACGACTTCCAGGTCGGGCAGACGGGCAAGATCGTGGCGCCCGAGCTTTACCTGGCGATCGGCATCTCCGGGGCGATCCAGCATCTCGCGGGCATGAAGGACAGCAAGGTCATCGTGGCGATCAACCGCGACGAGGACGCGCCGATCTTCCAGGTCGCGGACTACGGCCTGGTCGCCGACCTGTTCACCGCGCTGCCGGAGCTGCAGGCGGCGCTGGCGCCCGAGTGAGCCAGGCGTCCGAATGAGCTCGGCGTCCGAATGAGCCAGGCGGCTGGGGCGATCAGCCGCGTCGGCGTGATCGGCGCGGGGCAGATGGGCGCGGGAATCGCCCATGTCGCGGCGCTGGCCGGGCTCGACGTGGTGCTGCTGGACGCGGACGAGGCGGCGTTGGGCCGCGCCGTCGCCGCCATCGGGCGCAATCTCGCGCGTCAGGTCGCGAAGGGCCGGGTGGACGAGGCGGCGCGCGAGGCGGCGCTGGGCCGCATCGTCACCGGCGTGGATCATGCGGGGCTCGCGGAGTGCGGGCTGGTGGTCGAGGCGGCCACGGAACGCGAGGCGGTCAAGCAGGCGATCTTCTCCGCGGCGATCCCGCATCTGCGCGGCGACGCGATCCTGGCGTCCAACACCTCGTCGCTGTCGATCACCCGGCTGGCGGCGGGCACCGACCGTCCCGAGCGGTTCATCGGCATGCACTTCATGAATCCGGTGCCGGTGATGGCGCTGGTCGAGGTGATCCGCGGCATCGCGACCTCCGACGCGACCTTCGAGGCGGTCGAGGCGCTCGCCCGGCGGATGGGCAAGACGGTGGCCAGCGCGCAGGACTACCCGGCGTTCATCGTCAACCGGGTGCTGGTGCCGATGATCAACGAGGCGGCCTTCGCGCTGCAGGAGGGCGTCGGCAGCGTGGCGTCGATCGACACCGCGATGCGGCTGGGCGCCAACCACCCGATGGGGCCGCTGGAGCTGGCCGACCTAATCGGGCTCGATACCTGCCTGTCGATCATGCAGGTGATGCACCAGGGGTTCGGCGACGGGAAGTACCGGCCGTGCCCGCTGCTGGTGAAATACGTCGAGGCGGGGTGGCTGGGGCGCAAGTCCGGCCGGGGGTTCTACGACCACGCGACCACGCCGCCGACGCCCACGCGCTGAGCGGGCGCGCATCAGGCACAGGCAAGGTTGAGGCTCTGCCTCAAACTCCGCCAAAGGCTCGCCTTTGGAATCCAATACTTAGTAAAGCCGGTCCAGGGGCGGCTCGCCCCTGGCGGGTCTGGGCAGAGCCCAGCCTTGCTTCCTTACTGCCGTCGTCTTCATCTCCTGTTGGTGAACGGCCTGTATGCTGGCGCCAGTTCGATGCAGGCCGCCTGGCCCGCTTGGAAGGCAGCCCGGCGCCGTCGGGAACGACTGCTGCATCATGGCGGGCGGCGGCTGCCGACGTGGCAACCCGTCCGCCTGGCCGCTGCCTCGCCAGGGGCGGCCCGATCTCCTAGGATGCCGAAGGACAGCGCCGGAGCATGACCTTGCCCTCGATCGGTGTCGGGATCACCACCTACAACCGCAAGTGGAAGCTCGAGGAGACGCTGGCCCGCCTGCGCGCCGTCACGCCGGAGCCATTCGACCTGCTGGTGGCCGATGACGGCTCCACCGACGGCACTGTGGACTATCTGGCGGCGAGCGGCCTGGACTTCGTCACCGGCCGCAACCGCGGCGTGGCGTGGAACAAGAACCGGGCGCTCTACACCCTGTTCCGCCGCGGCCACGACGCGATCGTGCTGCTGGAGGACGACGCTTTCCCCGCGGAGCAGGGCTGGCTCTCGATATGGGCCGAGGCGGCGCGACGATACGACCACGTGAACTACGCCGGCGCGTGGTTCCCGCGCGACGTGTTCCTGGCCGGCAACGGATCGCTGGACGACCCGTTCATCACCACGGCCAGCACGGCGCAGGTCTCGGCGTTCAGCCGCAGGGCGGTGGAGCGCGTCGGCTTCTTCGACACGCGCTTCCGCGGCTACGGCCACGAGCACGTCGACCTGACGCAGCGCATGATCCGCGACGGCATGGGCGGCACCTGGCACCCCTCGCCGGACGGCGACCGCTACGAGTACATCTCGCTGGGCACCGGGATGCAGCCGACCGCGGATTCGAGCTTCTTCGACGACGGGCAGGTCAGCGCCAACGGGGCGCTGTTCCACCTGCTGCGCGACGAGCCGCTGCGCCGCGAGCCGTGGGGCAACGAGGCGGAGCGCGCGATCCTGCTCGCCGAGGTGGGCACGGCCGCCGCCGCGTCGCCCGGTGACGTCCGCACCCGCGCCTATTTCCGCCCGGTGCCGCCGGTGGTGCGGCGCACCGTCCTGGCGCTGCGCTTCGGGCAGGGCGACGAGGGGCTCGCCTGCCTCGGCGCCGGCTGGAGCGTGCCCGAGGCGCAGGGTCTCTGGGCGGTGGACGGGGAGAGCGAGATCAGGCTGCGCCTGCCCGAGGGCGAGGCCGCCGCGCCCGGCTACGAGCTGTCGCTGTCGCTGTCGCCGTTCGACTCGCGTCAGGACGTCACCGTGCTGCTCAACGGCTTCGACATGGGCCGCCAGCCCGTCTCGCCCGGCGGCGACACCGTGGTGGTGTTCCCGGCCGAGGTGGTGCGTCCCGGCGGCGTGCTGCGGCTGCGGCTGCTGCACCCCGACGGGACCTGCCCCGCCGAGACCGGGGCGGGCGAGGATGGGCGCGTGCTGTCGGTGTGGCTGAGCGCGCTCACGCTCCGCACCCTGCCGTTCGCCCCCGCGCTGTGGGGCGAGTCCGTGGAGCACATGCCGCCCAAGGAGCTGATGCAGCATTTCCGCAGCCTGGGCGACAACGCCGAGTTCAGCGTGGTGCAGCAGCAGCTCGGCCTGGACCTGCCCTCGCTGTTCCGCCACGCCCGCGTGGCCCTGCCGCAGATCGCGCGCGGCCTGGCGTGCGGCTTCGAGGGCGTGGACGATCCGCAGCCGCTGCGCCTGGGGGCGGTCTCGCTGTACGGGGAGCCGCGCGACTACGTCGGTGTGCAGCCCTCGTACGGCGTGGAGTGCCTGGCCGAGGTCAAGGAAGGCGCCATGCCGCCGGAGGCCGTGCACGCGATGGTGGCGGCGCAGCTGGCGGTTCTGCGGCGGCTGCTGCTGGACGACCTGCGCGACGCCACGCGGATCTTCGTGCTGCGCCGCGAGCAGCCGCTCGCGGAGGCGGAGGTGATCCCGGTCTGGACCGCGCTGCGCGGGCAGGGCGACGCGACGCTGCTGTACGTGACCCTGGCCGACGCCGCGCACCCGGCCGGCACGGTGGAACGGCGCCGGGCGGGGCTGTACTGCGGGCGCCTGGACAGGCTGCCCGGACCGGGCGCGCTCAACGAGCCCTCGACCGAGGTTTGGCTCGCGGTGTGCCGTGGGGCGTACGCGCTCTGGCGTGAGGAGCGTGGGGTGCTGGCGGCGGCCAGGTAGGAAGCAAGCCTGGGCTCTGCCCAGACCCGCTAGGGGCGAGCCGCCCCTGGACCGGCGCTTTCTTAGAGCGTTTTTTGTTTACTCGGACGCATACCCTGAGTTGGTGATGTAGTTGCGGCACTCGTTTGGCCTGAAGCGTTCGAGCAGGGTGGTGATGGTGGAGTGGAGGGTCTCGCGGGTGCGGGTGG